>JAABUK010005417.1_pt1 | contig 19883 bp, 16 predicted proteins | sample 5559141 | NCBI WGS metagenome assembly JAABUK01 (sample SAMN10711869, study PRJNA513367) | rock metagenome | isolation source: Antarctica rocks | place: Antarctica: Victoria Land, Pudding Butte nord | collected 2016-01-03 | reverse complement strand
GCTCGTGTGTCGCGGGGCGGACCAAAGATCCGTCGGAAAGCACCTCATAAGCCTCGCCCGATCCGCAATAACTCCTTGTCTCCACCGCTGTCTAGCGTTGTGTAGATACCAATGCCTCGTGGGGGGGGGATGTCAACCGTGAGAGAACTGGATTCCCTGACGCGAGGAGACGGGCCATGACAAGGGGTAAGATCCTGGGGATCCTGGGGGCGACCCTCCTCGCGTGGTTCCCGACGGCCCGGGCTGCGGACCGGAAGCCGCCGGATCGGGTCGACTTCGACTCGCAGATCCGGCCGATCCTCCAGGCCCGATGCCTGAACTGCCACGCCCGGGGGAAGTACAAGGGCGGCCTGTCGATGGAGACGCGGGAGGCCGTCCTCCGGGGGGGCGAGAGCGGGCCCGCGGTGGTGGTCGGCAAGTCGGGCGAGAGCCTGCTCGTCGAGCTGGTCTCGGGGGCCGATCCCGACCGGCGGATGCCCGACAAGGGCGACCCGCTCCCGGCCGGTCAGGTCGCGCTGCTCCGGGCCTGGGTCGACCAGGGCTTGCCCTGGCCGGAGGCGTCCGGCCTCGGCTTCCGCCGGGCCCCGCTGGCCCCCCGGAATCCGCCCGTCCCGCCCGCGCCGGCCGGGTCGGGGCTGGAAAACCCGATCGACCGCTTCATCGCCCGATATCAGGCCGAGCAGGGGGTCAAGGTCGACTGGACCCCGGTCCCCGACCGGACCTTCGCCCGCCGGGCCCACCTCGACCTCGTCGGCCTGATCCCGTCGCCCGAGCAGCTTTCCGCCTTCGAGGCCGACCGCAAGCCCGGCCGCGAGGCCCGGCTCGTCGGGGGGATCCTGGCCGACCGCCGGGCCTATGCCGACCACTGGCTGACGTTCTGGAACGACGCCCTGCGGAACTCCTACCGGGGGACCGGGTTCATCGACGGCGGCCGGGCCACGATCACCCGATGGCTGTACCGGTCGCTGTTCGACAACACGCCGTATGACCGGTTTGCCCGCGACCTGATCAGCCCCGTCCCCGGGTCGGAGGGGTTCGCCAAGGGGATCGTCTGGCGGGGGGTGGTCAACGCCAGCCAGGCCCCGCCGGTCCAGGCCGCCCAGAACGTCTCGCAGGTCTTCCTGGGGACCAACCTCAAGTGCGCGAGCTGCCACGACAGCTTCGTGAACCACTGGAAGCTGGCCGATTCCTACGGCCTGGCGGCCGTCTTCTCCGACAAGCCGCTGGAGATCCACCGGTGCGACCAGGCCACCGGCAAGACGGCCCAGGTCGGGTTCATCTACCCCGAGCTGGGCAAGGTGGACGCCTCGGCCCCGCGCGCCGATCGGGTCCGCCAGCTCGCCGACCTGCTGGTCAACCCCCGGGACGGCCGGTTCGCCCGGACGATCGTCAACCGCCTCTGGGCCCAGCTCATGGGCCGGGGGATCGTCGAGCCGCTGGACGACATGGACCAGGCCCCCTGGAGCCAGGACCTCCTCGACTGGCTGGCCTCGGACTTCGTCGCCCACGGGCACGACCTCAAGCACACGCTCGGCCTGATCGCCACGTCCCGGGCCTACCGGCTCCGGTCCGAGGGCGTGGACGACCCGGCCGATCGGGGGGCCTACGCCTTCCGGGGGCCGCTGACCAGGCGGATGACCGCCGAGCAGTTCGAGGACGCCCTCTCCGCCGTCACCGGGATCTGGCCCGAGGCCGCCGGCGACATGCTCAAGGTCGACGGCCGGGGCCAGGGGGGCCAGGTCACCGAGGCCCGCGCCGCGGTCGCCGAGGAGTTGAAGGCCGAGAAGGCCGGGAACCGCCCCCGGCCGGCCGTCGACGCGAAGTGGATCTGGAGCCACGCCGACGCCGCCCGCGACCCCGGCGGGCGGATCCTGATCCGCAAGGTGGTCCGCCTCGACCGCGTCCCCGCCCGGGCCCTAGCCGTCGCCGCCTGCGACAACGAGGTGGTCCTGTACGTCAACGGCCGGAAGGTCGGGGAATCCGCCGAGTGGAGCAAGCCCCTGGCGGTCGACATCGCCCGCGACCTGAAGGTGGGCGACAACGTGATCGCCGCCGAGGCGACCAACTGGCCCGACCCCCGGCACGGCAAGGGGACGCAGGTCTCCGGGGCCAACCCGGCGGGCTTCATTGCCTGGGTCGGCGGCCTCGACGACGGCCCGGGCGGCCGGGGCGTCGGGTCCGACGCGACCTGGCTCTGGGCCGTCGATGCGAAAGGCGACTGGAAGACTCGCGCCGACATCGACACCGCAGGATGGCGCCACGCCGCCGAGCTTCCCGACGCCGGCCGGATCTACGGCGGCCAGGTCGACCTGCCCGCGATCGTCGGCCGGTCGGCGCCCGATGCCGGAGGGTCGCCGGTCCGGGCGGCCCTGGCGTTCGACGACCCGCTGATGACCGCCATGGGCCGGCCGGCTCGCGAGCAGGTCGTCACCCGCCGCGACTCGATCGCCACCACGCTCCAGGCCCTGGAGCTGACCAACGGCGGGACGCTCGACGCCAGGCTCCGGGCGGGCGCCCTCCGGTGGGCCGCCGGGCCGGGACGGGACCCCGGGGCGATGGCCCGTCGCCTGTTCGGGGTCGCCCTCGGCCGCGAGCCCACGGCCCGGGAACTCGCCGCGGCCCGCGACCTCCTCGGCCCGGCCGTCACCCCCGAGGGGGTCCACGACCTCCTCTGGGCCGTCACCATGCTCCCCGAGTTCCAGCTCATCGAATGATCCCGGGCCCCGCGAGACCCGAACCGGGATCGGGCCCGGGACGTATTCCTGTTGATCAGACCGTAGGACCGACCGGAGGCCCGCCCCCATGACCCCCTCCCGACGCGACTTCCTCAAGACGGCCGGCGCGGCGTCCCTGGCGGCGCTGGCGGCCCCCGGACCCCGCCCGATCCTGGCGGACGACATCGACCGCCGCCGGATCGCGGCGAAGGCCGACTCGGTCATCGTCCTCTGGATGGGCGGCGGGATGGCCCACACCGAGACGTTCGACCCCAAGCGGCACACCCCCTTCAAGCCGGGGATGAAGGCCGCCGACGTCTGTTCCACCTTCCCGTCGCGGCCGACGGCCGTCGACGGGATCCGGTTCAGCGAGGGCCTGGAGGCGATCGGGCGGGTCATGGACCGGGGGACCCTGATCCGGTCGCACGTCGCGGCCGACCTCGGCTCGATCCTCCACTCGCGGCACCAGTACCACTGGCACACCGGCTACGAGCCGCCGGTCAACGTCGCCGCCCCGCACCTGGGCGCCTGGATCGCCCAGGCGCTCGGGCCGCGCAACCCCGCCGTCCCGGCCTACATCGACATCGGCCAGCGGTACGACGGCAACGGCGAGGCCGAGGAGCTCCGGTCGTTCCAGACCGGCGGCTTCCTCGGCTCCGAGTTCGGCCCGTTCCGGATCCCCGAGCCCACCGACGCCGTCGCCGCCGTCCGGCCGCCGTCGGGCATGACCGTCCCCCGGTTCCGCAACCGATACCAGGGCTACAAGAAGCTCCTGGACGCCAGCCCGGTCGGCCGCGAGGGTTCCGACTACCAGCGCGAGTCGCTCCTCCGGTCGATGGAGAACGCCGACAAGCTCCTGAACTCCGACGCCGCGAAGGCCTTCGACCTCTCGCTGGAGCCGAAGGCGAGCCTGGCGGCCTACGACACCGGGCGGTTCGGCCGCGGTTGCCTGCTGGCCCGCCGCCTGGTCGAGGCCGGGGCCCGGTTCGTCGAGGTGACCACCGAGTACATCCCGTTCGTCAACTGGGACACCCACGACAACGGCCACACCCGGCTCCGCGACCTGAAGAAGCAGATCGACGGGCCGGTCGCCCGACTGGTCCTCGACCTCGAATCGCGCGGACTGCTCGACCGGACCCTGATCGTCCTGGCCAGCGAGTTCAGCCGGTCGGTCCTGGTCGAGGGGAAGGCCGACCGCCGGGTCCCCGACCAGGTCGTCCAGCCCGACTCGCTGGAGACCCTGGCCCACTTCGGCCACCATCGCCACTTCACCGGGGCCGGGTCGGTCCTCCTGTTCGGCGGGGGCGTCAAGAAGGGCTTCGCCCACGGCGAGACGGCCGACGAGATGCCCTGCGAGACCGTGAAGGACCCCGTCACCGTCACCGACCTCCACGCCACGATCCACCACCTCCTGGGAGTCTCGCCGAAATACGGCATGGTGTCCGAGGAGCGGCCGTTCTACGTCACCAAGGACGGCAAGGGCAAGCCCGTGGCCGCGGTGATCGCCTGACCCCCCGTGATCGACCCGAGGAGCCTCCAGGCCGGGTTCAACGCCGGGAGCCGCGACCAGTGGGACGGCTTCGCCGGCCACCGACGGGCGGTCTCGGCCCTCCTGGGCGCGGGGGCGGCGCCGGGCCCGTCGCGGCTCTGCGTCCTCGGGGCGGGCAACGGCAACGACCTCGACCTCCCCGCGCTCCTGGCGGCGCACCGGGAGGTCCACCTGGTCGACCTCGACCCCGTCGCCCTCGCCCATTCCGTCGGCCGTCAGGGCGTGGCCGACCGGCCCGGGCTCCGGCTGTTCGGGGGCCTCGACGTCACCGGGATCCTGGACGCGATGGCCGGATGGACCCCGGCCTCGACGATCAGGCCGGACGACCTCGGGGCGGCCCTCGACTGGCCCATGAGCCGGGCCGGCCTCGCCCTCCCGGGCCCCTACGATCGGGTCGCCTCGACGTGCCTGCTCAGCCAGGTCGTCGGCAACGCCGCCCGATCGGTCGGCCAGGCCCATCCCCGGTTCCCGGACCTGGTCCGGGCGATCCGATCGGGCCACCTCCGCCTGATGGCCCGACTGGCCGCCCCCGGCGCCCTGGCCGTCCTGATCACCGACGTCGTCTCCTCCGACACCCTCCCCGCCCTCCGGTCCGCCCCCGATCCGGCGCTCCCCGGGATCCTCGACCGGGCGTCCCTCGGCCGCGACTGCATCCACGGGGTCAACCCGACCGACCTCCGCGCCGCCTTCCGTCGCGACCCCGTCCTGGCCCCGAATACCGAGGGGCTGGAATCCCTCCCGCCCTGGCGCTGGGACCTCCACGACCGCGTCTATCTCGTCTTCGCGATCCGGTGGCGGACCCGTCGCGATCGAACCGGGATGATTTGATATGAAGGTTGCCGGGTGGATTCCGGTCATCGGCGGGAAGTGATGGGATCGGCGATCCGGGACCGAGGTTCCGAGGGCGCGGTCCCGCCCGCCGGTCCCGGGACCGTCAGCCCTCCCGGACGTCCCGCCGGAACTCCGACCCGATCCGTCGTCCGATCGGGTCAATCGGACCCTTGTCCGACCCCGTTGAACGGGCTCGGAGGCCGCGCCGGGCTCCCGACGGAGGGCCGGGCGGTCATCCGGGACGGGCCTGGGGCCGGCCGGTCGGGAATCGGGGGCGGCGGGGTGGCGGCCGGGAAAAACGAACCCAACACCTCGCCTTCCCCCTCAACCTCGGGGGCGGGCGTGGCCTCGGCCTTGGCCTCGGCCTGCTCCAGTTGGCGGAGGGCCCGATACAGCCCGCGCTCGGCCGCCGCCTCGTACTTGCGGGCCAGGGTCGCCTCCTTGGAGGGGTCGAACAGGGCGCGACCGGGTGCCCCGGCCCGGTCCCGGTCGATCGCCTCCAGGTCGATCCCGGCCCGGGCCTCGCGGAGCCCGGCCACCTCGACGTCGATCAGCTCGACCATCCGCAGGCGGGCCCATTCGCGCCGGTCGGGCTCGGCCAGGTGGGCGGCCTCGGGCAGCGGGCCGCCCGCCCAGATGGCCTTGCCCAGCAGCCCGGCCCGCGTCGCTTGCGGGTTCTCGGCCGGGCGGCCCGTAAGGTTCTCGAATCGCTGGACTCGGTTCATGTCCCATCGGATCCGGGCGGGGTCCGCCAGGCCGTCGCGGAGTTCGAGGAAGGCGAGGATCAGGCGGTCGACCCCCTCGGGCGTCCTCCGGAGCCGCCGGGCGTGGAGTTCGGGATCGATGGCGATCGCGCCGACCGCCGCCCGGGCCTCCAGGAACCGGGCCTCGTCGAAGTCGGACGCGGCCCGCTCGACCCGCTCCGACGTCGCGGCGGCCTCGTGGCGGGCGCACCGCTCCAGGCGGACCATCATCAGCGCGGCGTGCTGGACCAGGAACCGGCCGACCTCGGACGCCGGCCGGAGTTCGGCCTGCATGACCTCGAACCGTCGGCCGATCTCGGCGGCGTCCTCGTCGGGCAGGGCGACCCCGGCGCCGGTCAGCCCGTGCTTGAGGGCATTGGCCCGCGAGACGGCCTTCCCCTCCGGCGTCCTGGGGCCGGTCGACAGTTCGGCGTTCTTCCGGTTGGCGGCCAATCGGGCTTCGCTGGCGGGCATGGGAGGCATCCTCGGGTCGGGCGACGGCTCGATGGAGCGGGTCTCCCGACATATTCAGCCGCCGTCGCGATCGCCAACCACACTTTCCCCCGATTTGACCCGATTCCTCGGGACGGTAAGGATCGCTTATTCGATGAATTCCCGAAGTCTTGTAGGGTGGGTGAGCGCAGCGAAACCCACCATAACTTCTTGTGTCGCAGCCGGTTGTGGTGGGTTTCGCTGCGCTCACCCACCCTACAAGAGGGGGAAGACGCCGGCTCGATCGGGAACATGTTGAATCGGCGATCTTAAGCCAGGTGAGAGGGAAGATCGGCCCCGGGGCGAGGCGTAGCCGCCTGACCCCGTCCACGCCGGGAGATGGGGCCCATCCCCCCGTCCCCGGCGGCCCTCGGATGACCTCGCGAGGAAGGGCCCTCGGATTGTCGCGCCCCCCCCGGAACCGGTAGCATCGCGGGTGTCCCGGATGGTCCGAGGACGTGATCCGCCCGCCGAGGGTCCGCGATGCGACATCAATTCACGCTCGAATACTGGCGGGATGGCGACTGGTTCGTGGGCCGCCTGGTCGAAGTGCCCGGCGTCTTCAGCCAGGGCGAGACGCTGGCGGAACTCGGTGAGAACATCCAGGAAGTCTACGATCTGATGATCGCCCAGGATCGGCCCCCCGTCCCCGCCACCGCCCAGCGGAAGGCCGTCGAGTTGGAGGTATGAGGCGGCTGGAATTCATCCGAGGGCTGGAAACGGCCGGGTGCGTGCTCCTCCGGCATGGCAAGAGGCATGACATCTACCGAAACCCGGTGAACGGCCGGCAGGCCCCGGTCCCAAGGCATCGCGAGATCGCCGACACCCTCTGCGCCATCATCCGCCGACAACTCGGATTGGACGAGGAGACCGTCCCGCCCCGATGAATCATGGACATCGCGCGATCGGCTTCAAGGGGCAGGTTTCGGGTCGGACGGGGCGGGCTTTGGGGATTCATCCGGCTTCGGCCCGGGCGCGGGATCCTCGGGCGGGAGTCCGGCCCTGGCCTGGGCGACGAGGTCGGCGACGTCGGGGTAATCGCCGAACGTCCGGACGATGTCGCGGAGGATGTCCTGCGAATACTTCCGGGCGGCCTCGGCCTGGGCGAGATGCTCGGGGATGGCGGCCCGGGCGATTCGCCCGGCGACCTTCTCGCGACGCTCCCGGATGGCCCGGGCCACCTCGTCGGCCCGCTCGCGGGCGAGGAGGACCCATCCCCGGTCCTCTCGGTCGTCGCGGGCGAGCCGCTTCTCCATCGCCCGCCACATCGACTCGGAGTCGAAGTCGTGGTGCAGCTTGAGGGAGATGGAGGCCTCCTCGAAGGTGTGCTGGAAGAGGGCCTCGGCCTCACTGTTGGGCTTGCTGAAGTTGGCGAGGTTGGGCTTCTCCAGGATCCGGGCCCGATTCCGGGCGACGTCCAGGTCGATCCGGTCGAGCCAGAATTCGACCTTGTCCCGGTACATGTGGCCCTGGAATCGCCGGTTGAGCGGTTCGAGGTATTCGTCGCGGCCCCGCTTCCAGTCGGCCGGGCTGTCCGAGGCCATCAGGGCCTCGGCCCGGCGATACAGATAGGCCGCACCGGGCGGCCAGAGGAGATAGCCGATCACGCCGCCGATCAGGGCCAGGGCGGCGACCATCGCGGCCACCTCCAGCCGGGCCCGGAGCCTGCGGGATCGCCTCGACTTCTTCGAGCCGGAGGCCTTCCGGCCGGAGGTCGTGAGGATCTCGGCGCGGGTGGGCATCGAGGCGGCCGATCCGGGCTCGGGCCAGACCATCGGGATCGGCTCCTTGAGCTCGTCCTTCTTCTGGAGCTCGCGGAGGGCCTGGGCGACCGCCATGGCATCGCGCGGCCGGTCGTCGGGCGACTTCGCCATCAGGTCGACGATCAGGTCATCCAGCGCCCTGGGGATCTCCTCGACCTTGTCGCTGGGCCGGGGCGCGGCCTCGTTGATATGGGCGTGCATCAGGACCACGACCGTCGACCCGGTGAACGGCGGGATCCCGGTGAGCATCTGGTAGAAGACGGCGCCCAGGGCGTAGAGGTCGGTCTTGTGGCTGATCGGGCGCGTCCCGGTGATCTGCTCGGGGGCCATGTAGGCGGCCGTGCCGATGGTCCGCCCGGTCCCCGTCAGGGCGGTGGCGTCGAGGTCCTTGGCGATCCCGAAGTCGGTCAGCTTGAGCTTCCCCTTGTCGGTGATCATCAGGTTGGACGGCTTGAGGTCGCGATGGATCACCTCGCGCTCGTGGGCATAGTCCAGGGCGTCGCAGAGCTGGATCCCCATGGCGACCAGCTCGCGCCAGGAGACCGGCCCGCTGGCCTCGAGGATCTGGTCCAGGGTCCGGCCCTGGACGTACTCCATCGCGTAGTAGTAGTGCCCGGCCGACTTCCCCCGCGCCAGGTAGCGGACGATGTTGGGGTGGCTGAACTTCTCGAGGATCTTGGCCTCGCGGATGAACCGGTCGAACGCCTTCCCCTTGCCCATCTGGTCGGCCGAGATCAGCTTGATCGCCGCCTGGGTATTCCTGGCCTCGTTGATCCCCCGATAGACGATGCCCATCGCGCCCGAGCCCAGCACGGCCTCGATCCGGTACGAGCCCAGTTTCTCGCCGATCATGGGTCACCCGTGGGGAGCGGTCGGGTCTCGGCTGTCGGCGGTCAGCTTTTTCAGGATGACAACTCGACCAATCGCTTGCGGTCTCCGTCCGTCCGGCCGCCGAGAGTTGGGATCAGGACCGGGGCATCATGCAGGAGACGCCGCCGGCGGCCGGCAGGTAGCTGTTCAGGACGTAATCCATGACCATCCGGTCGGCGTTGAACCGCCAGGCGAGCGACCGGAGGGCCGACTTCTGGCGGGCGATCCAGCCTCGGGGGAGGCCGAAGGCGTCGCGGTCGTAGAACAGCGGGACGACCTCGCCGGTCAGGGTCTCGATCAGGGCCTTGTGGTCGCGCTCGTCCTGGACGGCGGGGATCGAGTGGGACTGGCCGGTGCCGATGGCAAATCCGTTGGTCCCATCATAAGCCTCGGCCCACCAGCCGTCGAGGATCGAGAAGTTGAGGCCGCCGTTGAGGAGGACCTTCTCGCCCGAGGTCCCGCTGGCCTCCTGCGGCCGCCTGGGGTTGTTCAGCCAGACGTCGACGCCCTGGACCAGGTGGCGGGCGACGTTGATGTCGTAGTCCTCGACGAAGACGAGCTTGTGGTCGAGCCGGGCGTCGCGGGTCAGGCGGATGATCCCCTGGATCAGCTCCTTGCCGAACTGGTCCTCGGGGTGGGCCTTGCCGGCGTAGATGAACTGGATCGGCCGGGAGGAGTTGTTCACCCGCTCGACCAGCCGCTCCACGTCCTTGAGGACCAGCCCGGCGCGCTTGTAGGTGGCGAACCGGCGGGCGAAGCCGATGGTCAGGGTGTCGAGGTCGAGGACCTGCGAGGCCCGCCGGACCGCGTCCTCGCCCTCGTTTCGGCGCCGGGCCTGGGCGACGAGCCGGCCCCGGACGAAGTCGATCAGGGAGGCCTTGAGGACCTGCTGCGTCTCCCACAACTCGGCGTCGTCGATGTGGGCGATCCCCGCCCAGGTCATCGGGTCGCTCTGGTTCCGGTACCAGTCGGGCCCGAGGTGGCGGTCGAAGAGTTGCTGCATCTGGGGCGCGGCCCAGCTCCGGACGTGGACGCCGTTGGTGATGTGCCCGATCGGCACCTCCTCCTCGGGCCGGTTGGGGTAGAGCGGGTGCCACATCTGCCGCGAGACCTGGCCGTGCAGGGCGCTGACGCCGTTGGCGTGGCGGTCGAGCTTGAGCGCCAGGACGGTCATGCAATAGGGCTCGTTGGGGTCATCGGCGTGGACCCGGCCCAGGCCCATGAAGTCCTCGAAGGGGAGGTGGATCGCCTCGCGGATCTTGCCCAGGTGCTCCTCGACCAGGGCGGCGGGGAATCGGTCGTGGCCGGCGGCGACCGGGGTGTGGGTGGTGAAGACGGTCATCTTGGCGACCGTCCGCGCCGCCTCGCCGAACGGGATCCCCTCGGACTCCATCATCACCCGGATCATCTCCAGGCCGGCGAAGGCGCTGTGGCCCTCGTTGAGATGGAGGACCGACGGGTTGATCCCGAAGGCGTGGACCGCCCGGACCCCGCCGACGCCCAGGAGCAACTCCTGGCGGATCCGGGTCCGGGCGTCGCCGCCGTAGAGCCGGGAGGTCAGGGCCCGGTCGGACTCGGAGTTCGCCTCGACCTTGGAATCCAGCAGCAGGAGCGTGATCCGGCCCACCTCGGCCCGCCAGACCCGGGCGTGGAGGACGCCGGCATGGGTCTCGATCGAGATCGCGATCGGCGAGCCGTCGGGCCCCTTCGCCGGCTCGATCGGCAGGAGGTCGGGGTTGTTGTCCAGGTAATGTTCCTGCTGCCAGCCGGCGGCGTCGATCGTCTGGCGGAAATACCCCTCGGCGTAGAGCAGCCCGATCCCGATCAGCGGGATCCCCAGGTCGCTGGCGCTCTTGAGATGGTCGCCGGCCAGGACCCCGAGGCCGCCCGAATAGATGGGCAGGCTCTCGTGGAGGCCGAACTCGGCCGAGAAGTACGCCACCGGGCGGGTCCGGAGGCACGAGGCATGGAGCATCCCCCACGAGTCGCTGTTCTCGAGATATTCGGCGAGCCGGCGGAACGCGTAATCGACCCGCGAGTGCAGGGCGACCTCGGCGGCCAGGCGCTCCATCCGCTCGGGGGGGATCTTCTGGAGGAATTCGATCGGATTATGGTCGGTGGCACGCCAGAGCGCGGGATCGAGCTCGCGGAAGAGGCTGAGGACGTTCGGCTGCCAGGCCCACCACAGATTGCGAGCCAGCTCCCGCAGCTTGTCGACGACTTTTGCCTGCCCGACCATGCTCGTCCCCCGGATCATCCCGGATGGTCCCGCCCCCGACCGGCTCGGGCCGCGCGATCAACCCAAGGCGGATAGTATGGCGAGTTTTCGGCGAATTGCCAGACCCTCCCCCCTCCCGCCGGGGCGGCCCGGCCGCGCCGCCCGCCAACCCGGGCTATAATAGAAGCGGGGCCCGACGGGTCCATCCGCCGGACCAGGCCGGGGGCTGGACCCGGCCGGGCGTGACTCCGATCGGGGTGGCCTGAGATGATCCGCTCGGTGCTCGTCGGCTTCTCGGAAGTCGACTGGAGGCTGTTCCGGCAAGACCGATGGATGGCGGAGGTCCGCCGGGATCCCGCCGCGTCGAGCCGGCCCCGGCGCCACTTCGACATCGCCGAAGACGCATTCCGGGCCGCCGTCGCCGCCTGGGAGGCCGAGGGGGCCTCGGCGGGCCGGGATCGGGCGATCGCCCTCCTGATCCGCCTGGGAGCGGTCGAGGTCCATGCCCCGGGGGGCGGGGGCTGATTTGGTCCCGGAATTGCCTTCGAAATCCGGGAAAGATTGCCGGCGGACCCGTCGTCCCCCGGTCGATTGCGGCGAAACGGGGGACGCTTTCATGGCCGAGACCAATCCCAGCCCGCCCGGGCCCAACCGACCGGTGACGACGGTCTCCACCGCCGACCTCGGTACGAACCCGGCCCTCTCCCCCGCCGAGCAGGCCAACCAGCTTTACGGCTCTCAGGGGATCCCCAACCCGCAGGGGACCACACAGGGAGAACAATCCCGGGCCCAGGCCGGCCAGAACACCGACCCGACCGGCGGGGTCGGCGTGGACGGCGAGGTCATCGTCTGGGAAGCGCGCTATTCGTTGCGTAACTTCATCGGCCGGCTCGTGTTCCGGTGCGCCCTGACGATCGCCTGGATCGGGCTGGCCGTTTACACCTGGGGCCAGGACCACGAGAAGCTGGAAATGGTCACCTGGGCCGCCGGGGCCGCGGTGCTGCTCCTCTGGCTGACCTTGATCTGGCGGATCGTCCAGGCCTGGTATAGCCATTACTACAAGCTCTCGAATCGCCGGCTGTTCGTCTCGACCGGGATCCTCCAACGCCGGCGCGACATGCTCGAATTGCTCAAGGTCAAGGACGTCTTCACCCGCCAGCAGAGCCTGATCGACCGCTGGATCTCCCTGGGGACGGTGGTGGTGGTCCCGCACGAGAAGGACCTGCCCACCTTCTACCTCACCGGCGTCAGCGACCCGAAAGGCGTGATGGACCTGATCTGGCACCACGCCCGGGCCGAACGCGACCAGCGGAGCGTGAAGGTCGAGAACGTCTGAGCCCGCTCCCGTGGCCCGGAGGGCGGGTCAGGATCGGGCAAGGCCGGTGCCGGGATGTCGCGCGACCCGATCGGGTTGCCGAGGTTCTGGCACCGCCCCGTGTCGAACCCGGGTTAAATCGCGACGTCGAGAGGATCGAGGACGCATGCCTAACGTGACGGTCGAAGGGGCGGATCCGTTCGAGGTCGAGTCGGGCACGAAGCTCGTCCTGGCGATCGAGGATGCCGGGATCGACATCCTCCACCGTTGCGGGGGGAATTCGCGGTGCACAACCTGCCGGGTGCAGGTGATCGCGGGCGACCTGGGCCCGATGGCCGACGTCGAGAAAGAACGCCTGGCCCGCGAGTCGTCGCTGGGCCCGGACATCCGCCTGTCCTGCCAGATCCGGGTGGAATCCGACCTGACGATCCGGGTCCTCAGCCGCGCCGGGGAGTCGGGCATGTCGCCCGGCCCGAGGCCGCTCGACTGACCGCCCCGAACTGGGTCCGACGCCGGGCCCCGGCGACCGGCCCCCATGCCGTCGGCGTTTTAACGCTGGCTCTCGCTGCACTTCTTGCAGCGGACCGATCGCTTGCGGACCTGGCCGCCGCAGTGCTTGCATCGATGATACTTGGACTGGGCGTGGCTCTTCTTGCGGGGTCGGTAAGACACGCGGCACCTCGTCTCGGATCGGCGCGAGCGCCCCGGCAACTGGCCGGGGCGGAAGGCACCTAGCTTAACGCAACCGGCGAGGGGCTGGCCAGAGGGGTTGGTCTCCGCATCGCGGATTATCGAACCGGAGGTCGCCGAGATGCCGGATGCCCTGGTGATCGCCCCCCATCCCGACGATGCCGAGCTGGGCATGGGAGGGACGATCGTCCGGATGCTCGGCCAGGGGTGGACGGTGGGGATCCTCGACCTGACCGACGGCGAGCCGACGCCGCTCGGCTCGCCCGAGATCCGGGCCCGGGAGACGGCCGCCGCCAGCGCGGCGCTGGGCCTGTCGTGGCGGAGGAACCTGGGCCTGCCCAACCGGAGCCTGGAGCCGACCCTGGCCCATCGCCGGTCGCTGGCCGAGGCCTTCCGCGAGGCCCGCCCCCGGCTCCTGTTCGCCCCGTTCTGGGAGGACGCCCACCCCGACCACACGGCGGCGACCCGGCTGGTCGAGGAGGCCCGATTCTGGAGCAAGCTCTCCAAGAGCGACATCCCCGGCGAGCCCTTCCACCCGGCGCGGATCCTCTATTACTTCAGCGTCCACCTGCGGATCGTCGAGCGGCCGAGCTTCGTGGTCGACATCTCCGACCAGGTCGAGGCGAAGGAGGCGGCGATGCGCTGCTATCGGTCGCAACTGGTGGACAACCAGCCGGCCGGGAGGCCCGGGGTGATCGACTCGGTCCGCGACCGGACCCGGTTCTGGGGCCACTCGGTCGGAGTCCGCCACGCCGAGCCGTTCGCCAGCCGTGAGCCGATCGGCCTGACCGCGCTGGATCGGCTCCTGCTCTGATCGGGCGTCACTTCGGGGCGGGCGTCGAGGCGAAGGGGCTCCGGGGATACTCCTGCCTGAGTCGTTCCATCGTCTCGTCGGCGCGGTCGGGTCGGCTCAGCTCGCGCCAGAGCTGGGCGATCCGGGCGAGGGCGCGGGCGTGCTCGTCCTTCTGGCGGCTGAAGAGCAGGTCGGTGTGGTAGTAGGCGAAGAGGGCGTCGCGCTGCTTGCCGGCGGCCCGGAGGCAGTCTCCCAGGGTGTTGTGCGCGGCGGCCTGGGTCGCCGCGTCCTCGGGAGCGGCGTCCTTGATCACGGACCGGACGATCGCCTCGGCGTCGGGGAACTTCTTCTGGATCAGCAGGTTCTCGGCCTTGGAGAGCTGCGCATCGCGCCGCTTCGCCGAGCCTTCGGGCGCGGCGGCGATCGCCCTGTCCAGCTCGGCGACGGCCTGGTCGAGCTGGCCTTTTTTGGTGAGGACCTTGATCCGGATCAGGGCCGCCCGGTCGTTGAACTGGGGGAGCTGGGCGAGTTGCGCGAGGGTCTGGTCGACGGCCGGGTAGTTCTCGCGGGCGATCTGGAGGTCGGCCAGGGTTTCGAGCGCCGGGCCGATGTGCCGGCCGGCCTTGTAGGTCCGGACGAATCCTTCGAGGATGGAGGTCGCCTCGGCGGCCTTGCTGGCGTCGTTCATGGCCATCTCGGAGAGGATCCGGGCCTGGCCGAACGTGGCGTCCTCGGCGATGAAGGGCTTGGTGGCCGCCTCGGTCGCCGCCTTCTTGTAGAGGTCGGCGGCCTCGGCGAGGGCGTTGGCCGCCTCCTTCGCCTGCGCCTGATCGAGGCTGGCCGGGTGGGCGTCGTAGCTGATCGAGACGATCTCGTTGGTCGGGATCGGGGTGGTCGTGTTGCCGAGCTTGACCTCGATCCTGGCCGGCGATTCCGACGTCACCGTGCCCCGGATCAGGCCCCCGGCCGCCCCCTTGGTGGTGGCGTCGGAGGTCAGGGTGACCGTGTCGCCCAGGCTGGCCGTGATCGAGACGAGCGGCAGGACCAGGGTCGAGCCCAGGACCGTCAGGAATCGGGAGCGGCGGTGCGACATCGCGGGTCGGTCCCCTCGGGGGCGTCGGTTGGGTCGGGTGGCGCTATTCGTCGGAGCCTGGGCGGATCGCGGGTTCGGGGGCCAGGAAGGATCAGGACTCGTCCGCCGCCGGGCCTGCTCCCCGCGATCACTTCCCGGTCTGTTTGATCAGGGCCTGATACTTGGCCTTCATCTCGGGGTTGCCGACGGCGGGCGAGAGCCGCATCACGCTGGCGGCGGTCTGCCTGGCCAGGTCGGCCTTGCCCTGCTTCTGGAGGGCATAGGCGGCGTGATACCATGCGTCGTAATACTCGACCGGCTTGGGGCTCATGGTGGCGAGCCGGGTCGCCAGCGCCTTCCAGTAGGCGTAGGCCTGGACCCAGGTCGCATCCCGCGACTCGGCGCGGGCTTCCAGGAGGTAGCCCTTCTCCATCTGCGGTTCGAGCAGGCGTTTGTTCTGGTCGATGATCTCGGCGAGCCTGGCCTCGGCCTCGGAATATTTCTTCTCGCCCCGGAGGGCGGCGACCTGCTTGATCCGGACCCGGAGCAGCCGGTCGGCGGCGTTGGGCGTCTTGAGGAACTCGGCATCGTGCGAGTATTGATCGAGGATCCGGCCGAAGACCTCGCCGGCCTCCCGGGTCGCGTCGAGCTTGAGCAGGTTCTCGCCGGCCCACTGGAGCGACTGGAACGACTGGCCCGACTTGCTGGCCACCAGCGCCTTGAGGAACTTCTGATAGGCGTCCTCGGTCCGGGCGAGCCCCGCGCGGTCGTTCCGCTTCCGGAGCGCCTCGATCTCGCGTTCGAGGAGCCGGCCCAGCTCGAAATAGAGCTGGGCGGCCCCGTTGCCGGCGCCCCCGGCCGTCTCCAGGGTCTTCATGTCGGCGATGGCCAGGTCGACCTTGCCGGTCGAGACGTGGGCCCGGAGGATCCCGGCGACGACCCGGGCGTAGGCGGCATTGAGGTTCGAGGGCCGGCTCGGGCTGGCCAGCTTCCGGGCGATCGGCTCCAGGAGGGCGAGCGCCTCGGCCGGCTTGCTCGTCTCCATGTGGATCGTGGCCAGGTCGCAGGCGTTGGCGATCAGCGAGGGGTCGGACTCGGGGGTGTTGGCGTCCTTCCTCGCCTTGAGGGCATCGCCATACTTGGAGATGGCCCGGGTGGTCTCGGCCTCGAATCCCTTCTCGTCGCCCTTCTCGCGGAGGGTGGCCCCGAGCTTCCAGTGGGCATCGCCGCCGGCGGCCTGGGCGTCGATCCATCGGGAGGACCCGGCGCGGACCGTGTCGAACGAGCGGATCGCCTCGGGATACCGGCCGCGGCCGATGGCCACCAGGCCCAGGGTCATCCGCCCGGTGTCGCCCTGCTCGGCCTCGGGCCAGGTGTCGGCGGTGTACCGGGCCAGGGAGACGAGGTGGTCGAGGTCGGCCCCGCGGTCGCCGCCGGTCTTGACGTCGCTGTACCCGTCGATGAGCGACGAGATGGCGATGTCGGCGGCCTTGGCCGACCACTCGAAGCTCGGGTAGCGGCGGGCGAGGTGCTCGTCGATGACCGCGGCCTCGGCGTAGTGTTTGGTCATGTAGTAGCAGAACGCCATCGTGAACCGGGCCCGATTGACCTTGACCGGGTCGCGGGCGGGCTCGGCCTTGCGGATGGCGACCTTGAACAGGGCGATGGCCTTCTCGTATTCCAGGGTCGAGATGGCCTGCTCGGCCTGGGCCATCGCATCTTCATAGTTCAGCTTGGCGATGTCGTTCAGGTTGATCGCGGCGTTGGGGCGGTATTTCCGGAGCAGGGCGAGCGCCTCGGGCTTGAAGGGCGAGACGACCCGGACCACATCGGTCAGGGCGTCGGTCGCCTTGCGGAGCGCCTTGTCCCGATCGGCCCCGGTGGCTCCCGGCAGCTGCTCGATGATGTCCCTGGCCAGCTCCAGCTGGACGCCGAGGGCCTCGTAGGAGCGGCGGTCCTTGGGGAACGCGGCGAGCCACTTGACGCACTCGTCGGCCCCCAGCGCAAATTCCTTGCGCTTGCCCATGACGATGATCCGGAAGTATTCGACCTGCTTCTGGAGCCGCCGGAGCTCCGGGGCGGGATGGTCCATCAGCTCGTTGTAGATCCCCATCGCCTCGCCGAGCTTGCCCTGCTCCTCGTAACACTTGGCCTGCCACATCCGGGCGGAGAAGCCGGCCATCTGGGTCCGATACCGGTTGTGGATGTCGTTGAAGGCGGTCAGGCCCTTGTCGAGGATCTCGTTCCGCTCCTGGGAGCCGGGGGGATAGGTCTGGGCCTCGTCGTAGTCGACCACGGATCGCTGGAGTTCGGCCTGCATCAGCGAGCCCCGGATCCGCTCGCGATCGGGCAACCGGGGGTCGTCCCGGGCCATGTTCCGGGGATAGGACGCCAGCTTGACTCCCAGCCGCTCGAAGGCCCGGTTGTAGGACTCGCGGGCCTGGCCGTAATAGACCCGGGCCCCGGCGAGCCGGGTGTCCTTCTCGGCCGGGGTCCGGGCGTCGCCGGAATCGCTGACCTCGGCCCGGCCCCGCTCGTAGAGCAGGTGGGCGAGGTCGACCAGGGCCTCGGTGGTCTGGGGGAGGTCGGGGTTCGCCTTCACGAACGCCTCGATCTTGCCCTTGGCCTTCTCCAGCTTCTCTTTGCTCGCGTCGGGGTCGTTGGCCTGCGCGGCGGCCTCGATCAGCGTCCGGCCCTCCTCGTATTCGAGGAGCTTGCGGAGGTCGGCGGGCGTGTCGGTCGCCTGTCGGAGCTGGTCCAGGTATTCGAGGGCCAGGTCGTGGAGGCCCCGTTCCCTCAGCCCCTGCACGAATTCGGCGGCGAACCGGGGGTCGTCGACCGCCCGGACCGTCGAGGCGCCGGCCAGCAGGAAGGCCGCCGCCAGGGTCGAGGCGACGAAGGATCGGAGCATGGACGGCTCCATCGGATGGGGATGATCGCCCGGCCCGGGGGCCTCGACGGCGGCCGCGATCGCGAGGGTGGATGAGGTCAGTTTACTGTACGACGCCCCGGACGACCCAGTCAAGCGGCCGAGGCTTGCCCCGTCCGAGCCTCCGGGCTTATCCTGGTCTCGTTGTCGGAACGCCCCACATCGAATCCGGAGTTAGCCCCATGAATCGCCCGATCGCGATCCTGTCCGCCCTCTCCCTGATCGCCACCCTCGGCGGGACCGCCCTCGCGGCCGAAGGGCCCAAGGACGCCTCGCCGGGCAAGGACCGGGTCTTCGAGATCCGGACCTATTACACCCACGAAGGCCGGCTCCCCGCGCTGAACAAGCGGTTCAGCGAGCACACCTGCGACCTGTTCAAGAAGCACGGGATGGAGCTGATCGGCTTCTGGACCCCCATCGACGAGAAGGACGGCAAGAACGACAAGCTGGTCTACATCCTCGCCTACCCCAGCCGAGAGGCCGCCGCGAGGTCCTGGAAGGCGTTCCAGGCCGATCCCGACTGGATCAAGGCCCGCGACGCGTCCGAGCAGGACGGCAAGATCGTCAAGAAGGTGGAATCGGTCTACCTGAACCCGACCGACTACAGCGCCATCAAGTGAACCCGGCCTCGAGGACCACCGCCGATGGCGACCGACGCCGGATCGATCCCGCCCGGGGCCATCGGATTCGATGACATCCGGGCCGCCTCGGGGCGGCTGGCGCCCTGGATCCACCGGACCCCCGTGATGACGTCGCGGACGCTGGACGACCGGTGCGGCGGCCAGGTCTTCCTCAAGTCCGAGAATTTCCAGAAGGTCGGGGCCTTCAAGATCCGGGGGGCGATGAACGCCCTCCTCCTGCTCGACGACGCGGATCGGTCGAAGGGCGTCGTCACCCACTCCTCGGGGAACCACGCCCAGGCGCTGGCGCAGGCCGGGAGGTGGCTCGGCGTCCCGGTCTGCGTGGTGATGCCCCGGACCGCCCCGGCGATCAAGCGGGCGGCCACCGAGGGCTACGGCGCGACCGTCGTCCCCTGCGAGCCGACCCTGGCCTCGCGCGAGTCGACGGTCGCCGCCCTGATCGATCGGCACGGCTATACGCTGATCCACCCCTTCGACGACTGGCGGGTGATCGCCGGCCAGGGGACGGCCGCCCTGGAGCTGCTCGACCAGGCCGGCCCGCTCGACGTCGTGCTCTGCCCGGTCGGCGGCGGCGGGCTCCTGGCCGGCACGGCGATCGCCGTCAAGGGCCGGTCGCCGGGGACCCGAGTCGTCGGCGCCGAGCCCAGGGAGGCCGACGACGCCCTCCGGTCGCTGATCGCGGGCACGATCCAGCCTTCCGCCGACCCCAAGACCGTCGCCGACGGCCTCCGGACCTCGCTCGGGGTCCGGCCGTTCTCCGTGATCCGGTCCCAGGTCGACGCGATCGTCACCGCCACCGAGCCCGAGATCCTGGACGCGATGCGGTTCGTCTGGGAGCGGTTCAAGATGATCATCGAGCCTTCCTGCGCCGTGCCCGTCGCCCCGGTCCTGAACCGCCAGTTCCCCGTCGAGGGGCTCCGCGTGGGGATCATCATCACGGGCGGGAATGTGGACCTGGAGCCGCTCTTCCAGGCACTGGCCGCGAAGTGGCTCTGACGGAACCCTCGAACTTCGGTACCACGGATCGCGTTTGAATTTCACCTTGATTGATCATACAAAGGAGTAATATAAATTGTCAATTGTCGATCTAGAAATACTATCCACACCTCGCCCGATCATCGATGATAGGTTATATGAGATTGTCGGTGGTAGCCGTTCACAGGGTGGGGTTGCTGTTCGCCAATCATGACACTATCTTGCTGCAATGACACCCGCGCCGCCGCTCCCTGATCCTCTCTGGAACAGCGCCTCGCCCGAACTCCA
>JAABUK010005416.1_pt1 | contig 19884 bp, 18 predicted proteins | sample 5559141 | NCBI WGS metagenome assembly JAABUK01 (sample SAMN10711869, study PRJNA513367) | rock metagenome | isolation source: Antarctica rocks | place: Antarctica: Victoria Land, Pudding Butte nord | collected 2016-01-03 | reverse complement strand
CTGGTAACTGACTTACTGTGCATGTGTTGTGGCAAAGGGATTCGGGTAAGCCGGATGCGGGAAATCCGCCAGTCCGGTTTGAAGAGGGCGGAGGAGGCAGTGTCCCTGCCCCTCCGCTACTCGACCAGCCGATGGCGGGTCCGTCCCGCGGCTTAACTAATAAATGTTCGCAATTGTTTATTTGGGTAGTATGCGTAGTTCTACTGTCCCAGATAAGCGGTGGATGATGTGGGCCGAATGGCTGAAAACATGGGGGTTTGGGGCCTTTTGGCTCCCGGCAACGCTTTTCACTCCCGAATCGGCCGCAAGCGGGCCGCAACCCTCAAAAGCGTAGCCCTTCCCCCACATCGACTTCCGTCAATCTCTCACAGTAGAAGTAGGGTGGGTGAGCGGAAGCGAAACCCACCGACCGGGCCGGTTCGCTTGGTGGGTTTCGCTTCCGCTCACCCACCCTACCAAAGTTTCCCATTTTTACGTCCAACGTCGATCGGGGGCGTGGGGGACCGGGCCCCACTCCTGCGGGGATTCCTGGGAACGGGCCCGGGCGCGGTTCAGGCCCGGAGCGTCTCGACCTTCCGGCGGCGGGCCTGGCGGCGTGACTCGGCCTTCCTGGCCTTCTTGTCGCGGCGCGAGGCGAGGATGGCCGGGATGTTGACCGGCTCGCCCGGCGCGGGGCACTCGTCGGGTTCGAGGTCGAACGGCGGGTGGATCTCCGGGAGCCAGCTCTCCCCGGCCGGGCCCCCGACCTCGGCCTCGGGCCCCGGGGCCGGCTCGGGTTGGGCGTCGGGCGGGGGTTCGTGCTGGCCGAGCCAGCTCGTCAACAGGCCCCGGAGGGGTTCGGCCTGGGGGGACTGGTATCGGAGCTGGGCCATGCACCATCGGAGGCGGGAGTGGAGGGTCGACTCGTAGCGGCGGAGCCGGCGGAGTTCGGCGTCGTTGTCGTCGGTCAGGTCGGCCGCGGCCAGCGCCCGGTCGGCCTCGTCGAGGGCCCGGGCGACCGCGCGGCGATCCTCCCAGGCGGCGATCTCGCGGCGGGCGACAACGGCCGGTTCTTCGGCGGATCCCACCACCCGGCCCCGGAAGTCGAGGGCGGTCCCCGGCTTGTGGCCGTCCCGGAACTCCTCGGGGGTGCCCAGGAGGTCGAACGCCAGCCGGGTCTGCTCGGGCGTCCAGACTTTCTTGACGTCGGCCGAGTGGGCCAGCATCGCCCATCGGGCCATCATCCACTCGCACCCCTGGGGGGTCCGGCCCATCCGCCCGACGACCTCCTCCGGCCGGTCGCCCAGGGTCGCGCCCAGGGCCACCGCCTCCAGCCGGCGGTCGTCATCCCAGCAGAGTTCGGCGCGGATGGACACCTTGTCGCGGGACCGCCGCTCGGTCCGCTCGGCCCGGTCGATCCGGATGCTCAGCAGGGCGATCTCGGAGACCAGCCAGCAATGGAAATGGTTCTGGGGCCGGAGGGTCTTGAAGAACTCCGTCGCCCGCTGCTGGACCAGCGCCGCATCCTCGGCGACCACCACCGAGGCGCACAGGCCATGCTTGAGGGCGTTGGCCCGCGAGCGTTCCTTCCCCTCCGGGGTCTTCGGGCCCGTACTCCTGAGGGCATTTCTCCGGTTCGCGGCCAATCGGGCTTCGCTGACGATCATGGGGGGCGACCTCGGCGCGGGTTCGGGCGATGGATCTCGGAACATCGCCAACATATTCCGCCCCGCGATCGGCCGGATATCACACAATCCGGCGGATCCCCGGGAGGAGCGTCGCTTTCCCGCAGCCCGAAGGGCCGGGATTGCCCTGCGGATCATCGTCGATGGGGTCATCCGGGTCGGGCCGATCGGGATCAGTCGGGCCCTCCCCTCTCGCGGGGGAGGGTTGGGGAGGGGGGACGTAGGGCGTCGGTCGGGGCCCCGGGGCGGGGTCGAGATCGATTACCGGTGGAAACCGGCCCTTCGCGAAGGTAGACTCGGCCGCTGGAGTCAGACCGAGACCAGGATACGTCGATCTGAGCAAGCTCGGATCGATGCCAGCCTGGCAGGCATGGTGGCGGGTGCGTCCGGCATCCGTCGCCGAGGTCCCGGATCCGGGCCATCCGGGGAAGCTCGGGTGAAGGCGGGCCGGCCCTCCTGAGATCAGCCCCGTGCTCGGCGCGCGGGGCGCTCCTGCGCGTGGGATCTGCGGGACAGGGAAGTGGGGCGCAGGCCCTTCCATCGACTCATCGGAGGACATTCCCATGAAGAAACGATTGCTCGCGGCACTCGGGATCTTCTGCGGCCCCGCCTGGTGCGGCGCCGCCGAATTCGAACGCCCGGTGCTCCTGAAGGCGGACGGGGTCGCGGTCCGCGTCGAGAGCCCCGGCTACGCGGCGCCCTGCTGGGCCGACATGGACGGCGACGGCAAGAAGGACCTCCTCGTCGGGCAGTTCAGCAAGGGGAAGATCCGGCTCTTCAAGAATCTGGGCGAGGGGAAGCTCGCGGCGGGCGTCTGGCTCCAGGCGGAAGGCCAGGTGGCCGAGGTGCCCGGCGTCTGGTGATGCACGAGTACCACTCCACAGTTTGTGGACCTCGACGCCGACGGTCATCGCGACATCCTCTCCGGGTCCTACTCCCGGATGGAGCAGGACATGGCGGGGTTATTCCAGGTCTTGTACGGCAAGGCGGACGGGACGTTCCGCCGGGCGGAAGTCCTCAAGGGCACGGACGACCGGCCGCTGATCATCCCCATCAAAGGTCGCCAGCAGGTGACGATGACCGAGAACATCTGCACGAGGCCCTTCGCCGTCGATTGGGACGGCGACGGCCACCTGGACCTGGTCGTGGGGAACTTCGCCGGCACGTTCTACCGGTTCAAGGGGCAGGGCCGGGGCCAATTCTCGCCCGAACCGGAACAGCTCAAAACCGGCGATTCGCCGCTGAGGATCGAGGGCGCGCACAGCGACCCCTTCGCCATCGACTGGGACGGCGACGGCGACCTGGACCTGCTGAGCGGGTCCAGCAACGGCGGCGTGCAATGGGCGGAGAACCGCGCGGGCCAGGGCAAGGCGCCCGATCTCAGCCCGTTCCGACCGCTGATCCCGCCGGGGCCCCCGATCGAGCCCGGGCGGGCCCTCCGCGAGGACGACCTCACCGGCCCCACACACGCGACCCGAGTCTGGGTCGACGACGTGAATTCCGACGGCAAGCTCGACATCCTCGTCGGCGACAGCGTCACCCTCATCTCCCCGGCGGAGGGCCTCGGCGCGGAGGAGTTCGCGAAGAAGTTCGCGGACTGGCAGGGCGCCATCAAGGCCGCGACGGAGCTGAGATCGACCGCCGACGACCCGAAAGCCCAGGGAAGGGCGAACGAAGAGTATGTCAAGGTCTACAAGCGACGCGCCGAGTTCATGCACGAGGAGATGACCGGCTTCGTGTGGCTTTATCTGCGGAAGTGACCAGACCGGCCCCAGGGCGTGTCGGGGATCGACCGTGGCGATCCCCCGACACGCCCGGCCGTCGAGGCGTGCGTCGGGCGCGGTCGCGAACGGCTGCCACGGATCCACGCCTTCGACAGCTCGTCGCCCGGATGGGGGACGGTGGACGACCAACCGGGCCGCCCCCCGACGGACATCGCGCGTCGGGCGCCAGGCCGGGGCGGTCAGGGCCCCGGGGCGGGTTCGGGGTAGATTTTCGACTCGTAATGCTCGATGAGCAGGCACAGGACGATGAAATAATCGTGCTCCTCCGGCAGGATCGCGGGGCGACGGTCGGAGAGGGCGTCGACGATCGCGATCGCCCGGTCGTGGTCGGCGTCGGTCCGGATCGGCCGGAGCGGGAACGCCCGGATGAGGTCGAGGTAAGGATCGGCTAGCTCCGCCCCGGCCGGTCGCAATTCGGTCGCCATCGCGGCCTCCCGTCAGAAGACGAGTTCGTCGTAAACGTCGTGGGTGTAGACGCCCCGCACGAGCAATACCCGGTCGTTGTAATGGATTTCCGCCACCAGCCGGAACTTGTTCCCGGCGATGTTGAAGATGGTGAAGCCCTGCGTCTGATCGGCCGAGCCGAAGTCGGCCCGGACTTCCGCGAAGTTGGCCCACGTCGCCCGTTTCGCGACCCGATACCATCGGTCGAGCGGTTCGACCGAATCGGCGTGACCCTTCCCGAAAGCCACCAACCGTTTGCGGGAGATCACATGCATCCGGATCGTCCCTCGGTTTTGCCGGGCCGATCGTTGCATTGTAATGACACCGCCGGACAAGTCTAGCGCCGGGAAGGCTCGTGACGGATTCCGTGGCGTCGGGTGGAATCCATCCGGGGCCGATTGCCGGCGACCGATCTACTCTCCGGGATGGACAGCCGTTTAGAATGGTAGGATTGAGGGGGATCCGGGGCGGGGATGGGGCGCGGTCCGATGGGCGAGATCCACGGCAAGGGCGGGCAGCAGGCCGCCCTGTTCGAGCACGAGGCCGAGGCCGCGCCCCCGGTCGCGGTCGAGGGGCCGTTCGCGGGGGTGGTGTTCAACCGGCCGGTCGACCTGGTGTTCTCGTACCGGATCCCGGCGGGATTGCGGGCCAGGGTGGTCCCGGGGCAGCGGGTCCGGGTCCCCCTGGGGCGGGGGAATGCGCCGAGCGTCGGGTACTGCGTCCGGGTCGACCCGACGGCGGAGGTCGACCCGTCCCGGATCAAGGACGTGGTCGACGTCCTGGACGACCCGCCCCTGATCGACCGGTCGATGCTCGAACTGACCCGGTGGATCGCCGGCTATTACGCGTGCACCTGGGGCCAGGCGCTCGACGCGGTGGTCCCGGCCGGGGTCAAGAAGCAGGCGGGGACGCGCGTCTGGACCTGCGTGACCGTCCCCGAGTCGACCCGATCGGGGATCGCCGACGGGTCGCTCAGGCTCAATCCCAAGCAGCTGGAAATCGTCGAGGTCGTCGACCGGTCGGACGTCCCGCTCACGATCGCCGACGTCTGCAAGCGGGCCAAGTGCGGGACCGGGCCGGTCGACACCCTCCGCAAGAACGGCACGATCCACACCATCAAGCGGCGGATCGGGGCCCCGCCCGCCGACGACCCCGGGCCCGAGGACGGCCGGCGGCCCCCTCCCGAGCTGACCGCCGAGCAGAGGTCGGCGATGGAGGCGCTCGGCCCGGCGCTCCGGGGCGGGGGGTTCGCCACGTTCCTGCTCCACGGGGTCACCGGGAGCGGCAAGACCGAGGTCTACCTCGGCGCCATCGACGAGGTGGTGGCCCGGGGCCGCGAGGCAATCGTCCTGGTCCCCGAGATCAGCCTGACCCCGCAGACGATCCGCCGGTTCCGCCGCCGGTTCGACCGCGTGGCCGTCCTCCACAGCCACCTCAGCGAGGGCGAGCGGCACCGCCACTGGCGGAGCATCGCCAACGGCGAGGTCCAGGTGGTCGTCGGCGCCCGGTCGGCCGTCTTCGCCCCCACGCGGAAGCTCGGCCTGATCGTCATCGACGAGGAGCACGAGGGGTCATTCAAGCAGGAGACCGTCCCCCGATACCACGCCCGGGACGTTGCCGTGAAGCGGGCCCAGCTCGAAGGGGTCCCCGTCCTCCTCGGGTCCGCCACCCCGGCGCTGGAGACCTGGCGGAACGCCCAGACCGGCCGATATACCCGGATCGCCCTGGACGAGCGGGTCGGGGCCCGGCCGATGCCCGAGGTCACCCTGATCGACATGCGGTACGAGAAGCCGGCGGGCGTGATCCTGTCCGGCCCGCTCCGGGCGGCGATGACCGGGGCCCTGGACGACGGCGGCCAGGTGATCCTGCTCCTGAACCGGCGGGGGTTCAACACCTACGCCGTCTGCGTCAACCCGGCCTGCCGGAGCGTCCTGAAGTGCCGCCACTGCGACGTCAGCCTGACGTATCACCAGGGGCGCCGGAAGCTGGTCTGCCACTTCTGCGACGCCGAGCTGGAACGGATGCCCGCCTGCCCGGCGTGCCGGAAGCTCCTCCATTACGGCGGGATCGGCACCGAGCGGCTGGAGCGCGAGGTCCGGGCCGAGTTCCCCGACCACACCGCCCGCCGGATGGACTCCGACACGATGCGCGGGCACGGGAGCCACGAGCAGGTCCTGTCCGCCTTCAAGAACGGCGAGGTCCGGATCCTGCTGGGGACCCAGATGATCGCCAAGGGCCTGGACTTCCCCGACGTGACGCTGGTCGGCGTGGTCGACGCCGACACGGCGCTGCACCTCCCCGACTTCCGGGCGGCCGAGCGGACCTTCCAGATCGTGACCCAGGTGGCCGGCCGGACCGGGCGGGGCGACCGTCCCGGGCGGGTCCTGGTCCAGACGTATAGCCCCGAGGTCCCCTCGATCGCGCACGCCCGGACCCACGACTACCTCGGCTACGTCGCCGGCGAGCTGGCCGAGCGGCAGTCGCACGGCCTCCCCCCCTTCGGCCGGCTGGTCCGATTGATCGCCCGGGGCGCCGACCCGGCCGCGGTCAAGGCGTACCTGGAGGCGCTCCATGAGGCCCTGATGCAGGCCCGCCCCTCGGTGGTCGCGATCACGGCCGTGGTCCCCGCGCCGGTCGAGAAGATCCGGAACCTGTACCGCTTCCACCTCCGGATGCGATGCCCCTCGCCCCGGCCCCTCCAGGACCTCCTCCACGCCGTCCCGCCCCGGTTCCCCCCGCCCTCCGGCGTGGAGCTGGCCGTCGACGTCGACCCGATCAGCATGCTCTGATACGGATTCCGGAAAGAAATTGCCCGATGGCAGATCCCATATTTCCGATTGCAAATGATTATCCCGAATTGATCTGAAATCTGAAATCGAGGATCTGGGATCGCGCCCGAAATTTCCGGTTTTCGTATGAGGAGGATGAAAGGCCCGGCCGGAGCCTCGCCCTCCCGACGGGATCGGCGACCCTTCGGGGCCGGGACGGGATCCCCCGGGACGTTCGCATTCCCTTGTCCGGGGCGATCGATTAAGATCCCGCCCGATCGCCCGGCGCGGCCCCAAGACGGGGTGCGGGCGGGCCGGGCCCGGGGCCCTGGATCCACGGATGGCCGAATCGAGGAAGGATTCCTCGCCCCATGCGCGTCGGTTCGAGTCGCCGATATCCGGCCCTGGTGCTGGCGATGGCCATGCTGTCGGCCCCCGGCTGCGCGTCGATGCGGCGCAACGCCCCGTCGCCGGACCTCCGACCGTGCACCGAGGGGTTCGCGCCCACCCGGGACGGCTGGATGCTGGGGATCCGCCGGATCCGGCCGACCTCCCCCGACCCGGCCAAGCTCCCGGCGGTCCTCTGCCACGGCCTGGGCCTGAACGGGACGTTCTGGACGATCACCGATGACCACCTGCCCGAGCAGCTCGCGGCCCGGGGGTATGACGTCTTCATCGTCGACATGAGGGGGTCGGGCGGGAGCCACCGGGTCGGCTTCAAGGGCCGGGTCAACCGGGTCCTCCGCCAGACCCCGATCCGCGAGGCCGGCGGGCGCGACTGGAACGTCGACGACCAGGCGAAATACGACGTCCCGGCGATCCTCGACCACGTCCGCCGCGAGACCGGCAGCGACCGGGTCAACTGGGTCGGCCACAGCCTGGGCGGGATGCTGATGTTCCCCTATCTGGAGATCTCGCCCGAGCCCGATCGGATCGCCAACTTCGTCGACATGGGGGGCGTCGCCATGGTCGTCCCCACCCCCGAGACCCGCGAGATGAGCCGGGCCAACGAGATGCTCCGGATCCTCTCGCTGGGCCTGAGCACCGGGCGGCTGGGACGGCCGATGATGTACGGCCGGATCCCGGGCATGGAGAGGGTCGACCGCTTCTACTACACGGCCTCCAACGTCGACGACCGGACGGTCGACCGCTTCTACGGCTATACCCTGGAGGACCCCGGGGCGGGGGCCCTCAAGCAGCTCGACCCGTATCTCCGGCACGGCCGGATGATCTCCGCCGACCGGACGGTCGACTACGCCTCCGGGCTCGGCCGGATCACCACGCCGACGCTGATGGTGGCCGGCGAGGGGGACATCATGGCCGACATCCCCTCGTCGATCCTCACCTTCAACGCCCTGGGGAGCCCCGACAAGACCCTGATGCGGTTCGGCCGGCTCGACGGCCACGAATTCGACTACGGCCACTGCGACCTGGTCTGGAGCCGGAACGCCCCCCGCGAGATCTTCCCCCCGCTGATCGACTGGCTCGACCGCCGGCAGCCCGGGGTCGTCACCACCCGCCAGACGTTGCCCGCGCCGCCGACGGGGCAGGGGGGGTGACCGGCCTATTTCCCTCCGGGAGGTGCCCATATGAAGCGTCCGGCGACGATGACGGCCCTCGCGGCCGTCCTGATGATGGCCGCCGACGGGCCGCCCCGCCCCGACTCGGAAGCGATCCGAGGCGGCTGGGTCCTGGTCGCCTCGGAGTTCGACGGGTCGCCGATCCCCCGAGCGGGCGGAAAGCCATCGGATCGGATCTTGTTGATATTCTCCCGGGATAGCTCGGGTGCGATCCGCCGGGGCGAGTCGCCCCATCCCGCCGGCCCCCCGGCGGCCCCGGGGCTCCGGCTCCTCGTCCGCGGGCCGGGACTCATCTCGGAGGCGACCGTCCGCCTGGACCCGAGCGGGGCTCCCAAGGCTTACGACAGCGCCCACGTCGTCGGCCCGCACCAGGGCCGGACGTTCCGAGGGATCTACGAGCTGGAGGGCGAGACCCTGAGGATCTGCCTCGACACGACGGGCCAGGGTCGGCCGACGTCGATGGCCACGTGGCCGGGCTCGGGTCGGCGATCCGGCGTCTACAAGTGGGAGCCCCTGCCCACCTCGGGCGATTCGATGATCGACGATGTCGAGTATTTCCCGCCCGCCCCCGGGTCGCCCGAGACCCCGGCCGCGAAGCAGCGGGCGCGGATGAGGGCCTTCGGGATCCCGGAGGCGGACCGCCCGAGGTGACGGTCCTCGGCGCCCTGACCGGTCGGCCGGGACGATCGGCGAGTCGCCCCTTCGGCCTGGCGGCCGGGACCGGATCAGCCGGGCATCGCGTCGATGCAGATCTGCGACCAGGTCTCGAACCGGTCGCGGAGGGCGGCCAGCCCGGCGATCGGGAGGAATTTGGGGTCGGCCAGGGCATCTTCCCGGGGGGTGACCTCGGGGCGGTCGAGGTCGTAATGGTGGACGACGCCGAGGTGGACCCGGCCGACGGGGTTGGAGTCGTCGTTGATCAGCCCGACCCGGCGGATCCGGCCGGGGCTGCCGATGTCGACCTCCTCGGCCAGCTCGCGGAGGAGGGCCATCTCGTAAGCCTCGACCGTCCCCCGCCCGTCGGCGTCGGCCTCGGCGACGTGGCCGCCCACGCCGATCGACCGGAGCCGGCGGAGCCGCGACTCGCCGCCGCCCTGGCCCCGGGTGTAGGTGAAGACCGAGCCGCCCGACCGGAACACGACGTAGGGGATGATCTGCTTGAAAGACGGGTCGTCCTCGACCTCGGATCGCGGCCGGAACCCCGCCAGCCCGGGTACTAAGAGGGCATCCAGGTAGCGGTCGACCTCGCCCGAGAACCCCTGGAATCGCCCGAGGCGGTCGAACTCGGCGGCGGGGATGACCAGGACGCGTTCGGATAGGCCCACGGCTCGACCTCGCTCATCCATCCCGATCGCCCCGCGCTCGCGAGGGCTCCCGACCATCATCGGCACGATCGGCCCCGGCGGTCGACCGATCGGCCGGGAAGCCGAGGGATCGGCGCGGATCCCGCCGGCCGGGATGACCCCGGACCGTCGGGGCGGTCCCCTTGGTCGCGTCCCATGTCCGGCCGGTCGACTCTTCCGAGAGCATCAACCGGCGTGGTCATTGGCTCATGGGGCGAGGTTGGTGTTGGTTGATGCGGACGAGGCTTTGTTGCTAATCCTCGGCTTGATGCGAAACCCCTGATGCTAAACCTATCCTGATGCGAAACCCTACCCGGCCGGATTTTTGCCGATCCGACCGGGCCGCTTTGTTATGATGCCAGGCGAAAGGACAATCGCCCATGCATCAATCTCACTACTCGCCGCGATTTAGCATCCGCCAACTGATGATCGCCGTAGCCTTATCGCCGATTGTGATTTTCGCGGGGAAATGTACCTCGGAAATGGGAAAGGAATGGACAGTTGTTGGGAACGTTAATACCGGCTCCATGACTACTCTCTCCGTAAAGGAGCCTGGTCCTTGGCCTGCGGTACTGGCAATGGTGGTCACAACGGCAATTCTGGGGCTGGCCTGGAAAGCGATCGCTTGGCGGGGAAATAAGGCGGTGAAGCCGACAAAATTAGATCCCGATTGACTTGGTCTTACCCATTTTTACGCCATCTTTCGAGTTTTCCGGATTACTATATGGATAAACCAATCACGCAAGCGCTGAGGCAAGGATCTGAAACCGGTGTCAGTTCTTGTTCCGGCCGCGTGAAGATGAACCGCCACCTAATTTTCGAGACTCCAAGACCCCACCTCCGGCAGGCCCACTTCCCGGCGCGGACCGCTCTCGTTGTGCCGGGGGCGGGTCGGCCTTATGATGGATGGTCCCCACGTCGACGGCGGCCGTCCATCCGGGAGCGATGCATTGATCGGGACGACCCTGAACCAGAGATTCACCCTGGACAAGGAGCTGGGGCGGGGTGGCATGGGGGCCGTCTACCGGGCGACCGACCGGGTCCTCCAGCGGACCGTGGCGATCAAGATCCTCAGGGAGTGCACCGACGACGAGGTCGGCCGGAAGATCCGCCTGGAGGCGCAGATCCTCGCCCGGCTCCTCCACGAGAACGTGGTCCGGCTCTACGACTTCGGCGAGGCCGAGGGGACCTTCTACTTCGTCATGGAGGAGGTCGAGGGGTCGAGCTTCTCGCGGCGATGGAAGCAGATCGACCTGCCCGAGCGGCTCCGGGTGATCGCCCAGGTGGCCGACGCCCTGGATTATGCGCACCACCAGGGGGTGATCCACCGCGACGTCAAGCCGGCCAACGTGCTGATGACCGCCGCCGACTCGGCCAAGCTGTCGGACTTCGGCCTGTCGCTGGTCGTCGACGAGGTCCAGGTCCCGGGGGCGATCAAGGGGACCCCGCACTACATGAGCCCGGAGCAGGGCCGGGGCAAGCGGCTCGACTACCGGACCGACCTCTACGCCCTGGGCGTGATGCTCTACGAGTGCGGGACCGGCTCGCCGCCGTTCCAGGGGTCGACGATGGCGGTGATCGCCAACCACGTCGGCGCCCGGCCCGAGCCGCCCCGGTCGAGGAACCCCGCGCTGTCGGCCGGCCTGGAGGCGCTGATCCTCCGGCTCCTGGAGAAGGACCCCGACGCCCGGCCGTCGTCGGGGGGCGAGGTCGCCGCCACGCTCCGCGAGCTGATCGCGGCCGGGCCGACGTCGGGCGCGGCGGGCGACGTCGCGGCCGTCGACGTGGCCGGGCCCGGGCCGACCGCCTCGATCGGGATGGCGGCGGGCCCCGGGACGGGGATCGGGCCGGCGTCGGTGACGATCGCCGCGCCGGTCGGGCCGCCGGCGGCCGGGGCGAAGGGGAAGGGCGCCCCCGCGATCGATCGGGCCCGGGCGATGGCGATGATCGCCGACGTCGTGGCCGACCCGGTGGTGATGTCGGCCGACGGGCGGTACCTCTGCGGCCATTACCTGGCGTATCTCCTGGGCGGGTCGCGGCGCCGGGGGTTCCTCCGCCGCCGGCCGCTCGACCCGCTCAACGCCGACCGGGCCCGGCTGATGCTGGCGATGACCTGGCTGATGACCGTCGGGCCGACCGACGGGGCCCTGGCCGGCGCCGTCGACCTGATCGAGTCGCGGGCCGACGTCCGCCCGGCCCTGAGCCCGGTGGTGGTGACCAAGTACCTGGGGGTCCGCGACACCCCCGGCCGCCGCAAGGCGTTCCGGACGGCCCGGAGGCGGCTCCAGGAGGCCAGCCCCCACGCCGGCCCCCGGATGACCGACGCCCAGGGCGCGCTCAACCCCGGCCTGATGCCCCAGGCGCTGGACGACCTCCGCAAGATCGCCCCGGCCCGGGACGAGGTCGACGACCAGCTCGTCGGCCGGTGGAACCGCGTGGCCGAGGCCTGGCGGACCCGCCCCGACTTCCGCCGGGCCGTGCTCACCTACGCCACGACGTCGGCCTGGGACGACCCGGCCTCGGGCGAGCTCTGGCCCGAGGTGGTCTATCCGCTCATCGAGCGGGCCCGATGGCAGCGCCAGCTCCGATCGGGCGCCGAGGCGATCTGGGACAACGTCTGCGACGCCCTCCACCTGCCCGACGCCGGCCTCCAGCTCGACCGGGCGATCCGCAAGGTCGTCCCCGCGCAGGTGGTCGAGGAGCTCGACCTGTCGGCCCACGCCTTCGTGGAAGACCCCCGCCTCGACGCCGACCCGCGCGGCGACGACCCCGGGCCGATCACCCGGGAGGACGGCCTCCGGTTCGACGCCGCGAGCCTCGACGATCTGGCCTCCGACGTCGCCCCCGACAAGGGGCTGGTCCGGCTCGACTCGGCCGACCCGGTCCGCCTGACCATGGGCGACCTCCGCGAGCTCTGGCAGGAGGCCGTCGCCGCCCTGAAGTCGACCGGCTCGAAGGCCGGGCACCGGATCCTGCCGATCGGCCCCTATCGGCTGGCCGTGATCCCCTCGATCCGGGGCAAGTCCGCCGGCCAGGTCGCCATCCAGGGGATGCCCAACAAGCAGGTCGAGATGCTCATCCCCTCGATCCGCCTGGCCACCAACGCCGGCCGGCCGATCCTGGCCGCCTGGACCTACCGGGACGACAGCCTCGCCATCGCCTACCTCGACCACCGGAACGACGAGCGGTTCATCTCCTGGCACGCCCCGACCAACCAGCAGGTGAATTACGATGACGCCGCGTCGCTCAACGGCGCCCTGCTCCGGCTCGGCCTCGAGGCCCCCGACCAACTCGACCGCGTCCTCACCAAGAGGTTCCGTCCCCGCAACCCGGTCTGACCCCGGGGTGTCGCCCCTCGGACCCGGAGCCAGGTCATGCTGATCTACCGGATCGCCGCCGACGCGGTCGTCCTCTTCCACTTCTCATACATCGCGTTCGTGGTGTTCGGCCTGATGGCGATCCTGGCCGGGCTGGCGCTCGGGTGGAGATGGGTCCGAGGCCCCCGGTTCCGGATCGCGCACCTGGCCGCGATCGCGATCGTGGCCGCCCAGTCGATCCTGGGCCTGGTCTGCCCGCTGACCACGCTCGAAAATGCCCTGCGGCTCCGCGGCGGCCAGGCGTCCTATCCCGGCGCGTTTATCGGCTACTGGGCCCACCGGCTGACCTTCTTCCGGGCGCCCCCGTGGGCCTTCACCACCGGCTACATCCTGTTCGGCCTGGCCGTGCTGGGGACGTTCGCGATGGCGCCGCCCCGATGGGGCGAGCATCCCCAGGGCAGGCCGGTCGCGGGACGAAGCCAACCGCATGACGGAACCAAGCCAATCGCGTGACGGAACCAAGCCCGGCCCCCTTGAACAGGAGTGACTCACGATGAAGCGGATGACCCGTCAGATCGGTGCCCTGGCCTTCTCCCTGGCGATCGTCGGCTGCGGGGGGTCCAAGCCCCTGACCATGGCCGAGTTCCAGAAGGTCCAGACGGGGATGACCGAGAAGGAGGTCAAGGCGATCCTCGGCGAGGGCGAGCTGACCTCGAACCGGACCGTCGGGGCGACCACGGTCAGGTCGCTGGTCTGGAAGGACGGGGCCGACCCGAAGAAGAACATCTCGGTCACGTTCCAGAACGACAAGGTGCAGGCCAAGAGCACGGTCGGGGTGAAATAGGGGGAGATGACCGGCCCGCCGTCGCGCGACGCGGCGGGACGCCCCGTTCAGAGGATCAGCATCGCATCGCCATAGCTGTAGAATCGATATTCGAGCCGGATGGCATCGGCGTAGGCGGCCCGGATGAGGTCGACCCCCGCCAGGGCCGAGACGAGGACGAGCAGGCTGCTCCGGGGGAGGTGGAAGTTGGTGAGCAGGGCGTCGAGCCCCCGGAAGGGGTGGCCGGGGCGGAGGTAGAGCGCGGTCTCGCCCGCGAACGCCTCGAACCGGCCCGACGCGGCGGCGACCTCCAGGACCCGGGCCGAGGTGGTCCCGACGGCGACGATCCGACCCCCCTCGGCCCGGCCCCGGTTCAGGGTCGCCGCGGCCTCGGGCGACAGCTCGGCCCGCTCGGCGTGGAGGGCGTGGTCCTCGATCCGGTCGGCCTCGATCGGCCGGAACGTGCCGATCCCGACGTGCAAGGTCACGTCGACCCGCCCCACCCCCCGGCGGTCGAGCCGGTCGAAGACCTCGGGCGTGAAGTGCAGCCCCGCCGTCGGCGCGGCCACCGAGCCCGGCTCGGTGGCGTAGACCGTCTGATAGCGCGATCGGTCGCCCTCCGCCTCGATCCCCTTGCGGATGTAAGGGGGTAAGGGGACCTGGCCGTGGACCTCCAGGAGGGCCCCGGCGGGGCCGTCGCCCTCGGGCCGGGCCGCCCACCGGCCGCCTTCGAGCCGGGACTCCAGGGTCAGGACCAGCCCCGAGCCGACCACGACCCGCTCGCCGGGGACCGGGCGGCCCCGGGTCCTCGCCAGGACCTCCCACGACCCGTCGGCGAGGGTCCGGAGGTACAGGCCCTCCCACCGGCCCCCGGTCCCCGCCCGGCGGCCGACCAGCCGGGCGGGGATCACCCGGCTGTTGTTCCGGACCAGGACATCGCCGGGCCCGAGGAGGTCGGGCAGGTCGGAGAAGGTCCGGTGCTCCCAGGTCGCCGAGGCCCGGCGGACGACCATCAGCCGCGACCGGTCGCGGGGCTCGGCCGCGTGCTGGGCGATCAGGCCGCCCGGGAGCGCGAAATCGAATGCCGACGTGTCCAAGATCCCTTCCTCCCGCCGCCCCTTTGACGCACAATCCTAGCCGGACGATCAACCCGGAGCCGAGGGCCAGGCCGTGGCGACCACCCCGACCAGATCCGAAGTCTTCTACCCCGAGTCCGACGGCAAGCCGATGGCCGAGACGACCTTCCATCGCGACGTCATGATCGAGATGATCGTGGGGTTGCAGGACTGGTTCAAGGACGACCCGCTGGCCTACGTCTCGGGCAACGAGTTCCTCTACTGGGTCGAGGGCGACCCGCGCCGGAACGTCTCGCCCGACGTCTGGGTCGCCCGGGGGATCGACAAGAGCATCGTCCGCCCGTCCTACAAGACCTGGCTCGAAAACGGCAAGGGCCCCGACCTCGTCCTCGAAGCGACCTCCCGGTCGACCCGGCGCGAGGATCGGGGGAAGAAATTCCGGATCTATCAGGACGAACTCAAGGTCCGCGAGTACTTCCAGTTCGACCCCCTGGGCGAATACCTCGACCCGCCCTTGCGGGGCTTTCGGCTCGTCGAGGGCGAATATCGCCCGATCGAGCCCGAAGCCGGCCGGCTCCCGAGCGAGGTCCTGGCCTTGCACCTCGAAGCCGACGGCCGCCTGATCGCGCTGTTCGACCCGGCGGCCGGCCGGCGGGTATTGACCCGGCTGGAGGCGCTCGAAGAACAGAGGGAGATCCTCCGCCGGAGGGACGCGGAACTCGTCCGGGAGCGGGAGGAAGGCCGCCGGAGGGACGCGGAACTCGTCCGGGAGCGGGAGGAAGGCCGCCGGAGGGACGCGGTGCTCCGTCAGGCCGAAGGCGAGATCGAGCGGCTTCGTCGAGAGGTCGAGGCCCTCCGGGCCGGCAAGAAGCCGGGACGGGAGTAGGCGCCCCCTTGCAACCCCTCGCCCGGAGGCTGGCGACCGCCCCCCGACTCCCCCGGCCCGACCGGCCGGTCCCGGTGGCGCTGGCGATCACCGACCTGGACGTCGGGGGGGCCGAGCGGGCGATGGTCGCGCTGGCGACGGGGTTGGACCGTCGGCGATGGGACCCGTCCGTCGTGGTCCTGGGCGGGGAGGGGGCCCTGTCGGCCCCGATCCGGGCGGCGGGGATCCCGGTCGAATGCCTCGACGTCGACCCCCGCCGGCCGGACCGGGCGATCCGGGCGCTGGCCCGGGCGCTCCGGCGGTCGCGGCCCCGGCTGGTCCAGAGCTTTTTGTTCCACGCGAACATCGCCGCCCGGCTGGCCGGGCCGCTGTCGGGCAATCCCTGGGTGGTCGGCGGGCTCCGCGTGGCCGAGCGGCAACGGCGATGGCACCTGACGCTCGACCGGCTCACGGGCCGGCTGGCGACCGGCTCGGTCTGCGTCTCGGAGGGGGTCCGCCGGTTCAGTCGCGAGGTCGGCCGGCTCGACCCCGATCGGCTGGCCGTGATCCCCAACGGCGTCGACCCCGCCCCCTTCGACCGCGCCGGGGGCGTCGACCGGGCTTCGCTCGGCGTGCCGCCCGGCTCGCCGATGGTGCTCTACGTCGGCCGGCTCGACCCGCAGAAGGGTCTGAATGTCCTGCTCGAAGCGGCCGGGAAGGTGGTCGCCGCCCGGCCCGACTGGCATCTCGTCCTGGTCGGCGACGGCCCCGACCGCGACGCGCTCCGGCTCCGGGCGGGGTCGATCCCCGGCCTGGCCGATCGGATCCGCTGGCTCGGCCGTCGCGACGACGTCCCCGGGCTGCTCAAGGCGGCCGACCTCCTGGTCCTCCCCTCGCTCTGGGAGGGGATGCCCAACGCGGTCCTGGAGGCGATGGCCGCCCGTCGGGCCGTGGTCGCCTCGGCGGTCGAGGGGTCCGAGGACCTGGTCGTCCCCGGCCGGACCGGCTGGCTCGTCCCGCCGGGCGACGCCGACGCGCTCGCCGGGGCCCTCCTGGAAGCCGCCGCCGACGGCGACCGGCTCGGCCGCTTCGGCCAGGCCGGTCGGGCCCGGATCGAGGCCGGATTCACGCCCGGCCGGGTGGTCGAGGCTTACGATCGGCTCTGGTCGGGGGTCCTGGGGCTGGCGATCACCCCATGACCCGGGCGATGGCCTCGCGGGCCCGGCGCATCAGCGGGCTGTCCTCGGTCCCGGCGCCGGGGAGCTGGAACATCATGGCGGCGGCCAGGGGGGCCCTCCACTTCGGGTCGGCGGCGAGCTGGCATTCCTCCCAGGCGGCGGCGCCGTACTTGTAGTCGTGGCTGTCCTGGCCCTTGTGGAAGATCATCCGCCGGGCGGCGGCGAAGACCAGGTCGGGCGACCCGCCCCGGGCGAGGTAGCCGACCGTCTTCTCGGCGGCCCTGGCCCGATCGCCGGGGACCGAGGCGAACAGCTCGGCCACGGCGTCGTCGCCGGGGGAGTCGGGGGCGACGGGGTTGATGGCGTCGACCCGGATCGCGTCGGTCGGCTTGACCCGGCCCCGGTACATCGGGAGCCATCCGGCGGCCTGGAGCAGGGCGAGCCTCCGGGTGGTGTCGTCGCCGCTGGCGTTGTAGATGAAGTGGAGGGCGTTGGCGGCGGTGACGGCGTGGAGCGAGACGATCCCCGGGCTCCTCATCAGCAGCTCGGCGCCGCCCAGGACCACGGCATCCCAGAGCGAGTCGGCCGAGGCCCCTCGGTTGAGCAGGTTGACGGCCTCGACCGAGGCGTCCTCGGGCGACGCCTGGCGGATCGCCTCCAGCAGGGCGACGGTCGCGCCGGGGTCGGGCTTGTTGGCCCGCCAGTCGTCGCGGATCTTCCTCGATTGCTCGCGATTGGCCTCGTAGGGGCCGACGGCGACGGGCCGGTCGTCGCCCCGGCGGTCGAGCATCCCGAAGGCGAGCGACCGGAGGACGGGCTCGGCGTGCTGCCAGCCGATCGCCTGCAAGGTCCGCCAGCACTGGGCGGCGAAGATCGCCTTGTGGCCGATGTCGCGCTGGTCGCGGACGGCATACCGCCAGAACGGCTCCATCGTCCCGGCCGCGCCCGAGGCCCGGCAGAGCCCGGCGGCGGCGACGTCGGCCGCGTCCGAATCCCACGCATCCATCGCCCGCTCGAACGCTGGCCTGGCCGCGTCGGGGCCGGGGACCTTCGCCTCGTCGACCTTGCCGAGCGTCCAGTCGCCTTCCTTGACGTCCTGCGCCTGCGACGCCTTGAAGTTGTCCAGCGCCCAGAGCAGGGGCAAGAGCCGCTCGTCGGACCCCGCCGTCTGGCCGAGCAGGTGCGCCGAGTTGATCACCAGGACCGCGTGGAACTTGAACCCGACCGGCCGGGGCTTGACGTTGCGGATCCCGGCCAGGAACAGGCCGGAGAGGAGGTCGCGGTACGACAGCCCGGCCTGGAGCCGGGCGATGGCGGTCTCCATCGCCCGGTCGCGCGGGGTCTCCTCGATCCACCGGACCACCGGCTCGATCTCCGGCCGGAACCGGACCGCGTCCGGCCCGACCGCCATGTCCGCCCGGGCCGGCGTGATCCCCGCCAGGCCCGACCACGACCCCAGCCCCGCGCCCAACCCGAGCGCCGAGGCCGATTGCAAGAACCGACGCCGCCGGAGATCACCAGCCATGGGCGGGCCCCTTCCATCGAGAGGATTGCGAATCGATCCGCAGCCAGCATCCGGCGGGAGGAGGGCCGGATGCGCGACCCATCGCCAGTATGACCCTATTTGCCCACGGTTGGCCAGCCCCTCTCGGCGAGGGCTTGTCGCCGTCGACGCGGCCCGGGAAGATGCATGAGTCGATCGGAAGTGATGCGTCAGGCCAAAGGCGGAATCATAACTAAAATTTTCAAGATCATAAATTGATATTTCGTAGGCCCCCCAATCGGAGATGCCGACCTTGGTTGGGGCTGCGAAACGATTGTCAACCGCCTTCTATGGAAGCGGCATGGCATTTTTTCGCGGCGAGGATGGGGCTGGCGGCGGTACAGAGCCCGGCCCGACCTGTGGGGCGAAGGAGCCCCCCTGGTCATCGGCACGCCGACACCAACCTCGGAACTGAAGGTACTCGCCGACCTCCCATCCCGACGCCGTGAACCGCCCCCCGGGCTTCTCCGGCATCCTCAGGCGAAACTCCGGGTCGATCTGACAGGCGACCTCACCCTCACCCAGGAACGCCAGGAGATACGACAGGTCGACCCGAGCGATATGCTCACGCACGGGATCGTTGCCGCACCAATGGTGGACGCGGACCAGGCCGTGAACGCGGCCGCCGCGACCAAGCTCGACGCCCCGCCAGGTGGCCTCACTCAGGGCCGTGGATGAGATGGGTAGTGACCGGATGTCCGGCAACCTGACGGCCCGGCCGTCGGCCAGCAGGAGGCTCCCGTCGGACCAGCCCGTGACAGTGACCGGCGACCGGAGTTCGTCGACCAGACGCCGATTGTAAGGCCTGACGGCCAGGAGGAAGGCAACGACCGCCACCCCGACCATCAGACCCTGGACCGTGAACCGCACGCGGGGTAGCCTCATGCCGGGGCTCCTGGGGTCGAGCTGTCGAGCGTAGCTATAATTCACCCGATCCCGTCAATTCGGCTCCGGCGTGTCGGGCTCGACGCCGAGCCAGGGGGAGCGGGCGGCATGCTCGTACTTGAGCCGCATCCGCTCGTGCCATCGAATCGACTCGTTCGAGTCATACATGAAGGAGCGCCACGACTTCAGGTGCCGGGCGTGTTCGTCCGCTCGGTCGCGGCGTGTGACGGCCCTCCACCCTACAATCCCCGCTTCGGTCGCCACTGCGGCCAGCGCCACCACCACGATCAGGAACCGGACGGTCAACCGTGGCCTCAGCAGGCGGATGAGACCACCCGGCGTCAGGAAGACAGGATCACCCGAGCCGGAGAGTCGGGCCCTGAGGCCGTCGAGACCCGCATCTGGACCGCCCCGGACCCCTCGCCCTTCTCGCACGGCGACCACCCCCAACGAAATCTCCTGCCCGAACCGGTGCGCAAATCCTCGCTTATAGTTGAATGGCACTGACGCCATTCCCTAACTTGCGTTCGCCAAACGTTCTTTGGAGATTTTCCGCGGCTCGTGCATCAGCGGGTACGCCTTGGGTCGGCGCTTCCGCACCCGCGGCTCATAGC
>JAABUK010005410.1_pt1 | contig 19894 bp, 18 predicted proteins | sample 5559141 | NCBI WGS metagenome assembly JAABUK01 (sample SAMN10711869, study PRJNA513367) | rock metagenome | isolation source: Antarctica rocks | place: Antarctica: Victoria Land, Pudding Butte nord | collected 2016-01-03 | reverse complement strand
TTGACTGTCCAAAAACCCCTCTCCTGAGAGGACCTCAGCGCCCCGGCACAACACACCACCGCCCCAATCACGTCTTCTACTAACAATCGCATCCCGGCCAAAAGCTATTTCAACAAGCTCCTAGAAGGCCAATAACGAATATTTCGAGCAGCAATACTGAGCACCGAACGAGAAGGATGCGCAGCGCGTGCTGCCGATCATGCAGGTAAAGCACTAGTCGCTTGTGTTCTGCTTGTTGGAATGATCTTACGAGGGATCTAAATCCACTTGGGACCGCGAAGTATGCTTTGCGAATCTCATTAGTGAACGGATTCAGCACAAAGTTTCCAATAATTATGCCGATCACTATGGCAAGCATAACGGGGTGGTTGGCACCCCAGCTCTCGATGCTCATGGGCCGAATGTTAGCAGTAGGTACGTCCCATCGCTCACCTGTCAGCGTTTAGGCAGGCTAGCCAAAAGCGGGTACCCCATTCAGGGCATCCTCACGCCATGAGTGGAGCATCGACCGACAGGTCGACCGCCTCCCTTCCCAGGTACCCCCGAACCCATCGAAATTACGAAGCCCGACCCAGCCAAGCCAAAGGCGGGTGCCCCATTCATGGCATCGTCACGCCATGAGTGGGTCATCGACCGGGAGGTCGACCGCCTCTACCCTCCAACCATGCCCCAGCACCTGAAGCGCTACCACCAGACCGGCAACCTCCACTTCATTACCTTCAGCTGCTACCACCGCCTCCCCCTCCTCGCCGGAGACCATCCCAAACAAATCTTCGAAAGAGTCCTCGAACAGACCCGCGTCTCCCACGGACTCGAAATCCACGCCTACGTCCTCATGCCCGAACACGTCCACCTCCTGCTCTCCGAACCCACCGAAACCGACCTCGCCACCACCCTCAAAGTCCTCAAACAGGAGACATCCAAACTCCTCAGAGGAACCCGCGACCACTTCTGGCAAACCCGCTACTACGACTTCAACGTCCACACCGAAAAGAAGCGGCTCGAAAAGCTCCGCTACATCCACCGCAACCCAGTCGCCCGAAGCCTCTCACTCACCCCCGAAGACTACCCCTGGAGCAGCGCCCGCCACTACGCCACCGGCACCCAAGGTACAGTACACATCCACTCCTTCTGGATGACCCGGGAATCTCAGGAATCCAGGCCAAAGGCGGGTGCCCCATTCATGACAGTCTCACCGTCATGAGTGGGTCATCGACCGCAAAGTCGACCCACCTCGAAATCTTGGCGCAAGTTTGCCGGAGCAGCAAATACATCAGGCACGTTCAACCATCCCCCGTAGCCACCATGGCAAACACTGCCAACGATACCGAATCGGGAACCCCGTCAGAATCAGCACAGATTCATGGAAGCAGCCCGCTTTCTCTGTTAGCTTCGCCACAGGTCTACCTTTTCGAAAACTCCTTATAAAGAAGAGAGCTCCTTTTGCCCCTCCTGAAGTCTTCCCTTGCTGTCTTCGTGTATCTGGCTATCGCCTCGTTCGCCAAAGCCGACACCATTAAGTTCACGGCCACCGTCACCCAGCAGCATGGCCTCCATGTCGTTCCCATCGGCAGCGTCTACACGGGCTTTGTTCACTACGAGGGCTCGGTGGACCCCAACTTCACCGGCATCCCACCCACGCTCACCTCCTACGGCTTTACCTATCCCTCCTCTCCCGCCTCCATCACGGACCTCAAATTTGCGTACGTCCAGCGCCATGTCATCGGGCAGCCGCTCTTCGTCGGGTTGGCTTACATCAACTTCGGCTCCCCAGCAAGCTCGTTTGATATCAACGCCAATGAGTTCACCATCCTGACCCCTTTCAGCGAAACCTCAAATTCGTTCAGCTACTCAGTCTACGAATCCGGCGCCGTAACCTACACCTACGTCACCGACCCGGTCGCCACCACCCCCGAGCCCGCTTCAATGGCGCTCGTCGGCACGGGCCTCATCGGTGCCTTCAACCTGCGGCGGCGTCGATTGGGTAAATAGCAGGGTCGGAACCATGTTTACCGAGTGATCCTTAACGATTGATCTAGGTCATCGACAATGACCTGCGCGTGGTCACAATCCTCAACATCCGCCACGGCAACCAGACGATCTGCCCTGTTCCTGAGCGGTAAGCCCAAGGTCGGTCGGTTCGGCCGCCGCGTCAACCCCCAAACCCTGCTATCCCCAACGCTCCGAGCAACTTGCCACCGGCGCAACGCCCCCACCCAATCACCTAAACTGGGAGTACGCACAAAGAACATCCGCAGCAAGACAGAAATATAGGGACGCCAGGGTACCCCGTACCTAACCCTTATGTTTGAAGACTTTGAGTACAAAGTACGGGGGGGGAGGGTACCGGCAAGGTCAGCCGAAGTTCACGATCTCACCAGACCCCGCATCACCAGCCAACCTAACTCCCGAGAATTGGTGGAGCTGAGCGGGATCGAACCGCTGACCTCCTCGTTGCGAACGAGGCGCTCTCCCAGCTGAGCTACAGCCCCCAACCATCATCTCCAGCCGACCACCCAAACAGGCCCCGGAGACCCGGTCAGAACACCTCCGAGTGTAGCAGGCGCCCAACCTCACCTCAAGCCATCCCCCAACCTCACCTCCGCACCCGCCCCGTCACCTCCGTCCCCGCCCCCAGGGGCTTCTCCACCACGTGCCAAACCTCCCCAACCCCGTCCGCGACCACCAACAGCACCGGCACCTCCAGCACCGCCCCACTCCGCGCGACCGCCTCCAGCATCCCCCGGTCACCCACCCCAAACTCCGTCCGGTCCAGCTGCACCTGCCACCGCACCACACCCGCCACCCGCCGCTCCTCGCGAACGTCCGTCACCACCGCCCGAAACTCAACCATCGCCCTTCCGAACCCCTATCCCCGCCCCCTAAGCCGGCGTAAGCGCATTCACCTTCGCCGGATCGTTGCGCCGCTGCAGATCCATAATCAGCTCTCTCCACGCCAGCTCCATCCGGCTGTCCTGGTCCCGCCGCGTCCCCGTCGTCGCCGTCCACAAATCCTCAAACGGTGCCTTCGGCCTCCGATCCGCAAACAGAAGTCCGTTCGCCTCCTGGTACGTATCTGTGAACTGCGTGTAGCAGAATCCCGCGAGCGCCGGCAGCGACCGAACCGTCTCCAGCAGCGCCGTGTACTGCTCCAGAAAGTCCGCCGACGTGTCCGAACTCGAGTATCCCCAATCCCCCTCTTTGTCCGTCCGCGCAATCCCCCCGAACTCCGTCAGAACAATCGGCTGCCGGTTCGTCGCCATCTGCCCCAGCAGCAGCATCCGCCCGCCGGGGCGCTCCGTCTTCAGCAGCCTTGCCTCGATATCGTCGCTCCCATACCTCCGCGCAATCCGCTCCGGCTTATCGTCGTAGTCGTGGATGCCGATGATATCCGTCGCCACACTCTCCCACCCATCATTCCCGATCACCGGACGCGTCGGGTCCAGCGTCTTCGTCAGGTGGTAGAGCGCCTGCACATAGTTCCTCTGCGCCGAGCTCTCCGGAAGATCCGGCACACCCCACGACTCGTTGAACGGAACCCACGCCACAATGCACGGATGGCTGTTGTCCCGCTTCATCACCTCGATCCACTCCGACGTCAGCCGCTCCACAGACTTCTGCGTGTACCGGTACGCGCTCGGCATCTCCTCCCACACCAGCAGCCCCAGGTGGTCGGCCCAGTAGAGAAACCGCGGATCCTCGATCTTCTGGTGCTTCCGCACACCGTTGAATCCCATATTCTTCGCCAGCAGCACATCCCGGAACAGCGCATCGTCGTCCGGCGGCGTCAACCCCGTCTCCGGCCAGTAGCCCTGGTCCAGCACCAGCCGCAGCGTCATCGGCCTCCCGTTCATCACAAATCGGTCGCCCTGAATCCCGATCGAGCGCAGCGCCGTATAACTCTTTACCGCGTCGATCACCCTTCCATCCTCATTGCACAGCTCAATCTCCACGTCGATGATCGTCGGCGTCGTCGGACTCCACAGCAGCGTGTTGCGGTAATCGTCGATCCCCGGATCGGACAGCGCAATCCTCCGGTGAACCTCGCCCGCGACCAGCGAGTAGGAGTCCTTCGCCAGCATCTGCTCCCCCGCATGCATCCGCACCTTCAGGCACCATCCCGGCGTCATCTGGCCACACACATACGCCTCCAGCCCGATCTCCCACCGCTCCAGATTCGACGACCACCGGATCGACTCCAGGTACGCCGGCGGCACCACCTCCATCCAAACCGTCTGCCAGATCCCCGTCGTCCGCGGATACCAGATCGAGTGCGGTTCCAGCTTCCAGTCCTGCTTTCCCCTGGGCTTCGCCAGGTCCGCCGGATCGTCCTCCGCACGCACGATCACCTCTTGGGTACAGTCGCCGCACAGCGCCTCCGTAATATCCGCGTGGAACGGCGTGTACCCGCCCTCATGCGCGCACACCTGCACCCCGTTCACCCACACCGTTGCCGCATAGTCGATCGCTCCGAAATGCAGAAGCAGGCGCTCGCCCTCGGCCATCTGCGGCCGCTCAAAGCTCCGGCGGTACCACACCACGCAGAAAAATCCGGTGTTCCCCACACCGCTCGCCAACGTCTCCGGGCTGAACGGAACCACGATGTTCGCGTTCCAGTTCACCATCTCCGGAAGCCGGATCTCCGCCTTCGCGTCAATGGCAAAATCCCACGCGCCGTTCAGCGAGGTCCATTGCGATCGCTCCATCTGCGGTCGGGGATACCCGCGCCTCCCCGTCTCCACATCCCCTTGCAAAATCTCTCTCATCAGATCCCCAATCGACCGGCACCAGCAGCCCGTCCGTGTGTGAGTCCACCACACTTCGCTCCCGAACTCAATCCCACCCGTATCCCACCTTTGGGGCCAACTCCGGCCCTCCTCTCCGCTCAGCCACCCGGGCGGCTAGACGTAGCGATCACCCGCACGCAACCTGCCCCTTACAATCCCCGCATGCCCTCACGCCGCAGCTTCCTCCTCTCCGCCGCCACCGTCGCCGCGGTACGCAGCCTTCAGGCGCAGCGCGCCGCCCCCGCCGACCCCCTCCCCCTCGCCATCGCTGCGCTCGGCAGCCGTCTCTCCGAGGCCAAACCCATCCTTGTCGCCGAGCGGGAGCATCGCCTCGAACGCGCCCGCACCCTCCTCGCCCAGCACCGCATCGATGCCCTCGTCCTCTGCACCGGCGCCTCGCTCACCTACTTCACGGGCCTCCATTGGGAGCAGTCAGAACGCCTCTTCGCCTGGGTCCTCCAACGCCGCGGCGAACCCTTCATCATCTGCCCCGCCTTCGAGGAAGGGCGCGTCCAGGAGCGCATCTCCGCGCATCCGCCCACCCTCCCCTCCGCCTCCAACACCCGCGTCCAGACCTGGAACGAGGACGACGACCCCTACGCCCTTCTCGCTCGCACCCTCCAGCAATCTGGCCTCGCGTCCGGCCGCATCGGGGTCGAAGAACGCACCCAGTTCGCCTTCGCCGACGGCATCGCCCACGCAGCCCCCGGCCTCACCGTCGTCAGTGCCGTCGCCGTTACCGCCGGCTGCCGCGCCATCAAGTCCACCGCCGAACTCGCCCTCATGCAGCTCGCCAACAACATCACCCTCAACGTTTACGAGGCCGCCTGGAAGTCGATCCGGCCCGGCATGACCAATCGCCGCGTCTCCGATCTCATCGCCCTCGCCTACGAGCGCACCGGCTTCCCCGGCGACGCCTCCTGCGAGGTCGGTCCCTTCTCCGCCCTGCCCCACGGATCGCTCCATCCCCAGACCATCCGCGAAGGCGAGGTCATACTTCTCGATGACGGTTGCAGCGTCGAAGGCTACCAGTCCGACATCTCCCGCGCCTTCGTCCTCGGCAAGGCGACGGACAAGCAGAAAAAAGTCTTCAGCATCGTCCACCGCGCCCAGGCCGCGGCGCTCGCCGCAGCCCATCCCGGAGTGCCCTGCCATGCCATCGACGACGCCGCCCGCAAGGTCGTTGAAGATTCAGGCTACGGTCCCGGTTATAAATTCTTCTCCCACCGCGTGGGCCACGGCATCGGCATGGATGGCCATGAGTGGCCCTACCTCGTCCGCGGCAATAACCAGCCGCTCGAACCAGGCATGTGCTTCTCCGATGAACCCGGCATCTACATCCCCAATGAGTTCGGAATCCGCCTCGAAGATGACTGGCACGTCACCGAGACCGAAGGAAAGCTCTTCACCCCGCAAAGCCCATCGCTCGAGCAGCCCTTCGCAACCGTCTGAGACGCCTTTTCACAGCTGCCCGCTTCAGCTGTCATCCTGGAGCGAAGCGAAGGACACCTGTATTCGCACTCGCCCGCCCCCGAGTGAAGAGAGTCAAGCAAGCGACGCAGAGCTCTCCCACGCCAGACAGATCTCAAATCTGTCGCGGAATCCCCTCAACCCCGTGCGAACAGCACACGCCCATAGCTCTCACAAGCAGCATCCAGCATTGGCGTAGAAGATGCATAGCAACCTCCCACATCGGACGCGCCACTTCTAGTCCCGCTGAGCGACACCTGTCAAGACCATTCGCACATCCAACCAGAGCCTCCATCGAATAGCACGCGCAACTCACACCGCGCAAACCCGCGCCAGCTCCACCCACCGTCGACAGCAGCCTCCCGCAAGCTCTACCCTGAACTCGCCTCTCGATCGGAGCCCGTCCCCTCATGTCCAAGCACCGCCTCCCCCTGCTCGCCGCCGCCGGCATCCTCTCCACACTCTCGGCCGTCGCTCAAACCCGCACCCAGGCAGCTGCGACCTCCCCAGCCCACGGCATCGACGTCGCTAACATCGACCCCGCCGTCAAGCCCGGCGAGGACTTCTTCCACTACAGCAACGGCGCCTTCATCGCCCGCACCACACTTCCCCCCGACCGCGCCTCCCTCGGTGTCTTCAACACCCTCGCCGACCGCTCCTTCCGGCAGGTCGCCAGCATCATCGAGGACGCCACCAAGGCGACCTCCGCCGATCTCCCCGCCCCCAACACCGCCGCCAATCCCGATCAGAGAAAGATCGCCGACCTCTACCGCTCCTACATGAACGAGCCCGCCATCGAGGCGCACGGCCTCGCCGCACTCAAGCCCCACCTCGCCGAGATCGACGCCATCAAGACCCCGCAGGATCTCGCTCGCGCCCTCGGCGCCTCGGTCCGCGCCGACGTCGACGCCCTCAACAACACCAACTACCACACCGCCAACATCTTCGGCCTTTGGGTCGCCCCCGGCTTCAACGACCCCGACCACTACGCCCCCTACCTCCTCCAGGGCGGCCTCGCCCTCCCCAACCGCGACTTCTACCTCACCGATTCGCCGTCCATGGTCGAGATCCGGTCGAAGTACAAGACCCACATCGCCGCCATGCTCTCGCTTGCCGGTCTCCCAGACTCCGCCGGCCCCCACAGCCCCGATGCCCGCGCCGACCGCATCCTTGCCCTCGAGACCGCCATCGCCCGCATCCACATCTCGCTCGCCGACAGCGAAAATATCGAGCACGCCAACAATCCCTGGTCCGCGGCAGACTTCCCCGCCAAGGCCCCCGGCCTCGACTGGCCCGTCTTCTTCTCCGCCGCCGGACTCTCGAAGCAGAACTCCTTCATCATCTGGCAGCCGTCCGCCTTTACCGGCGAATCCGCCCTTGTCGCCTCCGAGCCCATCGACGCCTGGAAGGACCTCCTGGCCTTCCACTTCATCGAGGCCAACGCCGGCGGCGCCTCCAAAGCGCTCGCCGATGCCCGCTTCGACTTCTTCGGACACACCCTCTCCGGAACCCCCTCCCAGCGCTCTCGTGACTTCCGCGGCGACGTCCTCGTCTCCACCCTCCTTGGCGATGCCGTCGGCCAGATCTACGCCGCGCGCTTCTTCTCGCCCGAGGCCAAGGCCCAGGTCGAAGCCCTCGTCGCCAATCTCCTCTCTGCCTTCCGCCAGCGCCTCGAAAACCTCTCTTGGATGGCCCCAGCCACCAAAAAGGAAGCCCTCGCCAAGCTCGCCACGCTCCAGGTCTCCGTCGGCTACCCCAACCACTGGCGCTCCTACGCCGCCCTCGAAATCAAGCCCGACGATCTCTTCGGCAACCTCTACCGCGCCAGCCTCTTCGACCTCCAGCACAGCCTCGGCCGCATCGGCCAGCTCGTCGACCGCAAGGAGTGGTGCATGACCCCCCAGACCGTCAACGCCGTCAACCTTCCGCTCGACAACGGCCTCAACTTCCCCGCCGCCATCCTCCAGCCGCCCTTCTTCGACCCCAGGGCCCCCTCCGCCGCCAACTACGGCGCCATCGGCACCATCATCGGCCACGAGATCTCACACACCTTCGACTCCCAGGGCGCTGCCTTCGACGCCAAAGGCCGCGTCCGCAACTGGTGGACCACCGCCGACCTCGCCCATTTCAACGCCGCTACCGCCACCCTCGCCGCGCAGTACGATGCCTACAAACCCTTCCCCGATCTAGCCGTCAACGGCCGTCAGACCCTCGGAGAAAACATCGCCGACGTCGCCGGCCTCACCACCGCGCTCGACGCCTTTCACGCCTCCCTCAGAGCCGCCCCCGCCAAGGCCGTCGCCGGCTTCAATCCAGACCAGCAGTTCTTCCTCGCCTTCGCTCAGAACTGGGCCTCCGTCACCCGCGACGCCGCCATCCGCCAGCAGATCCTCACCGATCCCCACGCCCCCGGCCAGTTCCGCGCAGACACCGTCCGCAACCTCGACGCCTGGTACAAAGCGTTCCCCATCCAGCCCACCGACAAGCTCTACCTCGCCCCCCCGAACCGCGTCCGCATCTGGTAGCCCGTCCACATCGGGTAGGCACCGCGTTCACATCGGGTGGACCCGTCCACCCGAGCGGCACGCCCGGGCTTGCTAGCCCAACGCGGTATCATCTCGGTCTCCGCGGAAATCAGGTGCCCATGCTCGGCTCTCCCATCCTCGACGTCGCCATCGGCATGGCATTCATCTATCTCCTCCTCAGCCTCATCGCCTCCGCCATCCAGGAGCTCCTGTCGAGCCTCGTCGAATCCCGCTCCGCCAACCTCTACAACGGCATCCGCAGCCTGCTCTCGGGAGACACCACCCTCGTCCACCTCCTCTACAGCCACGGCCTTATCGCCGGCCTCTACAAGAATCCCACGCAGGACTTCGGCGGTCTCGGCCGCAGCTCCTTCACCCGCCTCCGCCTGGCCCTGCAGCCGCTCGTGGGCATCGCCCGCATCGCACCCTCCGCCCCGAACGAGCCCACCTCGGACCCGCTCCTGCTCCCCGCCTACATCCCCGCCCGAACCTTCGCCATCGCCCTCATGGACCTCCTCAACCAGTCCCGCGCCAGCGGCACCGACGTCATGCCAGGCATCCGCAAGATCCTCCAGGCCACCGCCCCTACTGGCAAGGCCTACACCGCGATCGAGGCCCTCGCCATCCGCTCAGGCGACGATCAGCAGGCCTTCCAGACCTACCTCGAAGACTGGTACAACGACGCCATGGACCGTGTCTCCGGCTGGTACAAGCACCACGTCCAGAACGTCCTTCTCGTCGTCGCCGTCCTCCTCTCGATCACCTTCAACGTGGACTCCGTCCGCATCGGCAAGACCCTCTGGGTGGAACCCACCCTCCGCCACACCCTCACCGCCGCCGCCGACGCCTACGTCCAGCAACCGCCCCCATCCACCATCTCCAACCCATCCTCAACCCCACCCTCAACAGACGACCCCGGCCGCAAGTTCCACTCCGCCGTCGACGCGTTCACGGAGGTCAGCGGGAGCCTCGAGCTGCCCGTCGGTTGGCACCGCACCCTGCCCGAATACTGGAGCAGCCTCCGCCACCCCTCCCTGCCCGGCCTCCGCTCCCTTCTCCAGGCCATCGTCGGCTGGTTCATCACCGCCGCCGCCCTCTCCTTCGGCGCACCCTTCTGGTTCGATACCCTCAACCGCTTCATGATCGTCCGTGGCACAGTCAAGCCCCGCGAGAAAAGCACGGTCGAAGCCCCCAAAAACTGATAACCGCCCAACCCACAGCTGCCGCCCAGCACCCGCTGGACCGGCTGCGCAGCCACGAAAACTCCACCCTACAAATCCCGCAGAAACTCCACCAACGCCTGCCACGCCGCGCCCGCAAACACCGTCTCGTGGTGCTGCGCCCCCCGCAGCTCCACAAATCGCTTTACCTTCGCCGCGCTCGCCGCCACCACCCTCCGGCCCTGCGCCGCCGGAACCAGCATGTCCGCCGTCCCGCTCATCACCAGCAGCGGAGCCGCGCTCCGCCCCATCATCCCCACCTCGTCAAACGCCACCTTCGCGTCCTCCGCCAGAACCAGGTTCCGGATCGCCTCCGCCCCAAATCCCATCCTCCGCGCAAACACCGGCATCTCCTCCTCCGCGGTCGCAAACGGCGCCGCCAGCACCACACCGTGAACCTTCCGCTCGGACGCGACATACGCCGCCATCGCCGTCCCCAGAGAGAAGCCGTACACCAGCACCCGCCGCCCCGCATACTCCCGTCCAGCCTTGTCGAAGATCGCCAGAGCATCGCTCCGAAAGCTCCCCACATCCGGCCTCCCCTCGCTGAACCCGTAGCCGCGGTAGTCGTACGCAATCACCTCCACGCCCAGCCCCGCTAGCCTCCGGTACAGGTCATCGGACCGCTCGATCGTCATCAGATTCCCGTTGAAGAACACCACCACCGGCACGCCCCCATTCCCGGCCGCCCCGTTCGTCCCCGCCCCGTTACCAGCCGCCCCGTTACCAGCCGACGCCCCCAGGCCCCCACCCACCTTTGCCGACACCACCCCGTGCCCCGCTCCGCCCCCTCTCACCCGCGCCACTGCCGCAGCCTCGGCCTTGTAGTCCCATCCCCGCAGCTTCGCCCCATCTACCTCCATTTCCACCCGGAACCGTCCCGGACCATCCGTCCACCGGCGCAACTCCGACGTCGGCGCCGGCACCGGTATCACCTCATTCGCCCCAACCACCTGTCCCACCGAAACTCCACCCACTACCAAGTAAACTCCCAGCACCCTCAGAACCCCAGGCAAACTCATGCATCCAGAGTATCTTCAGCCGCACGCCGCCGCGCCATCCCACAAAGGCGCTCCGGTGCGATCTAGGTGGTGCCTAAGTCAGGTCGTCCGTATCAAACGCCGGCACCCGCCGACCCAGCGCCGACGTGTCCCGAACCCCCGTCACAAGGCTCTCCACCACCTCGTTTACCTCGTCCACATCCGCCACCGCGGTCATCACCTTCAGCCCGTTCGCCGCCTCTATGCTCTCCAGCAGCACCGTCGCATGCGCCACCGCCACGTGGTCCTGGTTGAGCCCCTCCGGCGTCTTCGCCTTGATCCCCACATCCCCCGCCTTCACCCCCAGCAGCTCCGAGACCGACTGCCGCAGATCCCCCGCGATCGGCACTATCTTCGGCCGCGCCATCACCAGCACCGTATCCACATTCACGATCCTGTACCCGGCCGTGTGAATCTCCTCCAGCGCCGTCCGCAGAAACAGGCTCGACGCCGCCCCCTTCCATCGCTCGTCGCTGGGCGGAAAAAACGTCCCGATGTCCCCCGCCGACACCGCCCCCAGCAGCGCATCGGTAATCGCATGCAGCAGCACGTCCCCGTCCGAGTGACCGGCCAGACCCTCCGTATGCTCAATCGGCATCCCTCCAATCACCAGCGGAACACCCGCCTTGAAAGCATGCGAATCATATCCGTACCCGATGCGTAAGCTCATCGTCTCCCCGCCTCCACACTCAGGTAAAAGTCCGCCAGCGCCAGGTCGCCCGGCTGCGTAATCTTGAAGTTTCGCGCCGCCCCTTGCACTACCGCCACCTCGATCCCCGCGCGCTCCAGCAGGCTCGCCTCGTCCGTCCCCTGGAACTCGTCCGCCTCCGCCTCCAGGAAAGCCCGCTTCAGCAGCCCCGCCAGCGCCCCCTGCGGCGTCTGCGCGTGGATCACCCGCTCCCGCGGGATCGTCGCCGTAATAATCGCGCCATCCGACGTCCGCTCCACCTGCTTGATCGTATCCACCGCCGGCAGCCCCACGATCGCCGCCCCGTGCCTCTCGATCGCATCGATCGTCCGCTCAATCGTTGCCGGGTCGATCAGCGGCCGGACCGCATCGTGCACCAGCACCACATCGTCCTCGTCGCACTCCAGCGCCGCCAGCGCGTTGCTCACCGATCCCTGCCGGTTGTCCCCGCCCTCCACCATGTGCACCCGCGGCCCCAGCTTGTAGTCGGCAATCTGCGCCTGCACCCGGTCCCGCTCCTGCGCCCGCACCGCAACGCACACCGCATCCACCCGCGGCACCGCCAGAAACGCACGTATCGGGTACACCAGGAGAGGAACCCCGCCCAGCTCCAGAAACTGCTTCGGACCGATCCCTCCCTGCACCCCCGCGGACATACGCGTTCCCAGTCCGGCCGCCGGAAGAATCACGAAAACTCGCATAGCCCACGAAGTATACAAGAACCATCCCAAGGCATCGCGAACCATCCCAACGCATCGAACACCCTGCTGCCGCCGTCACACGCAACGACGTTCCCCCCTGCTCTGCCTACCTCGCCCGGTAAGCCACCACCCGCTCCGATCGCGACCCGAAACGATCCGCCGCCGCGTCCCCCTCCTCCATCGCAAAACTCTCCTCCCACATCCTCTCCATCCACTCGCACCGCCGCAGCAGATCGTCCATCTCCGGATTCACATACAGCAGGTACATCTCTCGTGGTTCGAGCTCCAGCGACGCCTTCACGTGGGCCAGAAACTCCGTCATCACCGGGGCCGCGAACGGGTGGTAGAGGTACAGCAGCAGCGGCCCCGACGGAAGCTCGGTCGTCGTCGCATCGCCCGCGATCACATCGCAAGGCGCGTCCGTCCGCCACACCGCCGAGAGCCTCTCTACATTCTCGACCGCCACCCTCACCAGCTCCCGGGACAGCTCCACCCCAATCACCCGCCGGAACGGGTGTCGCAGCGCCAGCATCACCGCCCGCCCCTTTCCGCAGCCGATGTCCACAAACGTAAGCCGCGGCCACTCCAGTCCCATCCGGTCCATCGCCTGCCACAGCACCGACGGCGAGATCCCGTAGTACCCCGTCGCCCAGATCTCCCTCCGCTCGCCCGTCCCGAGGCGCTCGCCCCAGATCAAACCACTCGTCTCCACACCGTATCTACGGTCGAACGGGTGAACCTGTTCAGCCCCCAACCCCGCAGCACCCGCCCTTGCATCGCCCGCCCGCGCTCTCCCCGCCAGCAGACCGCCCGCCCGCCGCAGCACCTCGGCCAGAAACCCCCTCCACCCCCGGTTCGCCACCCAGTGCCGCACTCGCCTGATCAACGCTCCGCGCACCCGCACCCCCGCTCCCCACTTCGCAGCCTAGACAACCCCGATCAACACCGCCCTCGCCACCAGGCTCTACCCTAACCTCCGATGCTCTCTTAAGCGTCCCCACGCACAGGCCCACGCCCCCACCCGATCCTCCATCGCCCGGAACACCCCTCCCCAGTCATCTCCCAAGTCATCTCCGAGCCGTCTCCGTCTCCGAAGCCCGAGATCCCCCGAAAGGTACGATGAAGCCTCCATGCCAACCCCGGTCAACCTCGCCTTCGACCGCACCCACATCCGCCCCGGCGACCGCGTCTGCGCCGCCATCTCCGGCGGAGCAGACTCCGTCGCCCTCCTCCGCTCCCTCCACGCCGCCAACACCTCGGCGGACTCCAACCTCGGCGTTGGCCTCTCCGCCGTCCATATCCACCACGGCATCCGCGGCCCCGAGGCCGACGCCGACGAGGCCTTCGTCCGAGACCTCTGCTCCCACCTCGACCTCCCCCTCCACACCCACCGCGTCGACGTACCCGCCCGCGCCTCCACCTCCCGCGAAGGCCTCGAAGACGCCGCGCGCCACCTCCGTTACGAGATCTTCCACAGCCTCCTCCAGAGCGGCGAGGCCGACGTCATCCTCACCGCCCACACCATGGACGACCAGACCGAGACCGTCCTCATGAAGCTCCTTCGCGGCGCCTGGACCGAGGGCCTCGGCGGCATCTCCCCCCTCCTCACCGTCCCTCTCCCCGGCAAACCCTCGGGGCGCATCCTCCGCCCCCTCCTCGGCGTCCGCCGCCACGTGGTCGAAGCCTACCTCCGCGCCATCGGCCAGCCCTGGCGCGACGACCACACCAACGCCGACCCCGCCTTCACCCGCAACCGCCTCCGTCACCAGCTCCTGCCCCAGCTCCGCGACTTCAATCCCGCCCTCGACCAGACCCTCTCGAACCTCGCCGAACTCGCCCGCGAGGACGAGGCCCGCTGGTCCGCCGAGCTCAGCCGCGTCCTCCCCCAGATCCTTCTTCCGGGTAAGCCCGTTCGCGGCGGCGGCCGCTCCGTCGCCTCCTCCTCCGGCCCCGTCAGCCTCTCCATCGAGATCGAACGTCTCCGCCCCCTCGACCCCAGCCTCCGCCGCCGCGTCCTCCGCGCCGCCGCCCGCCAGCTCGGCGTCCGCATCAGCTTCCCGGAGACCTCGCGCCTGCTCGCCCTCTGCGGCCTCCTCTCCCTCCCCACCGTCCCCGCCAGGCCCGGCTCCTCGCTCCAGATCGCCGGCGGCCTCCTCGCCGAACGCACCGCCCGCGAGCTCCGCCTCACCCCTGGCCAACAAATTGCTCCGCCTGCCTGAATCCCTGTCTGAATCTATGACCCGTTAGTTGCATCAACATAAGGAGGTAGAGCAATCTGCCGCCACTGCTTGAGGGAGTAAGCTTTTAGCATGTGACTGTGATGGCATAGTGCGACGCACCCCGGGGTTGGACCCGCAGACTTGCACCTTATCTCCTCACCATCGTCTAACCGTTGTAGAAAAAGTCTGCCGTAAGACGCAGCCGGGCCTGAGCCGCCGATCATGCCGTTCCGATCGCAGCAGGCTGGAAATGGGGAACTCGCTTGAACTCGACCGTCAAACAGATTCTGATTTGGGTCTTCATGATCACCTGCCTCGTCTTCGTCTGGCAGTTCGTCGTCAAAAGCAGCGGCGTGGGGCAGGATAAAAGCATCAGTCTGACCGAGTTGCTCAATAAAGCCGACGAGGGTAAGGTCGGCGACGTCATCGTCAACGGGGCCGAGGTCACAGGCCACTTCCGCGATGAAAAGGCCCAGTTCCACACCACCATCCCGGCCAACTATCCGGATATGTACAAGACGCTGCGCGACCACGGCGTCAACATCACCATCAAGGATCAGAACTCAAACGCCTGGCTCAATATCCTGATCCAGCTCGCCCCCTTCGCCCTCCTCCTCGGCCTCTGGTTCTTCCTCCTTCGACAAATGCAGTCCGGCGGCAATAAGGCCATGAGCTTTGGCAAGTCCCGCGCCCGCCTCCTCTCCATGCAGCAGAAGAAGATCACCTTCAAGGATGTCGCCGGCGTTGATGAGGCCAAGGAAGAGCTGAAGGAGATCATCGAGTTCCTCCGCGAGTCGCAGAAGTTCCAGCGCCTCGGCGGTCGCATCCCCAAGGGTGTCCTCCTAGTCGGGCCCCCGGGCACCGGAAAGACCCTGCTCGCCCGCGCCGTTGCCGGCGAAGCCAACGTCCCCTTCTTCTCTATCTCCGGTTCGGACTTCGTCGAGATGTTTGTCGGTGTCGGCGCCTCGCGCGTCCGTGACCTCTTCGAGCAGGGCAAGAAGAACGCCCCCTGCATTATCTTTATTGACGAAATCGACGCCGTGGGACGTCACCGCGGTGCAGGCCTCGGCGGCGGGCACGACGAGCGTGAGCAGACCCTCAACCAGCTGCTCGTCGAAATGGACGGCTTCGAATCAAACGACGGCGTCATCCTCGTCGCCGCCACCAACCGCCCCGACGTCCTCGATCCCGCCCTCCTCCGTCCCGGCCGCTTCGACCGCCGCGTCATCGTTGACCGGCCCGACATCCGCGGCCGCGAAGAGGTCCTCAAGGTCCACTCCAAGAAGGTCCCCATGGCCGAGGACGTCAACCTCAACATCCTCGCCCGCGGAACCCCCGGCTTCTCCGGCGCCGATCTCGCCAACATGGTCAACGAGGCCGCCCTCACCGCCGCCCGCTACAATCGCAAATCCGTCCACATGTACGACTTCGAAGTGGCCAAGGATAAGGTCATGATGGGCGCGGAGCGCAAGTCCATGCTGCTCTCCGATGACGACAAGCGCGACACCGCCTACCACGAGGCCGGGCACGTCCTCGTCGCCGCCCTCCGCGAGCACTCCGACCCCCTCCACAAGGTCACCATCATCCCCCGCGGCATGGCCCTCGGCGTAACCATGCACCTCCCCGAGGAGGATAAGCACACCGTCTCCAAGGACTACCTCGACACCCAGCTCGCCGTTCTCATGGGCGGCCGCTGCGCCGAGGAGATCTTCATGAAGCGCCAGACCACCGGCGCCGGAAACGATATCGTCCGTGCTACCGAGCTCGCCCGCAAGATGGTCTGCGAGTACGGCATGAGCAGCATGGGTCCTCTCACCTACGGCAAAAAGGAAGAGCAGATCTTCCTCGGCCGGGACATCGGCCAGGCCCGCGACTACTCCGACGACACTGCCCGCAAGATCGACGCCGAGGTCCGAAACTTCGTCGACACCGGATACAAATCCGCGTACTCCATCCTCGAGTCGAACGGCGACATCATGCACCGCATGGCCGCCGCCCTGCTCGAGCGCGAAACCCTCGATGCCGTCGAGATTAAGCTCATCATCGAAGGCAAGGAACTCCCACCCGCCCGCTCCTCCCTCGCCCAGGCCAACAGCGGCGACCCCGGCGACTCCCAAAAAGTCCTCAAACCCGATTCGGGCCGCAAGCCCGGCTTCGGCGACAGCCAGACCTCGCCGGCGTAAACCCCGGACCATCCCACAGAGGCCAGCCGCGAGGCTGGCCTTTCTGCGTCATGTATCCGCTTCCCACATCGAATTCGACATGTCAGGTCCAAACATCCTTCTCCGCCTCGAAGGCCTAGCAGCCCTCACCGCGAGCGTTCTCCTCTTTTATAACCTCGGCGGTCACTGGGGCATCTTCGCCCTCCTCTTCCTCACTCCAGATCTCTCCATGCTCGGCTACCTGGCCAACCCGCGCCTTGGCTCCATCCTCTACGACGCCGCGCACAGCTACGTCTCCGTCGCCCTCCTCACCGCCGCCGTCCTCCTCAACAAGCACCCCTCCTGGCTTCCCCTGCCCTGCATCTTCGCCGCCCACATCGGCTTCGACCGCGCGCTCGGCTTCGGCCTCAAGTACGCCACTCGCTTCGAAGACACTCACCTCCAGCGCGTCTAGTACCATCGATCGAGGCCCTCTGCCCTCTCCATGAGACCCCTTCCCATCGCTTCCATCCTTCTGCTCACCCTCAGCGGCTGCGGATACCACACCTCCGGCTCCGCCACCCACATCCCCGGCAACGTCCGCACCCTCGCCGTCCCCATCTTCACCACCCACGCCCAGGCCTTCCACACTGAAATGGCCTTCACCCAGGCCGTCGTCCAGGAACTCAACACCCGCACCCGCTACCGCATCCTCAACGACGCCGCACCCGATGCCGACGCCACCCTCGCCGGCACCATCCTCTCCCAGACCGTCGCCCCCCTCACCTACGACTCCGCCAGTGGCCAGACCTCGAGCTACCTCCTCACCATCACCGCCAGGATCCTCCTCACCGCCCACGACGGCCGCGTCCTCTACCAGAACGACGCTCTCGTCTTCCGCGAACAGTACCAGTCCACCCAGGACCTCAGCGGCTTCATCCAGGAGGACACCGCCGCCGTCCGCCGCGCCTCCCGCGACTTCGCCCACACCGCCGTCAGCGACCTGCTCGAGTCCTTCTAGTGCCCACCAACCTCCGCAGCTTCGCCACCGCCAACCGCTTCATCGCCGAGATCGCCACCCCCAGCCTCCGCCCCGGCTACGTCCTCCTCGGAGACGAGACCTTTCTCCAGGACCTCTGCCGCCACGCCGTCCTCGACCGCCTCGTCCCCCCGCAGGCCCGCGACTTCGGCCTCCACGACCTCGACCTCGCCGAAACCTCCATCTTCGAGATCCTCGACCTCGCCCAGACCCCCTCGCTCATGGCCCCCTTCCAGGTCATCTTTGTCCGCGGCCTCAAAACCCTCTACGCGCGCGGCAGCAAAAAAGCCGAGTTCGCCGCCATCGACGCCTACTTCCGCTCCCCCAACCCCGGCGCCCTCCTCCTCTTCGTCGCCGACCACATCCGCATCCCCACCGACCTCCGCCGCATGGACATGCAGGATAAGGACCGCTACGAGCGCATCCGCGAAACCCTCGGCGACCTCTGCGGCCTCATCGAGCTCGCCCGCGTCGACGAGCCCGACGCCATCCATTGGTCCATCGAAACCGCCCTCTCCCGCAACGTCCAGTTCGACCCCGACGCCGCCCGCGAACTCGTCGACGCCCTCGGAGCCGACATGATGCTCATCGCCAGCGAACTCGAAAAGCTCCTCCTCTACGTCACCGCCCCCCGCCCTCCCTCGCCACAGATCCGGGTGCCCCAGGTACACGAAGCTTACCTGGGCGAAGCGCCCCCACACCCTCCGCTAGACCCACATCTTCGGGTGCCCCATCCTCCGCGAAGCGAAGCTTGGGGTCCGGCGGCCACATCGGCCACATCCTCGGGAAGCCCCGACAACCCCGCCCTCCGCATCACCCTAGCCGACGTCGAAACCATGGTCCTCGCCGCCCGCCAGCGCTCCCTCTACGAGCTCACCGACGCCATCTCCGCCCGCAATCGCCCCCAAGCCGTAGCCCTCCTGCACGGCCTCCTCAACGCCTCCGACGGCGGCGACGAGGCCGCCATCGGCCACCTCTACCTCCTCGCCCGAACCTTCCGCCAGATGCTCATCATCGTCGAAAAAAACGTCCGCGACTCCCGCTCCATCTGGCAGGCACTCTGGCCCGGCTTCCGCATGCCCCCCTTCGCCGTCGATGACCTCATCCGCCAGGCCCGCCGCTACAAATCCCGCCGCGACCTCACCCATGCCCTCCGCCTCATCGCCCGCGCCGACCTCGACCTCCGCTCCTCCCCCGTCTCCAAGCGCCTCGTCCTCGAACGCCTCGTCCTCGACCTCGCCACCGAACCCAAAGTCAACTCCTACACCTCCACTCACCACTTCGCAGTAGAGCTGTAATTGAAACAAGTTCCCGGAGACTCACTGAGACTGAAGACGATTAAGTTCCACTTGCAACAGTTCGTCAATCTCCTCAGCGCCTCCAATTTGCAGTCCATACAGTGCGTAACGAACTACGTGGTGAAGGTAGACTGCAACGATAAAAGCAATTCGACCCGCATCGTTGAAGAACTTCTGTTTCGATTGCTCTACGACGAAGGGAACGCCGGGCTCTGGAAAGAAGTTATCTAGCGCTGGTTGCGAACAATGCACATATTGGGAGGGGTCATAATAATCCGAAGCATATGCCATGGTCCGCACGTCTAGGTTGAACCACTGACCATCTGTTGGATGTGTGTTCGTTTGGGAACTGTAGCTATTAAATAGCTTACGATCTATCCACCCTTTTCGCTGTCCACTCGGATCACCGCTGAAGCGAAAGTCCTGCGCTAAGCGTTCCACCTCCTCCTGGTCGATAGTTCCTGATGTATTCTCACGCGCCCAGTGTAGCCAGTAGTTCTTATATGCAGAGGTGTAGTGAATAAAGCTCGTCGAGTACTCTAGCTGTTTATCAATATCTCTCGTCAGGAAACGCAAGATTAGTGAACACTCGACCAGAGAACGACATAATCCGTAAGCCTCATCTAAATGATTTATGTCCACTGGCCTGCCCGGTCTTTTGTACCAAGTGAAGAGTTAGTGTAGCGCGGTTAGCGATGTTGCTTGATAGCCGCCGTCGGGGGTGTGGGGAAGTGGGAAGCGCGTAGCGGTTTCCACTTCTCCATAC
>JAABUK010005409.1_pt1 | contig 19900 bp, 11 predicted proteins | sample 5559141 | NCBI WGS metagenome assembly JAABUK01 (sample SAMN10711869, study PRJNA513367) | rock metagenome | isolation source: Antarctica rocks | place: Antarctica: Victoria Land, Pudding Butte nord | collected 2016-01-03 | reverse complement strand
AAGCGCTTAAAGGGCCTGACCCCTTACGAATTTATTTGCGCCGAATGGCGTAAAAATCCTACTATCTTTAAACGCGACCCGACGCTCGACCTACTCCCCCATCCTCCGGGACCATACACCTACCCCCCCTCGAAGCGCCCACCGACCCCAAGCCCGGCCCGCTGCCCAACCCCGACGCGCCCGACCAGCGCGTGGGCTACGCCATCGTGGGCCTGGGCCACCTGGCGCTGGCCGAAATCCTGCCCGCCTTTGGCCAGTGCAAGCACGCCAAGCCGGTAGCCCTGGTGAGCGGCGACCCCGATAAGATGAGTAAAGTAGCTAAGCAGTACGGTATTAAGCCCAGCAGCTGCTACTCGTACCAAACCTACGACAAGCTCAGGGACAACCCCGAGGTGCAGGTCATTTACATCGTGCTGCCCAACGCGATGCACCACGAATACACCATTCGGGGCGCGAAAGCGGGTAAGCACATTCTCTGCGAAAAGCCGATGGCCAACTCGGTAAAGGAGTGCGAAGAGATGATTGCGGCCTGCGACAAGGCCGGTAAAAAACTCATGATTGCCTACCGCATTCAGTACGAGCCGCTGAACCGCGCCGCCATGAAGCTGGTGCGCGCCAGGCAGTACGGCCCGACCAAGCTCATCCAGATGATGAACTGCCAGAACCAGGCCCACGACCAGCAGTGGCGCCACAAAAAAGCCCTGGCCGGCGGCGGTGCCCTGCCCGACATTGGCCTGTACTGCCTCAACACCACGCGCTTTTTGCTGGGCGAGGAGCCCGACGAGGTATTTGCCTACACCTACAGCACGCCCGGCGACGACCGTTTTAAGGAAATCGAGGAGAATGTGAGCTTTACGCTGCGTTTCCCGAGCGGCGTTATCTCGCAGTGTCTCAGTGGCTACGGCTCGTTCAACGCCAAAAGCTACGCCGTGCACGCCGAAACCGGCACTATCAGGATGGACCCGGCTTTCCCCTACAAGGGCCTCAGGCAGGAGCTGGTGCACGCCCCCAACGGCAAGCAGGTAACCGAGCAGCCCAGCAACCCCGACAAGCAGCAGTTTGCCCTCGAACTAGACCACATGGCCGAGTGCGTGCGCAATAATAAAACGCCCTACACGCCCGGCGAAGAAGGCCTGCAGGACCAGCGCATTATGGAGGCCATCTATAAGTCGGCCAGGGAAGGCAAGCCCGTGAAGCTCACCACTGGCCTGGGCAAAATGGATGCCTTCCGCGGCACCGCGCCCACTGAGGAGCAGGCGTAGCGAGACTACTGGGTCAATAGTACAGTATAACGCCAAGCCACTAGCGCGAACTTGGTAGGTCGCGCTAGTGGCTGCCCGTCGTACAGCAGCTCTGAATTAAATTCCAACAGCCATGAAAATCATCGTAACAGGTTCGCTGGGCAACATCAGCCAGCCCCTCACAATCGAGCTCGTTCAACAAGGCCACGCGGTCACGGTCATCAGCAGCAAGCCGGAAAAACAACGTGAGGTGGCGGCGCTGGGTGCCGCCGCCGCCATTGGCTCGGTGGAAGACGCTGATTTTCTGGCCGCTGCTTTTGTCGGGGCCGATGCCGTGTACGCGATGGTACCGCCCAGCTTTACCGCGCCCAATTCGCGGGCGTATTACCAGCGCATTGGCCGCGCCTATGCCCAGGCCATTCGGCGGGCGGGGGTAGGGCGGGTAGTGCAGCTTAGCAGCTGGGGCGCGGATTTGGCGGAGGGCACCGGCGTCATCCTCGGCTCTCACGACGTGGAGGGCATTCTGAGTGAGCTATCCGACGTGGCGGTCACGTACCTGCGCCCAACCTCCTTCTACACCAACCTGTACAGCTTTGCCGGCATGATAAAAGGGCTGGGCTTTATGGCCGCTAACTATGGTGGCGACGACAAAGTGGCTATGGTGCACCCCCGCGATATTGCCGCCGCCGCCGCCGAAGAGCTGACAAATGCTGCTGCTACGGGCCACCGCGTGCGCTACGTTTCCAGCGATGAGTGCACGTGCAACGAAGCCGCGCACGCGCTGGGGGCCGCCATTGGCAAGCCAGACCTGACCTGGGTCACCATCAGCGACGCGCAAATGCAGGAGAACCTGGTAAAGAACGGCGTGCCCGCCCACCTGGCCACTGGCATCGTCGAACTGTACGCCAGCATTCACAGCGGCGCGCTGGGGGCCGACTATGAGCGCCACAAGCCTGCCGTGATGGGCAAGGTAAAGCTGGCCGATTTCGCCCAGGAATTTGCAGCAGCCTTCTAAACCTCCACTCGTTTTGGGGGCACCGCCGCCGGTTGTTGTTGGCTGGTGGTGCCAACTAATGCTCCTGGAAGGGAGTAGCCTGGTTATTTTTGCGTTCTACCCTACTTCCCACCATGCGATATCCGTTTCTACCAGCCGGCCCGGCCGTGGCCGCGCTCGCGCTCGCCGCCGTGCTAGGCATGGCCAGCCCATTTGCTACCCCCGTTAAAGTAGCCGTGCGCCAGACTAATGGCCGCTACGAGCTGCTGCGCGGCGGCCAGCCCTACTTCGTGAAGGGCGCGGGTGGCAGCCAGTACCCCGACCGCATCGCGGCCTACGGCGGCAACTCCATCCGCACCTGGGGCACCGGCGACGCGCCGAAGGTGCTGGCCGAGGCCAATAAAAACCACCTCACCGTGATGCTGGGCCTCGACGTGGCCCGCGAGCGCCACGGCTTCGATTACAACGACGCGGCCGCCGTGGCCGCGCAGCTGCAAAAAATCAAGGGGGAAGTACTGAAGTATAAAGACGACCCGGCCGTGCTGCTCTGGGGCATCGGCAACGAGCTGAATCTCGACTACACCAACCCTAAGGTGTGGGACGCCGTGAACGACATCGCCCGGATGATTCACGAAACGGACCCCAACCACCCCACTTCGACCGTGCTGGCGGGGGCTAGTAAAAAGGAAATTGGGTACGTAAAAATGCGTTGCCCGGCGGTGGACATCCTGAGCATCAACACCTACGCTGGGCTGGCTACCCTGCCCAAACAGGTAGCTGACGCCGGCTGGACCGGCCCCTACCTCGTGACCGAGTGGGGCCCCACCGGCCACTGGGAAGGCCCCCAGACGCCCTGGAAAGCCCCGGTGGAGGAAACCAGCAGCCAGAAAGCCGCCGTGTATAAGAGCCGCTACGAGGCCTCCATCGAGCAGGACCGGGCGCACTGCCTGGGCTCCTACGTGTTTTTGTGGGGTCAGAAGCAGGAGCGCACGCCCACCTGGTACGGCCTCTTTACCGAAGACGGCCAGGAAACGGAGGTGATGGACGTTATTCAATACCTCTGGACCGGCCACTATCCGCAGAATCGGGCCCCGCATATCAGCTCCTTAACCCTTGACGGTAAGGTAGCTACGGCCGGCGTGTACCTGAAGCCCGGCCAGCCCTACCCCGTGCGGGCCGCCGTAACCGACCCCGATAAAGACGCGCTTACCTACCAGTGGGAGTTGCTGCCCGAAAGCACCGACCTCCAGCAGGGCGGCGACCGCGAAAGCCGCCCTACCCCCCTGCCGGGGGCCTTGCCGGCCGGGGCCACCGGCCAAACCACCCTCACCGCGCCCAGCCAGCCGGGCGCCTACCGGTTGTTCATCTACGCGCACGATGGGCACGGCAACGTGGCCACCGGCAACGTGCCGTTCTACGTGCGGTAGCGGCGTATTTTCCCTCTGTCCTGGCAAGCACGGCTAGGTAATCGCAACGAACGACTTTCGCCCGAGTCGTTCTGAGGCGATTGCTGCGCTGCGCTCACCAGGATAGGTGCCGCAGTTGCCAATTCGAAATTCCTACCTACCTTGCTGCCCAATTCGACCCGACTCATGTTCAGCAACCGCTACTTTTTTGGCTTCTATTATTTTACGCCGCCCGCGTAGAACGAGTCGCCATGTAGCTAAGCCACAAAAAATTAGCAGCGCCACTCGTTCTTCGAGTGGCGCTTTTTTTATGCGTTCCGGCCTTCGGGCAGTCCATCCCCAGCACTAAGCACCATGCGCCAGGCACCAGTAAGAGTAGCTATCCAGGGTTTTCAAGGCAGTTTCCACGAGGTGGCGGCCCGCCAGTATTTCGGCGCGGCCCCGGCCCTGAGCTTCTGCGCCACCTTCGGCGAGGTGGTGGCCCAGGTAGCCGATGGCCGCGCCGATGCCGCCCTGATGGCGATGGAAAACTCGCTGGCCGGCAGCATCTTGCCTAATTACCTGCTCTTGGAGCGCAACGCCCTCACCATCACCGGCGAGGTGTACCTGCCCATTCACCAGCACCTGCTGGGGCTGCCCGGCACCACGCTGGCCGATATTCAGGCCGTGCATTCGCACCCGATGGCCCTGCGCCAGTGCGGCGATTTTCTGAGCCAGCACCCCGCCTGGCAGCTGGTCGAAACCGAGGATACCGGCCTCAGCGCCCAGCGCCTGGCCGAAAGCCAGCCGCCCGGCGTGGCCGTGGTGGCCGGCGCCCAGGCGGCCGAGGCGTTCGGGCTGCACATCCTGGCCCCCGCCATCAACGACGACCCCCATAACTACACCCGCTTCCTGGTGCTGGCGCGCGCCGCCGGGGCCGCGCCCGTGGCCCGGCCCGACAAGGCTTCCCTGTATTTCTACACCTCGCACGCGCCGGGTATGCTGGCGCGGGTGCTCACGCTGGTAGCCGGCCACGGCCTGAATTTGAGCAAGTTGCAGTCGTGCCCCCGGCCCAGCCAGCCCTGGCACTACGGCTTCCACGCCGACGTGGAATTCGACGCCCCGGCCCAGCTGGAGCTACTGCTGGCCGAGCTGCCCGCCGTGACGGAGGAGCTGCGGGTGCTGGGTGCCTACCAGCGCGGCCGCATGAAGTTTGGGGAGGAAGGGGTAGGGGTGCCGGGGGTAGCGTCTGTCATTGCGAGTGCAGCGAAGCAATCGCACCAGAACGAACCGGTAGCACGATAACTACGAGAACGAAACCAAACGGCGACGTTCGGGTGCGATTGCTTCGCTGTGCTCGCAATGACAGCCGGTTAAATTAGTTAAGAAAGAAAATGCACCTCTCCACCGCCAGCCGCCTGGCCCACACCGGCGAATACTACTTCTCGCGCAAGCTGCGCGAGCTGGCTGCCCTCAACGCGGCCGGGGCCAATATCATCAGCCTCGGCATCGGCAGCCCCGATTTGCCGCCGCACCCGAGCGTAGTGGCGGCCCTGGCCGCCACCGCCAGCCAGCCTGCTACCCACGGCTACCAGAGCTACCAGGGCACGCCGGCCCTGCGCCGGGCGATGGCCGATTTCTACCAAAAAAGCTACGGCGTGGCCCTCGACCCCGCCACCGAAGTGCTGCCCCTGGCCGGCTCCAAAGAGGGCCTGATGCACATCGGCATGACCTTTCTGGAGGCCGGCGACGCGGTGCTCATCCCGAACCCCGGCTACCCCACCTACCGCGCGGTGGCCGAAATCTGCGGGGCTGCGGTGCGCGAGTATGACCTGACCGCCGCCACCGGCTGGCTACCCGACCTGAACGCGCTGGCCCAGACCGACCTGAGCCGCGTGAAAATGATGCTGGTCAACTACCCGCACATGCCCACCGGCACGCCGGCCAGCCCCGCGTTTCTTCAACGGCTGGTCGAGTTTGCCACGGCGCACGATATTATGCTGGTGCACGACAACCCCTACGGTTTCGTGCTGAACGAAACGCCGCCCACCAGCCTGCTTAGCATCCCCGGCGCCCGCGAGGTGGCGCTGGAGCTGAACTCCTTGAGCAAGAGCCACAACCTGGCCGGCTGGCGGGTCGGGATGCTGGTGGGCCGCGCCGACTGGCTGACCGAGGTGCTGCGCTTCAAGAGCAACATGGATTCGGGGATGTTTCTGGGTACGCAGCAGGCGGCCGTGGCGGCGCTGGCCCTCGGCGACGACTGGTTTCAGGAGCTGAATGCCACCTACCGCGCCCGCCGCGAGCTGGTGGTGGCGCTGCTGCGCGCCCTGGGCTGCGCGCCCGCGCCGGGCCAGGTGGGCCTGTTCATCTGGGCCGCCGTGCCGCCGCACTACGCCGACGGCTACGCCCTGAGCGACGCCGTGCTGGCCGAGGCCCGCGTGTTCCTGACGCCCGGCGGCATCTTCGGCAGCAACGGCAACGGCTATATCCGCGCCAGCCTGTGCCAGCCCGAAAGCGTGCTGCGCGAGGCGCTGGAGAGAGTTAGTGCTTGGTGCCTGGTACCTGGTGCTTGGGAAAAATAATAAAGCGTACTTCGCCATGAATAAGCCGCGCACCACCTCCCGTCCTGGTTCCAAGCACCAGGCACCAGGCACCAGGCACCAAAAAACAATCACCATCATCGGCTTAGGCTTAATCGGCGGCTCGCTGGCGCTGAGCCTGCGGCAGCACGGCCTGGCCGACCGCCTCATCGGCGTGGAGGCCAACCCGGCCTACGCCCGCCGGGCGCTGGAACTGGGCCTGGTCGATGAGATTGGCCCCGATTTGGCCACCGCCGTGGCCCCGGCCGGCCTCGTCATCGTGGCCGTGCCCGTGGATGCCATGCTGACCGTGCTGCCGCGGGTGCTGGATTTATTGACTGACCAGCAACTGGTTATCGACGTGGGCTCGACCAAGGGCAACCTGGTGGCCGCGGTGGCCGGGCACCCGCGCCGGGGCCGCTTCGTGGCCGTGCACCCGATGGCCGGTACCGAATACTCGGGCCCCGACGCGGCCGTACGCGGCTTGTTTGAAGGCAAGACGCTGGTAGTCTGCGACGCGGCGGCCAGCGACCCCGACGCCGTGGCCACGGTCGAAGCGTTGTTTCAAGCCCTGCCCATGCGGGTGCTGCACCTGGGCGCGGCCGACCATGACCTGCACACGGCCTACGTGTCGCACATCTCGCACCTTACCTCGTTTGCCCTGGCGCTCACGGTGTTGGAGAAGGAGCAGCGCGGCGAGCAGCGCATCTTTGACCTGGCGGGCGGCGGCTTCGCCTCCACGGTGCGGCTGGCCAAGAGCGCGCCGGCTACCTGGGTGCCCATCTTCCGCCAAAATCGGGAAAACCTGCTGGATGTGCTGGACGAGCACTTGCTTCAGCTCCATAAGCTGCGCGGGCTGCTGGCCCGCGAAGACTACGCCGGGCTGACTACGCAGCTTGAACACGCCAACGAAATCCGTAAGATTATCCCGTGAACTAACTGAAAAATCGTTGTCATGCTGACGATAGGAAGCATCTTGGCCGCTTCTGCCGCACCGTTCAATAAACCTGACAAGATGCTTCCTGTCGTCAGCATGACAACGATTTCGATAGAATAAAGACTCAACAATCAACTCCCTACCCCATGTTCAACGACCTTTTCAACCGCAAGCCTGAGGATAAGCCCTTCCTCATCTCTGGCCCGTGCTCGGCCGAAACCGAGGAGCAAGTACTCGAAACCTGCCAGCGCCTGGCCGCCACCGGCAAGGTGCAGGCCCTGCGCGCCGGCATCTGGAAGCCCCGCACCAAGCCGGGCGGCTTTGAGGGGGTAGGGGCCAAGGGCCTGCCCTGGCTCAAGAAAGCCAGCGAGCTCACCGGCCTGCCCGTGGCCGTGGAGGTAGCCACCGCCAAGCACGTCGAAGACTGCCTGGCCTTCGGCGTGGACCTGGTGTGGGTGGGCGCACGCACCACCGGCAACCCATTTTCGGTGCAGGAAATTGCCAACGCGCTGCGCGGCGTGGACATTCCGGTGCTGGTAAAAAACCCCATTCACCCCGAGCTGGAGCTGTGGGTGGGCGCTATCGAGCGCCTGCAAAAGGCCGGTTTGAAGCAGGTGGGCATGATTCACCGGGGCTTTTCGAGCTACGGCAACACCGACTACCGCAACGCCCCGATGTGGCACCTGCCCATCGAGATGAAGCGCCGGCTGCCCGACATGCCCATCCTCAACGACCCCAGCCACATCTGTGGCCGGCGCGACACGCTGTTTGCCGTGGCCCAGCAGGCGTTGGATTTGGACTTCGACGGTACCATGATTGAGAGCCACATCGACCCCGACAATGCCTGGAGCGATGCCAAGCAGCAGATTACGCCCGAGGTGCTGGGCCAGCTCATCCAGGACCTGGTATGGCGCCACGAAACCACCAACAAGCCGGAGTTTTTGACCGCGCTGGCCGGCTTGCGCGAGCAAATCAACAACCTCGACGCCGAGGTGATGCAGCTGCTGGGCCGCCGCATGGCCGTGGCCGAGAAAATCGGCCAGTACAAGAAGGAGAACGACATCACCATCCTGCAAACCGCCCGCCTCAACGAGATTCTGGAGCGCGGCAAGCGGCAGGGTGCCCAGGTGGGCCTCACCGAGGCGTTTGTGGAGCGCTACATGGAAGCCGTTCATTTGGAGTCGGTTATGCGCCAGGAGAAGGTGATGAAGGGGGGTAGGGAGTAAGGGGTAATCTGTCATTGCGAGCCTGCGAAGCAATCGCCCCAGAACGAGCGGCGCGGGTATCGTGCGGGTGCGATTGCTTCGCAGGCTCAAAATGACAAATGCCACCAGGCACCAAAAGCTAAGAACCCAATCGCAGCGACGACTGGCGCACCAGCAGCTGGGGGGCGAGCTGGGTCTGGGTAACGCGGCCGGGCTCGCTGCGGCCTTCCAGGGCGGCGAGCAGGTGGTTGATAACGCTCTCGGCCAGCAGCTCCATTGGCTGGGCCACCACGGTCAGGGTCGGGCGGTGCAGCCGGAACAAGTCGCTGTCGTCGAAGGAGATGAAGGCCAGGTCCTCGGGAATGCGCCGGCCCAGGTCCTGAATGGCTTCCAGGCCGGCGGCCCCCAGGTAGTTGGTGGTGAAGAGAATAGCGTCGCACTGCGGCTGCGCCAGCACGAAAGCCTGGATTTCCGCCCGCAGGCGCTCCGGCTCCTGGTCGAAGGTTACTTCCAGCACCAGCTCGGGGCGCTGCTGCTCGCGCAGGGCCTGGGCGTAGCCGCGGCGGCGGGCCAGCAGCTGCGACTGCACCGAGCATATCGTCACCAGCGCGGGGTGGGCGTAGCCCTGGTCCAGCAGGTGCCGGGTGGCCTCGTACATGCCCGTGAGGCCATCCACCACGATGGCCTCGGCCTGCACGTCGGGCAGCAGGCGGTCGAAAAGCACCACCGGCTTGCCGCCGCGCACCAGGGCCCGCACCTCGGCCTCCACGCCGGGGGGTAGGGCCAGGGCGTAGCCATCCACGTGCCGCTCCTGAAACATGGCCAGCAGGTCGCGGGCGCGGGCGGGGTCGTTGTGGGTACTGCAATAAATGATGCGGTAGCCGCGGGCCAGGGCCTTGTTCTCAATCAGGGCCGCGATTTTGGCGAAGAAAGCATTGGCAATATCCTCCACCATGAGCCCGATAACGTGGGTTTTGCCGGTGCGCAGGCTCTTGGCGAGCTGGTTGGGCTTGTAGCCCACCTCGGCCACGTAGGCCAGCACCCGCTCGGCCACGGGGTCGCTGATGCGCTGCTCCTTGGCCTTGCCATTGAGCACCAGCGACACCGTAGCGATAGACACGTCCAGGTGCCGGGCAATGTCGTGAATGAGGATTTTCTTTTTCAAGGCGGGTAAGGTTTCGGGGGGTAGGGGCCGGCAAACGACAGGCTAGGGTGCGCCTGGCGGGCTGCCGGCTGTTGAAGCCGGCTGTCCGCTCGCCGGAAGAACAAGCGGCGCGAACGAAGAGCGGACAGCCGGCTTCAACAGCCGGCAGCCCGCCGGGCGAACTCAGCCCCTACCTACGCGGCGCCCCGCCGCCGGATTGAGACCCCGGCATTTTTCAGGCCAGAAAGGACGGTCCCTTATTCGTAAGTTTCCTGGGGCCGGTCGGCCGCGGCCGCGCCGAAATCCCGGTTGGGCCGCGGGCCCATCACCAGCGCCAGGGTGCCGCCAGCCACGATGTCGCGGTGCAGCAGGTAGGCGCGGGAATACGGCCGGCCGTTGAGGGTAGCCGCTTGAATATAAATGTTTTGTGGGCTGTTGTTTTTGGCCTCCATCACGAAGATTTTACCGCCCGGCAGGTGCAGGGTGGCCTTATCCACGGCCGGGCTGCCCAGCACGTAGGCCCCGCTGCCGGGGCTGACGGGGTAGAAGCCCAGCGCCGACAGAATGTACCAGGCCGACATCTGCCCGCAGTCCTCGTTGCCACTGATGCCGTCGGGCTGGTCCTTGTACATCTCGCGCAGCACCTGGCGCACCTTTTCGGCGGTTTTCCACTGCTGGCCGGCGTAGGCGTAGAGGTAGGTGGTGGCGTGGCTGGGCTCGTTGCCGTGGGCGTACATGCCGATGAGCCCCGAAATGTCGGGCGAAGCATTGGCCCCCAAATCACCCTTGATAATAAACAGGCTGTCCAGCTTCTGCGTGAAGGCAGCCTCGCTGCCGAAGAGCTTTATCAGGCCCGGCACGTCGTGTGGCACCAGCCAGGTGTACTGCCAGGCGTTGCCCTCGGTGTAGTTATTCTGGCGGTGAATGGACTGAATCGGGTCGAAGGGTACCTGAAACTTGCCGTCCGACGTCAGCCCCCGCATAAAGCGGGTATGCGGGTCGAAGTACTTCTGGTAGTACCTGGCCCGCTTGCTATACTCCTGGTAGTCAGCGGTGGCGCCCAGCTTCTTAGCCACCTGCGCGATGCTCCAGTCGTCAATGGCGTATTCCATCGCCCTGGCCACCGACTCGTTCTCCTTATCGGCGGGGATGAAGCCCAGCTCCTTCACGTACTGCACGCCGTAGTCGTCGCGGGTGCTGGAGGCTTTGAGGGCGGCCAGCACCTGCGGCCCGTCGAGGCCGGGCGTGCCCTTGAGGTAGGCTTCGGCCAGGGCCGGCACGGCGCTGTAGCCCACCATCAGGTCGGTTTCGTTGCCCACCAAAAACCAGATGGGTAGCTTGCCCTGCTGCCGGTTGATGGCCAGCATAGACTGCATGATATCGCCGACCCGCTCGGGCTGCACGAGCGTAAACAGCGGGTTCTCGGTGCGGTAGGTATCCCAGAGCGAGAACGTAGTGTAATTCTGAAACGGAGCCTTGGGGTACACCTTTTTGTCGGCCCCGCGGTAGTCGCCGTTGGCATCGTTGAACAAGGTCGGCGCGAACAGCGCGTGGTAGAGCGAGGTGTAGAAGATGCGCCGCACTGCCGGGTCGGGCGACTCGATGGTGAGCTTGCCCAGCTCGCGGTTCCACTGCGCGTCGGCGGCCTGCCGCACTCGCGCGAAGTCCCAGCCCGGCAGCTCGGCTTGGATATTAGCCAGCGCGTTCTGGCTGCTCACCGGCGAGATGCCCACTTTTAATTCGAGGGTAGCCGGCGCTTTCGGGAAGGTAAGCAACCCCTTGATAGCCAGGCCCTGGCCTTTGGTGCCGGGCAGTTGCTGCGCCTCATTGTACACCGCGAACCGCGGCACCGGCGCGGAAGTCCTGATGGCGAAGTACAGCCGCTGCGCGGGGGCCCAGCCCTTGGAAAAGCGGTAGCCCACGAAGGTTTGCGCGTCCACTTGCTCGATATACGTATCGGTAGCCTTGTCGTCGTTGCCTTCCTTCAAGTCAATGATAACGTGGGCGTTGCCGGCTCCGGCCGGGAAGGTGTAGCGATGCAGCCCTACCCGGGCGGTGCTGGTCAGCTCGGCCCGGATGCCGGAATCGTCCAGGGTCACGGCGTAGTAGCCGGGGCGGGCCGTTTCGCGCTGGTGCGAGAAGCGCGAGAGGTAGCCCTGGTGCGGAGCCGCCTGCCGGCCCTTGTCGGTGCGCACCGCGCCGAGGTAGGGCATAATGAGCACGTCGCCGAGGTCGGTAGCGCCGGTGCCGCTGAGGCGGGTGTGCGAAAAGCCGGTGAGCAGGCTGTCCGAGTAGTGGTAGCCCGAGCACCAGTCCCAGCCCTTAGGAATCTGCTGCGGCCCCAGCTGCACCGCCCCGAAGGGCACGTTGGCCCCCACGAACACGTGCCCGTGCCCCCCGGAGCCGATGAGCGGGTCCACGAACGAGGTGAGGGGTAGGGCAGGGGCCATCGGGCCGGCCGGCCGCTGGCCGCCGAGCAACGCGCAGCCGGCCGCTAATAAGTACAGAGAACGCATGGGTAGGAAAAAAGAGGTATAAAGACGACTCACGGGCCCTTTCCGGTCAGCTTCCGCCTTCGGCGGCCCGCACAAATTTGCTAAAACATTTTAGCTCTTTTGAGGATTTGGTGAAATTTTTTTGGTAAAGCCAAATAAAAGTCAGATATTTTCCGCCACAAATGCCTAACTGAGTACTTCAGCTCTCTTTTGCCCGCGTGTCTGGCTCCGCCCGGAGCCCCGCCCGCGTCCGTGCGGCTGCCCGCGTCGTGCCCTTTGGCCCGCGGACCAGCACCATGCCCTTCCCCCGAAAAGCTCCGCTTTGCGGACCGGCCGTGGCCGGCCGGGAGCTTTCTCCTTCGCTTTGCTGACGGTAGCCCGCGTGGGCGGCCTTCAGGTTTGGTTTGCGCTGATTCCGAACTTTTTGACTTATCTAAAGCAATCGGGCTGATTTTATGGCCGATTGCTAAAAGGTTTAAGCATTTACCGCAATCGTTTGCGGCTGCGGCTTTCGGGCCGGAGTCTGGTTCTCTTTACCATCGGCCTGCGGGGCGGCGGCTTTTTCCACATTTTTCCCCACCCATTCTCTATGTCCCGTTCTTTATTCCGCCACAAAATCGGCGGCGGGCTGCTGGCGCTCGGCGCGGCGGCCGCGCTGCTACCCCCAGGGGCCGCCGCCGCCCCGCGCCGCGCCGAGCGCCCCGCCGACGTAACCATCAAGGGCCAGGTAACCGACGAGAAAGGCACGCCGCTGCCCGGCGCGACCATCGTCGTGAAGGGCGTGACCGGCCTGGGCGTCAGCTCCGATGCCGACGGCCGCTTCTCGCTGGCCGTGCCCACCGGCAACGAAACCCTCACGATTTCCTCCATCGGCTACGTGGCCCAGGAAATCAAGCTGGGCGGCCGCACCGACCTCAACATTCAGCTGGTAGTTGATAACCAGGCCCTCAACGAGGTAGTAGTAGTGGGCTACGGCACTCAGAAGCGCTCGGACCTGACCGGCGCGGTGGGCAGCGTGACGAGCAAGGAGCTGACCGAGCGGCCGGTTATCAACATCGCGCAGGGCTTGCAGGGCCGGGTGGCGGGCGTGAACGTGGCCCTGAACTCGGGCCAGCCCGGCGGCGGCGACCCCGTGATTCGCATCCGGGGCTACGGCTCCATCAATGCCGGCAACAACCCGCTCTACGTGGTGGACGGCGTGTTCTGGACCTCGGGTATCAACAACCTGAACCCGAATGATATCGCGAGCCTGGAGGTGCTCAAAGACGCCTCGGCCACGGCCATCTACGGCGCGCAGGGCAGCAACGGCGTTATTCTCATCACCACCAAGCGCGGCAAGCAGGGCTCGCAGGTGAGCTACGATGCCTTCGTGGGCGTCAGCCACATCGCCCGCAAGCTGCCCGTGCTCAACTCGCAGCAGTTTCTGGCTACCGAGGACCTGGGCTACCAGAACCTCCAAAAATTTGACCCCACCGGCTGGGCCTCCGGTAAGTACACCAACCGCGACCCCAAAATCAAGCGGCGGGCGCTGGCCAACCCTAATGACCCGAAGCGTTTGTTCGACGAGAACCTGAACCCGCTCTACGATACCGACTGGCAGAAGGAAACCACCCAGAACGGCGTGACCCAGAGCCACAACCTGTCGTTTTCGGGCGGTACTGACCAGCTTACCTACGGGCTGTACCTGAACTATACCAACGCCCAGGGCACCATCATCAACACCTATCAGAAGCGCTACAATGCCCGCCTGGTGATTGATAACCAAGTGAAAAAATGGCTGAAAGTGGGGGCCACTATCAACTACACCAATATCAACGAAAGCATCGGCAACGACTTTACGGGCGGCAACAACATCCCGCGCATGATGATTGAGATGATTCCCATCATGCCCATCAAGTACCTGAATGGGGTCTACGCCAAGCGCCAGGACTACCCCGACATGGAGAGCGGCGACAACCCGGTGGCCATCGCCCGCGAGGACCAGGAGCTGCGCCGCCGCCAGATATTCTCGGGCAACGGCTACGCCAGCTTCACCATCCTGCCGAGCCTGAACTTCCGCAGCGTGCTGGGGGCCAACATCGAGTCGCGCAACAATCCGTCGTTTGCCAGCACCCTCATTCAGCTGCGCGGGCAGCAGGGCTACTCCGGCATTAATACCTTCGATGGCACCAGCTTGCAGTGGCAGAACTACCTGACGTTCAATAAGCAGCTGAATGAGAATAATTCGCTGAACATCGTGGCGGGCGTGGACGCGCGGCGCTTCAACAGCCTCGAAAACGTGGGCAGCACGATGTTGCTCGTAGACAATGCCTACGGCTATTACAACCTGACTGTGGGCTCGACGCCCAACTCGCCCACCTCTGACTACCAGGCCGACCAGTTTTTCTCCATCTTCGGGCGGGCTAATTATAACTACAAAAACCGCTACCTGCTCACCGGCACCATCCGCCGCGACGGCTCGTCGCGCTTCGGGGCCGATAATAAGAACGCCGTGTTCCCGTCGGCCGCTATTGCCTGGCGCATCTCGGAGGAAGACTTCCTCAAGGCTAACCCGGTGGTATCGGACCTGAAACTGCGCTTCGGCTACGGCCGCACCGGCAACAGCGGGCCTGACTTTGGTAACTACGTGTCGCAAACTTTCTTGAACCCCGTCAGCGGTGGTAATAGCTACGTATTTAACGGCACCCGCACCAACGGCGTCAGCATTGGCTCGCTGGGCAATCCGACCCTGCGGTGGGAACTGGCCGACCAGTTTGACCTGGGCCTGAACGTGGGGTTACTGCAAAACCGCGTCACCTTCGAGGCCGATATCTACCAGCGCACCACCAAGGACCTGCTGCTTTATGCCCCGGTGCCGCGCAGCAGCGGCTACGCCAACATTCCAAGCAACATTGGCAGCGTGCGCAACCGCGGCCTGGAGCTGGCCCTGAACACGGTGAACATTCAGAGCACGGACTTTACCTGGAACACGACGTTTAACATCTCCTTCCTGCAAAACCGCATCCTGCAGCTGGGCGCGGCCAACGACGACATTTACCCCGGTCCGAACTTCTTGAATGATACCAACATCCTGCGCGTGGGCCAGCCGGTGGGCTCGTTCTTCGGCCTGGAGCGCCTGGGCACCTGGAGCACCGCCGAGGCCGACGAGGCCAAAAAATACGGCCGCCTGCCCGGCGACCTTAAGTTCAAGGACCAGAACGGCGACGGGCAGATAAATAATCAGGACCGGGTGCTGCTGGGCAAGAACATCCCGACCGGCTTTGGCACGTTCATCAACAATTTCCGCTACAAGGGCTTCGATTTGCTGGTGGATTTGCAATTCACCTACGGCAACAGCGTGATGAACTTGACCGAGCACTCGGCCCAGGACCGCACCGACCAGGCCAACAGCTACACCCGCGCCCTGACCGACGCCTGGACGCCCGACAACCAGAACACGAGCATCGCGCAGGTGCGGCCGTCCTACCTCTACTACGATACCCGCATTGACTCCTACAAGGTGGAGCCGGGCTCCTTCATCCGGGGCCGCAACGCGTCGTTTGGCTACAACTTCAACAACGACCTGACCAAGAAGCTCGGCCTGACCCGCTTGCGGGTGTATGTGTCGGCCCAGAACTACTTCCTCATTACGAAGTACTTCGGCTACGACCCCGAAACGTCCACCTTCACTCAGTCCTTCGCCCAGGGGATTCAGTTCTTCGACTACCCCAAGGCGCGCACCTTCACGGCCGGCCTGAATGTGTCTTTTTAAGTGATTAGGGAGTAAGGTAGTAGCGATTAGGAACTTGGGTTTTAGGAAGGCGCACATAGCCAGTTCCTATCCCCTACTCGCTAAATCCCCAAGTCCCTAATCCGTAAGACCCTAATCTCTAATCCCTACCCCTATGTTTTTTAGTATTCAACGCTTTATCCGGCCCGCGGCTTTGAGCGCGGCGCTGCTGGCGGCCACTGGCTGCAAGAGCTTTCTGGACGTGGACAGCCGCTCCAACATCCGGCCCGACGACTACTACACCACGGCCGGCCAGGCCCAGGCAGCCGTGGATGGCCTGTATAACAACCTGCGCCTGGTGCAGAACGGCACCGGCTACGGCGAGGCCATCTGGATAACCCTGGAGCTATTTGCCGAGCACGCCACTACCCTGGGCCAGAGCTTCAACAACGGGCAGCTGCTCCGCCAGAGCATTGACCCGGCCAACCCGTTCTTTTCCAACGTCTGGAACAGCGCCTACAACGGCATTGGGTCGGCTAACCTGGCCATTACCCGCATCCCGGCCATCAGCATGGACGAGGCCAAGAAGAAGTCTCTGCTGGGCGAGGCGTACTTCATCCGGGCCTACCTCTACGATATGCTGGCCCGGCTCTACGGCGACGTGCCCCTGCTGACGGTGCCCGTGAGCGGCCCCGGCCCCGACCTCTACCCCGCTCGCAGCCCGGTAGCCGACGTGTATAAGCTCATCATCAGCGACTTGCAGGCGGCCGAGGCGGCCGGCCTGCCCGTGGTGGACCGCAGCGGCCGCATCTCGCAGTCGGCGGTGCAGGCCCTGCTGGCCGACGTGTACCTGACTTCGGCCGGCTACCCCCTGCAACTCAAGGAGAACTACCAGAAGGCCGCCGATGAGGCCGCTAAGGTCATTGACGCCGGCAACTACCCGCTGTTCGACAACTACCTCTACCTGCACGACAACCCCCACAAAAACCAGGGCGAGCTGATTTTGCAGGCGCAGTACGCCAACGGCATCGCCACCAACGCCATCAGCCCATTAATTGTGCCCTACTTTTCGGGCGTTTCGGCCTACGGCGATGAGTTCGGAGCCCTGATTCCGACCGAGGGCTTTTACAACACCTACGAGCCCGGCGACCTGCGTGCCCAGGAGCAGCAGTTTTATTTTACCAAGTATCCGTCGTTCAAAAATCCTTCGGCGGGCATCGTCAACTTCAACGCTCACGCGCTTTACAAGTACTTTCACCTGGAAAGCGCCCTGAATAAAAACTACTTGTGCGACGAGAACTGGACCCTGCTGCGGATGCCGGAGGTGATGCTCATCTACGCCGAAGCCACCAACGAGGTAGGCGCGGCTACCGCCAAAGCCTACGCCCAGGTGAATGCCATCCGGGCCCGTGCCAAGCTGCCTGCCCTAAGTGGCGGCCTCAGCCAGGAGCAGTTCCGGCAGGCCGTGTGGAAGGAGCGCTACCACGAGCTGGCCTACGAAAATAAGGCCTACTTCGACATCCAGCGCACCCGCAAAACCTACGACGTGAAGAACAACACCTTCGTGAACGTAGTGGGCTTCAAGGCGGAGGTAGGGCCGGCCTTCCAGGAAAAATACCTGCTCTGGGGCCTGCCTTCGGCCGAAATCAGCAACAATAATAAGCTGACGCAGAACCCCGGCTGGTAGGTTGTTGGGCGTGAAAATCAGTATTATCGGCCGTCCTGGCGTCGCGTGGCGCACAGGGGCAGCCGATAGTACTGATTTTGCGTCTCTACTTTCCGCACGCACGAAGTGCGGGGCTTGCCCCCGCCCGTCGTTGAACGAAACCCACCCGAATCGTTCAACGACGGGCGGGGGCAAGCCCCGCACCCTACGCGATACCCATAACAGCTATCAGCTAAACTTCATGACCAAACTCTTTTCCGCGCTCGCTACCCTGCTGGCCCTGGCGGCCGGGCCCGGCCGCGCCCAAACCGCCGCCCCTACCCCCCCCGCCGACCCCGACCTGGCCCGCTGGGTGAACCCCTTGATGGGCACCGATTCCAAGCCCGACCTGTCGAACGGCAATACCTACCCCGCCATTGGGCGGCCCTGGGGCATGAACTCGTGGACGGCCCAAACCGGCAAGATGGGCGATGGCTGGGCCTACCAGTACCAGGCCGATAAAATCCGGGGCTTCAAGCAAACCCACCAGCCCTCGCCCTGGATGAACGACTACGGCCAGTTTGCCCTGATGCCGATTACCGGCCGGCGGGTGTTTAAGGAAGAGGCCCGCGCCAGCTGGTTTTCGCACAAGGCCGAGGTGGCCGAGCCCAACTACTACCGCGTGTATTTGGCTGACCACGACGTGACGACCGAAATCGCGCCTACGGAGCGGGCCGCGCGCTTCCGCTTCACGTTCCCTGGCACCGACAGCGCCTTCGTGGTGATTGACGCGCTGAACCGGGGCACCGGCTCCTACGTGAAGATTTTGCCCGCCGCGCGCAAGGTTATCGGCTACACCACCCGCAACAGTGGCGGCGTACCGACTGATTTCAAGAACTACTTCGTTATCGAGTTCGACCACGACTTCGCCAACACGGCCGTGTATAAGGAGGAGGCCCTGGTGCCGGCGGCGCTCGAAGCCGCGGCCAGCCACGCCGGCGGGATAGTCGGCTTCAAAACCCGCAAGGGCGAGCAGGTGAACGCGCGGGTGGCCTCGTCGTTTATCAGCGCCGAGCAGGCCGAGCTTAACCTAAAAGAAATTGGCAGCCAGGATTTTGAGGCGGTGCGCCAGCAGGGCCGCGCCGCCTGGAACCAGGCGCTGGGCCGGGTGGAGGTGAGCGGCGGCACCCCCGACCAGCTCCGCACCTTCTACTCGTGCCTGTACCGGATGCTGCAATTTCCGCGCAAGCTGTATGAGCTGGACGCGGCCGGCCAGCCGACCCACTACAGCCCGTTTAACGGCAAAATCCTGCCCGGCTACCTCTACACCGACACCGGGTTCTGGGACACGTTCCGGGCCTTGTTTCCGTTTCTGAACCTCGTGTATCCCGACGTGAACGCCGAGATGCAGCAGGGCCTGGCCAACGACTACCGCGAGAGCGGCTGGCTGCCCGAGTGGGCCAGCCCCGGCCTGCGCAGCGTGATGGTGGGCAACAACTCGGCCTCGGTGGTGGCCGATGCCTACCTCAAGGGCGTGCGCGGCCAGGATATTAACCTGCTGTATCAGGCCCTGCTGCACGGGGCCAACAACGCCGGCCCGCTCCCGGCCGTGGGCCGCGCCGGAGTAGAGTACTACAACAAGCTCGGCTACGTGCCTTACGATGTCAAAATCAACGAGAACGCCGCCCGCACCCTGGAATATGCCTATGATGACTTCACCATTTACCAGCTCGGTAAGAAGCTGGGCCGGCCCAAAAAGGAGATTAACCTCTACGCCAAGCGCAGCCTCAACTACCGCAATTTATTCGACAAGCAGAGCGGGCTGATGCGGGGCCGCAATAAGGATGGCTCTTTCCAGACGCCTTTCAACCCCTTTAAGTGGGGCGATGCCTTCACCGAGGGTAATTCCTGGCACTACACCTGGTCGGTGTTTCACGACGTGCAGGGGCTGATTGACTTGATGGGCGGCAAGCAGAAGTTCGTGGCGACGCTCGACACCGTATTTGCCCTACCCCCCATTTTTGATGCCTCGTACTACGGCTCGGTGATTCACGAAATCCGGGAGATGCAGATTGCCGATATGGGGCAGTACGCCCACGGCAACCAGCCCATCCAGCACATGATTTACCTCTATAACTACGCCGGCCAGCCCTGGAAAACGCAGTACTGGACCCGCGAGGTGCTGAACCGCCTCTACCGCGCTACCCCCGACGGCTACTGCGGCGACGAGGACAACGGCCAGACCTCGGCCTGGTACGTGTTTTCGGCCCTGGGCTTCTACCCCGTGTGCCCCGCCGCCGGGCAATACGTGCTCGGCGCGCCGCTCTTCCCGAAGGCCACCCTGCACCTGCCCTCCGGCAAGGATGTCGTGATTAACGCCCCCGCCAACTCGGCCCCGAACCGCTACGTCAATGGCCTGACCGTAAACGGCCAGGCCTATGATAAAAACTACCTGGAGCACGATGAGCTGCTGAAGGGCGCGACGCTGGATTTTGAGATGAGTGCCGCGCCAAACAAGAGCCGCGGCACCGCCGCGAACGCCGCGCCGTACTCGCTCTCGAATGAG
>JAABUK010005408.1_pt1 | contig 19902 bp, 22 predicted proteins | sample 5559141 | NCBI WGS metagenome assembly JAABUK01 (sample SAMN10711869, study PRJNA513367) | rock metagenome | isolation source: Antarctica rocks | place: Antarctica: Victoria Land, Pudding Butte nord | collected 2016-01-03 | reverse complement strand
AGGGGGGAGGTGATGGGGTTGTTGGGGTTTTTATGAAGGTCAATTGTGAGGTATGGAACTAGCATATTGGGAGGGAAGTTGGTTGGTGCGGATGCTTTCTGCTTTGTTGAGTATAATAAAGAGTACGGAGCCACTATGAAGGTCTGGACGAAAGAATTGCTGGTATGTTTTGAGGCTGTAAGTGTTTTCTGCATTTTGATGGGTTTGTGACGGATTGCTATAGGATGAGTGCGGTGTTGTATAGTGGTGTCCCGTCTGTATCGGGATGAGGGATTGGAAGTGCTCAGTTGTCGTGGGGAGGGAATGTCGACGAAAAGCAGAGTCGACATTCCATGGCTATCTATTGAAATCTCGGGCAGAGTTCCCGAATGTGTATACGTGTTTTACGAAATGTCTCTTATAAAGGATGCCTAGTCTGAGTAGGTATAAACACTTGGAAGGTATAAAGACACTTGCGTTCTTCCAACTCCAAGAACTTGACACTTGTATTGGAAACGTCCACAGCTAAATTAATCAAGTATCCACTAATCACAAAACAAACGCTTACCTTCAGAGTATAATTACCACTAAGACAGCCAATAAACACTGACAATGCCAAACATCTGGCCCCACCCCAAAAGGCCTCACCTCCCCAAGTCCCTCTCGGGGAGCCATAAGCCAACTTCCCACGACCAAGTAGAAAAACAAGCTCGAGAGGAAGCTTGCAAGAAGAAAAGCGAGACGGCTAGCCAAAAGGAACGTGCAGAAAGAACGTTGCGAGAGCAAGAGCAAGATCGAATTCGACAGGCGCAAGAGGAGCGGGAAGAAACAGAGAACGAGGAGTGGGATATGGTGAATGCACAAGGTCTCAAAGCGCAGGAAGCGAGGAAGGTGAAAGCCGTGCGGAGGGATAAGGCGTTGCCGTCGGCGCCGTGGGATGAGGGTTTGAGAGAGAAGTATGGAATCTTTTATGACTGAATTGGTTAGTGGTTCTTGCGAGATTTTCTTTTTGATGGGTGATGCAGAGGTCTGCTGGGATTTGGGAAGGGGGTATTGGATATGTAGCGTGACCGATTTCTAGATTCAGCATGATAAAAGATGGAAAAGATTGATGGGCGCATCTTTCATTCCCTTGCATCTCGATTCTAGCGCTTAGGTCAAGCTTCAAGTGTTCACCGTGGCGCCCTGCGCAAAGTCTAATCCCTCCACGATCGTGGTTATGCTGGAAACATGGAGGTTTTGAAGCAAGTATGGCCAGTATATAAGAAGCTACGTACCTTGTCCGGTGATTGTCCTTGTTCGTGGTGGAAGGCCAGTTCCAGAACGAAGAGTCTCCAAGTCTCGTTGGCATTGGGAGATATTCAAGACATGCACTCTCGCATGAGCGGATAATGTGCGTATCTCAAGGCAGGTCCTTGAGCTTGAAGTGCAACGATGAGATGAAACTTTGAGATTGGGTCTCAATGTATGATGGAGAGACATTCCTGGGATGGAGACCGATATGTATCCCGTGATCGGGGCTACCTCAGCTCTCCAAGATACGACATCCAGCGATTTGTAGTATGTAAACCTTAGCGTGTGAAATTTTTTGTGACCGGTTCTCTACCAATTCCAAGGCGAAGTTATCTAATTCTAAGCAGTGTTTAAGGAAGTGGAGTAGAACCAAGAGAGAGATTCGGGTTTTGGCAGGTCGTTTACTTATGGGGTGGAGATTCGCCAATTCTGCCGGCCAGTCTGTCAGCACAGCCACATCGACAACAGTGCTGAGTTATGTACTACGTATCCAGGCACAGCGTGCCAGGGTATTAAATGTTAGCGCGACAGGGGTTTCATTGGTCAGGACACCAAATTCACCACCAAAAAATGCCAAGACGCTAATATTTATTTCGGTGGACACCATAGTAATGGTTCTAGTGTAACATCTTGTGGTCAGTGAAGGATCATTCAGGGATCAATTTTCGTGTAGTACTGATCGCAGCCTTCCTAACCTGGAGGCCAATGCACATAAGTTAACGGCTTTGCCACAGCTACCAAGCTTCTAGCGATGGCTCTGACATACATATCCTGGCATACCTATGAGCATGTTACAAATTCAGAACAGTGTCTGCCGCTGATGAACACTACGTCTTACATTATTGACTTAGCAGGGTGGGTTGGCCATGGAGCTTCACATGGGGTCCCCTAAGAAGGTTGAGCTCGATCATTTGAGCATCGGATGGTTGGGATCTAGCGATTTCCCATTGCAATGCCACAGCCATGAGCTCGAACCGGTGTAACGTTTGGCGCTCTTCGAGACTCTTTTTACCTGTATGCAGAAAATATCTTCGCTTGTGAAAGGACGTAAATTCGTACAGAAGGTCATGCAGGCTAGGGCTGAACTCCATTCTCAGCGTCTTCGGACGGCATGATCTTGATTCAATATTGGAAGGACAACGGGGTGGTAATTCGAAGGTCTTGAGATTTATTGTTGGACGGAAAACATGACAGGCGCCACAGAGCAAGGTTATTTCCTGCGTCATATTCTTTGTGCACCTTCCAGAAAGGAAAAACGTGAAAGCGATCATGATACAATCACAAAGTATTTCTGGGGCCCTCGCTGCTGGCTCGACCTTTAATACATAAGACAGGGCGTAAGTCGCAGAATACTTCTTTCAAAAGAACTTCTCTAAGATCTTGATCAGGTCCCACTGCGGAATATATTTATTATTACGACCCTCCTACATTAACTACTATCCACAGATTCACAACATCTATACGCTGGACGAAGCCCCTTTAGCGGCTATGATACTACCCTTCACTTTATAAGGCATCATGGTCCCGACCCCTGACGCTGACGACTTACCAGACTGAGTATTGCAAGGATCTTCCGGCTAATGTTCTTAATACTGAGGGCAGGGCGGGGTTTGTTTCGCCATTGTGGTATGCGGGGGGAAATCCGTGTTTACAGTCGAGTGCGAGGCTTGATCAGGCGTCGTACTGACGACTATTCTTGAGATGGTTCATGAGGCAGGGTGGGGGTGTTGGTAGAAGGAGTCGAACCGAGCAGGATTCCTGGAGGAGGGAGCTAAGTTTGGCCTTGAAGTACGATGTTCTGGTATTCGGTCCTCGTCCCGGTACTCTATTCACGGTCATGTTCCCTATCATTGGCATATGTTATCTGCCGATGGCATCGCAAAGATTCAAAGAGCACGTCTTACTCTCGAAGTCATAGGGTTTGTCAAAGACCTGAGTCATAGGCTCGTTGGAATCTGTTAGGAATTGTTCTTTAAAACTCGCTTGTCGCTGATCGGATACGCAGACTGAGTATTTATGTAGTCTGTATAGACTGTGGTGAAGGTGATTTTACCCCGTCGGTTCCGATTTTGGCATATATGTCCTATAATCTCTATTTCTGAAGGTGATTTATTATTTAATCCAGTCGGGAGGGCCGCTTTGACAGAGATCGGGGTCTCTGTTGCGGGTATGAGAGGTAAGGCATTACTGGCTCGCCTGGTTCTAAAGCTGCGAGATCGATTTCTACCACATTGATTACCGTTAATTTCCCTTCCAATACGCATGTCATTCTTCTGATAGGCCTGTAGTAGGTCGGGGTGGTGAAAGGCTTAAAGCTGGCGCACGACGTACGATGGAAGAAGGTCACATAGAAAAGATCGCTTGATTCATCGTTACTCGTAAATCATCCATTGGAATATGAATATATTCCGACAGGGGGTTTCGGCCGTATCTGTTAAAGTTTCTCACGATTCATTTTTACCCTCACCCTCACCATTTAACTTCTTCCTAACGCCCTCTGCGGCTACCTTCCCCAACTCTTCCAAGGTCCCAGAGCCCATGATTTCCAGCACGCTAATCTCAAGCCTGAACGCCTGCTTCCACCATCGCCTCAGCTCAATCGCCATCAATGAATCCAATCCAATCTGTGTCAAGCCCAACGAGATATCAACCTCCTCGTCGGGCTTGAGCATGAAGTTCAACACCTTTTGTCCAATCTCGTGCGCGAGATAGTCGGCGCTGGCCTTCTCTCCAAGAAGATCTGGGTCATGGGCGGCCCGTGAGAGGAAATTTTCGAGCTCGTTAGAGTTAACAGAAAGGTCTCCGGCGAGGGAGTTCCGCACGTTATGGTATATAGCCATGCGGCGGTCGCGGCGCCAATTCGTTCGGTTATTAGGATCGTCCAGCTGAAGGTCAGATCTCAGGCCCATGACTAGCTGGCCGGTGTTCATCCAAGAAGCTGACGAAAGCGCGGAACCCTCGGCGGCTGGTGGCGGGTGCGAGCTGAATATGGAGAGTTCGAGGTAGTCGAGTAAGTCTTGCTCGCCTAGAAAGTAGAGACCCTGAGACTTGAGATTCTTCCGGGCAATTGGATTCTCGGCGACGAAGCCGACACCGTCGATTGGGCAAATGTTCAACACGGATGCTGGCAGCCCAAGGTTGTGGCGATATTGGCAGAATGCCTCCAGAAAGGTGTTAGCAGCCTGGTAGTTGCCTTGGCCAGGCTGATCTACGATCGTGATAATAGAGCTGGCCAGGAAGAAGAAATCCAGCGATTGATTCATGAACGCGTTGTGAAGATTCCAAGCGCCATCAACTTTCGGTGCCATGGCTGCTCCCCAGTCTTCAAAGCTCATGTGAATAATTGGAGAATCCTAATCTCGTTGTTGGCACACTTCTCACATTGGAAAATGCTAAGCATTCGACATACCCGTAGCACCATGGCCAGATGAATGACACCCTGGATAGGCCCAGGAGCCTTCAGAATGGCCCTATTCACATCTCTCATGTCCTGGACCTTCCCAGCAACCGCAGAGACAGAGCAGCCCAAGCTTTCCAATTCTATAAAGAAGGCCTTGTCTTCATCAGTCGAACCTGCACTTCGAGATAGAAATATCAAGGACCGGGCTCCGCGATCAACCATCCAAGACGCAATGGACTTCCCGAGACCTCCCATCCCTCCGGTCAGAAGGTAAGATGCTTTAGGGTCTAGAGCGAGAGCACGTGGACGAGGATTACTAGCAATGCTGGAAGCATCTTTGGGCATCCGGACAACGATTTTGCCTATATGATCGCCTTTCTGAAGATGTCGGAAGCTCTGCTCAATCTCAGATGCATCGAAGACGGTGACAGGACGAATCGGATGAATGTGCCCCTGTCGATACAGTTCGAGGCAACTCTCCAGTACTCTGTAGTGTACATAAGCGATGAACTCCTTCAAGCCAATTTTTTTGGGTTGACTTACCGTCTCATTTGGGCTGGCCGGTCCTGTGTGAGGTGTGCAACATCGACACAGCAGTAAGAACGGTTTCTTAGGAATGTTTCCATGTCAAGCTTTCCAAAGCCAGCGAGATCTTGTTTCCCCAACTCTATCAGCTTACCAAATTCCGCAACACATTTCCAAGATGCATGCAGTAATTCTCCAGATAGGGAATTCAGGACAATATCAACGCCTCGGTCTCTGGTTTGACGCATCAGGTCGGGCACGAACGATCCGTCACGTGAGTTGAAGATGTGATCCCTAGGGATGCCCATCTTTTCAATAAGGTATTGTATCTTTTCTTCGCTTCCAACTGTAGCGTAAATCTGCCATACTCATGTTAGATAGAGCTGGCTGTGGAATGGAAGAGCTCGATCATACCTCTGCTCGGATCATCTTGCAGATCTGAATGGCAGCATGTCCAACACCACCGCAAGCTGAGTGAATCAAGACAGTCTTGAATGAAGTTAGCGAGGAATATAGCTAGATCGATGGGAAGCAGGTGATCTCATCATTCTCAATCCGTGTAGGCCAGGATTGAAAACTGTAAGCTGATGCCACCGAACGAGCTAACACTTACTTGACCCTTTTCCAGCTGGCCTACATTGATCAATGACTGTATGGACGTTGCGAAGCAGATGGGCATGGTAGCTGCTTCCTCGAAGCTCATACTTGCTGGAATCTTGACGCAAAGTGAAGCCGGCAGGACTGGATTTGTCGTGATGCATCCATGCGGTGCCAGAGCGAATACGCGATCACCTATAGCCACATTATCCACATTGGGCCCTACTCTACAAACGAGACCGCTGGTTTCTAGGCCAAGATCGACATTTGCCGAGCCCGAAGAGATTATTCCCATCGCGAATACAATGTCCTAGTTTTGTCAGCCTTGATTCAGACAGCTTGCAACTGTGGACTCACTCTGAAGTTCAACCCCACGGCTTGCGCTTCAATTTCAAGTAGACCATCTGCAATTTCATCCAAGGGGGTATCTTCTATCCAGTAGAGCGTCTGTAGCAGGCCGGGCTTGCCTATCTCGAGGCTTTTGATCTGACCAGAGCCCCCAGAGGCTTTTAGGCCAAGCTCTTGCGGGAGCGAGAAGGGATGGTATCTACCAATTTTGAGGACACCCTTGTCGACCGCATACTCTCTGTCCGGAAGAAGGCTCTCAGTATCTTCGCTCGCATGTGCCTTATTAAAGACCTTCATGACAAGGCCTGAGAAGTCAGTCTCCTCCACATCGATTTCAAGAGTAAAGAATGGAATTGCCAGCTCAGAGCGAATAGTCCTCGCTACGCCGATTGATTGTGCCGTACGAGGATCGAGACAGTCAACCTGGGCTGGTCTTGTCAACCAAAGAAGCTTTTGCGACTTGATGACGCGTAGAAGGTTCTGGAAAGCAGATAATCTCTCTTTTGTGACTTGCTCGAAAAATTGATTTTCCAAGTCCAGAGATACAATGATGTCTTGGTTTTGCTTGGGTAACTCTCCAAGCCTGCAAACCGACACCTCGAAGCCAGACCGCTGGATGTCATTTATCAAACGTTGGCTGATACCTTCTTCTGGTCGATCGCAAAGCAAAGTTATGGGCCGTCCTAGGGCTGAATTCCCTGTGGTAGATTTGGGCTGCGTGACAATAGCTGCGCAGTATTGGTAAGGCTCTTCAGCATCATAGATGGCGGTATCTACACCCGAGAAACCGGCGGCCTTCAATTCTTGGTCCCATCTGGCCACTGAGATGTATGGCTCGTAAGGGCGACCATCTGCCTCACCTAGCCACCAGCCGGAGAAGTTCCCGAATATATAGTTGGGGGTCCTGACCACGGCAGAGAGCTCGGTAAGTACGAGATGGCCATTCGATTGGAGCAAGGGTTGTAGGTTTGATAGAGTTTTGAACAAGAATGCCGTTGCATGGACGACGTTAGGGGCCAAGATTAGATCATAGGATTCAGCTTTAAATCCTTGCTCGAATGGGCTCTGCGAGATGTCAAAACACTTTATAATCCATGTTTGAAGCGTACGCACATCTCTCCTTTGCTTGTGGGAAGAAGCCGGCAGAAACGTCTGTGAAAGTATATGTGGAGTAAGCAGGATGCCCTGATGTGTCAACAAGGTCCCGTAGGATCAAATCAGTCATCCCGCCTGTGCCTGCCCCAACTTCCAAGATTCGAAGGTTCGGTTTCGCATGTGACAGCATTCGCACAAATTCGCTGTGGCCAAAACTCACGACGTTGTAAATCTCGGTCAAGACGTCGTCTCGCATCAGGATATCGAGCGTGTCGGCCTTACCCGTGAACATTGCCTCCGCATTGTCGTATATTCGCATGATACCCTCTGCTACAGAGCGCTTTTCAGACATCGCGGAGAGTCTCGTGAATCGTTCCTGGATCATCTGGCGCCGGATTGGACGGGAAAGTTTGACGAGGCTTGCAGAGTCTTTGAGTAAGGGATATGTGCCCAATTCGGCACGACGGATCTCCAGGTCAAGCCAGTCTCGGAATTTGGCGAAATGGGGTTGGTCTGTCTTGAGGCCCTTAAGACGCTCAGCAGAGTCCAGCATGCAAAGCAGACTCATCTCTTCTTGTAGATACGTCTCCTCCTTATCAGACGTTGGGGGTTTGAACAATGGCTTGATATCCATGAAGTCAAAATGAGGACACCATTCGAGTCTCGCCGCTGCATGTCTGTCGGGTGTTGCCATGGCCTTTTCGTCATCCAAGGGCGTCAGGTGAATACCGGAGAGACGAAGCGCGGTTTGGCCATCAGCAACACATTCGATTTCCATTTGTTTTCGATCGCTCGAGCTCCATGCTACGGCATCCATCTTCAGGGCCGAGCGAGAAATGTCAAGCTCCTCGATCAATGTTGGAACGGACAACTGTGCAAAATTTCGGCCCACGCCCTTGGCTAAGGCCACCAGAAGCAACTGCAAGCAAGCGTCGATAGCAACTAGGTGAAACAGAAACGATGCCTCGTGTTGTGCCTGGGAAGTTTTGATCTCTCCAATTGCCAAATTCTCACTCGTGGATGAAGTGATCTTACTAAGACCCTGGAATTCTGGCCCGTACACAATTCCAATATCCGCCATTGCTTCGTACCACCTTGACGGAGCGACTTTGCGTAGAAGGTTGCTGGTTGGTGGCGAACTTGGAACAACCTTTGAGCATGGCTTAACCATACCCTCGCAATTCTTAATCCACGACGAGCCGGAGTGAGACGATATGACGAAATCGTATGAGTCTGAGTCGGTCGAATCGGTGAGCCTGTGCGGTCGCAATGTGGTCACCATTTCAACCGACCTTGAATCCGTGAGCACTAACGCGGTGTGGGCAACGACGTGCCTTAGGCTATAACCAGCATCTACGCCAGAAGTTTGCCTCACAGCCTCTCCAGCCATTGCGACATAGCCTGCGAAGGGAAACACGACATCTGATCGAATTTTATGATCGTAGAGCCACGGTTCATCCTCCAAGTTCAAGACGTTCCTCCAACAGGGCTCCAGGCTCGTACTTTCGGGGACACGCACGCCAAGAATACCATGATGACCAAAACCTCGGAAGCGCCAGGCTTTTGAGACGCGGGTTTCGTACCAGTACGAAGCACTGTGGTCCCATGAATAAGTGGGTAGGTCTGTGAGAACCTTTCCGCTAGGGACTAAATGCTTGAGATCAACAGGGATGCCATGTTGATACAGGTGGCCAAATGCAGACAGCAGGCTGCCCACACAGTCCGTGCCTCGAAGCATTATTGGCACATACATAAACGGGGATCCGACTTCAGAACATATCTGTCGGAGCGGTCCAGCAAGGGTGGAATGCGGACCAATCTCTAGGAACAGGCTGTTGGGATGGTGACGCAACGCATTGCTGGCTGCGGAACTAAACAGCACAGGCGACTTGAGATTGGCTTCCCAATAATTTGGGCCCAGCAGATCAGGCGTTGGGATTGTGTTCTTAGTGACGCTAGAGAACAATGGTATCATTTGATTTTGGAGAGAAATTTGCTTCTTGCTGAGCTCTTCCTGAACAAGAAATCGATAGAGGCTGCTAAGAGACTCCATGTGATCTATTGCCACTATCGTCAGAGTCGTCAGACTTCTTGATAGCGATGATACTTACGGGAATGGTAAGCCATATTGACTTTAAGCGGGCGAGCAAGGACGTCCGGCTTGACTTTCTTGATTCTCGCCACCACATCGTTGACCTTCTCAAGGTCTCCAGATATAGTAGAGCTGGTGGGACTGTTTTCACAGGCTATGACAACTCCGTCCTCAAGGAAGGGTGAGACTGCGGCTGCTCCAAGTCCTATTGCCGCCATGCCTCCCGCCATCTTCTGCTTCTTGGTGACGTACCCGCGGTAGTAGGAGATGATCAAGGCAGCAGACATCGTAAGAGCGCCACTCGCGTAGGCTGCGGCTATCTCGCCACTGGAGTGGCCGATGACAGCTTTCGGCTGAATGCCACAACGGACGAGATGGTTTACGATGGCGATCTGGATCGCTGTACAAAGCGGCTGAGCTAATTCCGCTAGATTGATGTTGCTGGATTCCGCGGGTTTCTGAAGCTCCGCTGCAAATAGTTAATAACCTCTTCAGAACAGGTTGACGGAGGATTTCACCTTCGATAGTCCACTCCGGGCGGTGCGTTAACGTTTGAAGAGTGTTGTCCATTTCCCTAATGTCTTCGCGGAAATTAGGGGCTTGGAGGATGAGTTCTCGGCCCATTTCCGGCCATTGGGCACCTTGACCACTGAATATCATAACAACTTCAGGCAGTTTTGTCGAGATCTTTGTTGGAACCGAGGCACTAGGTTGAGATGCACCTCCAGCAACCACGAATGAGCGGTATGGTAGATTTTCTCTTCGAAGGGCCAAGGTATAGGCAATATCTGATAATCGTTCTGGATGCAAGTCAATATACCCGTGGTATCTGCCTATAAGTTGGCGCAACGAGTCTCCAGTGTTTGCAGAGAAGACAAAGAGGTTGAGATCGCTCTCGAATGGTGCGGCCGTGGTGCTAATGTATTTACCTCCCAACTCAGCAGCAGACTCCAGAATAACCTACATTGTTTGTCAGTGGGAATCGAAATGGTCTTGTCAGATACTACGGCCTGTCCCAGCAACATAAACCTACGTGTGCGTTTGACCCGCCAATTCCAAATGAATTGACACTTATTCGCTCGGCACGGTCCTGAGGCCATAGCGTTGCTTTGACTGGAACCTCGAGGCGTTTTTCGGCGAATGGGACTGGCGGTGTCAGTCGGTTCGCTGTTCAAAGCAGTACGATACCTACTCTTAGGATTCGGGGTTATGAACTTGATGTTCGGAGGAATTGTCTTATGCTCCAAGGCTAGTACAGCCTTGATCAGACTGGTGATGCCTGAAGCTCCTTCTGAGTGGCCAACATTCGGTTTCACCTGCTACATCAGTAATTGCATTGACGCCTGATCTTTCAACCAACCTACCGAACCTATGTAGATACCTTTCTTCCCGAACACGTTTCCCACAGCTGTGGTCTCTATCGGGTCACCAGTGGGAGTTCCAGTTCCGTGGCACTAGGAGCGAATCAATGCATGGTCTAGTAGCAGTCCACTTACCAAGAAATACTCACCTCGACGAAACCCGTATCTCCAGGATCGAGACCAACGTCCAGGTAAACCTTACGCATCAACATCTCGTGGCTTGCGCCATTTGGCATCATCAAGCCCGTTCTCTTTCCATCGCTATTCGTCGCGGTATCTCGGATGATTGACCTTATTGGATTCTTGTCCAGGATAGCTTGGTCTACCTTCTTGATGAAGACTGCGGAAATAGCTTCGCCACGAGCAAATCCGTCTGCGGATGCGTCGAAGGTCTTGCAAGAGCCTTCTGGAGAGAGAATACCCTCTTGGGTCATGGCCGCTGTTGTGGTTGGTCCCATGATCAGATTCGTCCCAGCGACAATAGCTGCCGTACAGTCGCCGCTCTGCAAGGCGCGGCAAGCCTCGTGAAGGCCAACCAGTGACGCAGAGCAAACTGTTTTAATAACCATGCTGACGTTTTGTGAGCAAAGAGATCAGTCCAGTAACAGATCATTGCCGACGTACCTTGGACCTGTGAAATCGTATTCGTACGAGACGCGATTTGCTAGCATCAGGTCACCGTGGCCAGTCAAAATATACCCTCCAGAGTGTTGAGATTCCTTGGCGCTCATTTGAAGCCAGTCTTCGCCAAATGTTCCAACATAGCATCCTATGGACTTGCCTCTGTATTCCGTCTCACCAGCATTCTCGAGACATTCCCGAGTGACTTCCAATAGTTGGCGTTGCTGGGGGTCCGCCTTTTCCAACTCGATTTTGGTCATGGAGAAGAATGAGGTATCAAGGCACGCGAGTTCTTCGTCTAGGAAATAGCCGTGTGGAGTCTTTATGGCACCCTTTTGTCCAAGGGAATCGTTGAACCCATTGACGTTATATCGGTCAGAAGGAACAGGGCCTCTTGCATCCTTGCCATCGCGCAGAAGGCTCCAAAAAGAATCTGCGTCACGGATCCCACCTGGTAAGCGCATAGCAAGCCCACAGATTGCGATAGGCGTTGGATAAGTTTGCGGAACCTTGGCATGTCCGTTCACGTGGCTTCTTGCGTGACTGTTGATAGCAACATTGGGATAGCCGTTATGAAGGCTATCGAGATGTCCACCCTCTTTGCTGTTCATGTACTCATTACTCTGGCCATTGACGTATTTATGTGCTGTCTTTCCATGTCCACGGTCGCGCTCAGCGTTGATTTGGGGTAAGTCTTTGCTGATAGCCATGATGAATGAAACTCAGCGCGGTATTGTTGAAATGAGTAGTGCTTCTTGGTGGATGATTCCTTTCCCAAGTTTGAAGACACTAGCTAGGAACTAAGGTATCGCTCATTATATGTGTATGCAATTTTCCGATGTCTCCATCTCCGTCGTTTGGAAATCCGTGAGCTGCGGACCAGCATGCATGACAGCTGACGTGAGCGGTGAGACGTCAATGCGCACATGATAGCGTTATCAGACTGTATTTTTGCAGGCGAAACATCGCAAAGACTTCCCAAAATCCTCGATGGTAGTACTACTTCCCCCCGCAAGTACGCTGACCGGCCGAGAGCATTCGAGTTTGGTGGAAAGTCGGTGTGTGTGAGCAATGAGGTGGAGAAGCCATGCGGACTTAGCGTTGAAACTCAAATGTGTGAGGGCCCGTTAGGACGATCAACGTCGTTCATTCAAATCGCTATACGAGCAAGCATCTTCGTGTCAACTTACAGGCCGGATCATCTCTGATTTTCCGGGTTATCTGTGAATAGATTAAGCATCCATGCACGAACAATAAGCCTAACTCAATCGAACAATGGCGAAGAACCAACGGGATACCTGATATCAGCTGGTGAGCGCGGTCCTAAGCAGTTTCACCGAGACCAGTCTAAGACCAGATACGAGCTAAGATGGTGGCTAAAGTACCTTAGCAGAAGTCTTAGTAACTGATATACTGTAGTAACACGGTTTATTTACCGTAGCAGTATTAAGACGTACATTGAATAAATTCTGCCTTTAGGCAGAGTCAGAATTTATACGTAACGCTAAATAGATAGTTTATTTAAGATAAACATATAAATAAGTAAACTATAATACCTAATCCTAGTATTACTAGTGTAGTTTTTAAAAACCCCGCTTGTAAAACCTTCCTGCAGTAGGCGTACCCCACGTAGGATATATCGCACGTCGCCTACGCCCTACGCCCTATATCGCTTAGTCCCTCAGGCCCCCGCGTAGATTTTAGCTAAATCACTTATATTTAAATTTAGATTTCGCGTGACGTTAATAAGATTTATAACCTTATATTCCTAAGTCGTAGGCTTAGTAGTAATTTAGTTAGGGATAGTATTAATCTAGAAGCGTACTAAGCTAAAGTATATTATTAGCCTAGAACTAAAATATAACTACCTACTTTAAAATATAATAAATAACGTTAAACGTACTAGATAAAAGATAGAATAGCTAAGATTTACTCTCTTACTAGTAGGATACTATACTTATATCTACTACTACTAGAATATAGTACTATTAGCTTATAGATATCCGCTAAGGTATATTACAGCTACCTGTAGAAGGACCTACCTAGGATTAGGCTAAGACTAGACTCCTAGATAGGATACCTTAGTAGCTAGTAGTAGGTTACTTAAATAGTCTATAAGTAGTAGTAAATAGTTAACAGTTTTAGTATAGTAATTTAATTAATTAACATTATAAATTATAAGCGTCTAAGATCCTAGAGGTATTATATATGACGTCTCGCCATCCAGTCATATGGTTTCGATATTCACATGCCTCCCAATCCACAGAAAGGCTATTCATAGCCTCTGCTATTATAGGCATGCGAGTACCATGCATTTCGGCACGTGAGGTGATGTATTCGGCCCTGAGACGAAGTCCAAATATGGCATCAGCAAGACCGGCCACATTGGACATGCGGGCTACCAGCGTAGAGGTAATATTTATAGACCTTCCAAACAGTAGTCGTTTACACATGAGTAAATCGGAAGAGTATAAAGAGCTAGGTAGATGGTCCTCCAGCTTTGGAATTGCAAACGAACAACTCTACGATTGTACATCAGCTTGGAACGACTCAATTTCTTCACTGATTTGGCTAGAGAGGATCAAACCCCCAGACCCACCCTCAGTCAAATGTCGGATATTGATCATGGGTCCCAGCCTCGGGAAATCTCAGCGAAGGTCGATCAGACAATCCCCAACATCCCATCGAACGTTGGAGACCAGACCAGTGCAACCGGCACCGGTATGCAGCCAAGCACAATGTCCTCCATGGACTACACGCCAAAGCACTCTGAGCCCGCCAACCTGCGCGGAGGATACGGAGGCCATTCTTGGCCAATCTGTCTCTGTTGTTGCCTGTATCTCTGTTTTTGCAAGGAATGTTACGATGATTGCCAGGATGATTGCAGTGATTGCTGCGGCTGTTGTTGAGAGGCTCGCAGTCTCTCGTCGACATCATGCTGCAAAAGACCCTCGGCGAGCATTATTATCTTTGGATAGTCGTGGGCTTGGAGAAATTGGAAACACTGCAAAAGGTATGTAGAGCTGCTGCAAAGCCTCGACAGATTGATGAAATTTACACCGATATAGTCTCCATCTTCAAAGACATGTATATGAACACTTTCGCCAACCTCAAGCGCAACGGGCACTTATCAGCACAAGTCCCAAGCCTCCGGATACTCGAACAGCCTTTGCGTCGATCTGCATCAAGGTACTTCGCTCGAAGAACGCCAGTGGCGTTACATTGGACACGGTTTCAAGGAGGATAGATGGGGTACCCTTAGGTAGATTTTCTCAAAAGACGGCTCAATTGCGGAGGAACAACATGAATCGGGACTCTCAAGCATCAACTTGCCATCATTTTGGGCTCGCTGAACGGGTCTAGACTTGATTCGTGAACACGGGGTCATTTCGATAAGTTTCCTGCTCTGATTGAGTCAATCAAACGCAATCTCCAATCATGCCCCGAGTCACTGAGCGATATGGTGTCGCCATTATAAGCATTTCTCCAACGTTGCCTCGAACACAAGTCGTCCTCCCATTAACCACACCACAGCTGCCGAAGGTCTGGGTCTGCTTGATAACAATCTCCTATTGCACAAGGTTCCATTGTGGGCTGAAATGCGGCGGCATTCATACTGCTAGCCGAGAATTGCCTGTATGGTTTGCCATCGAAAGCATGAGCAGAGCTTAAACACGTCGTTTGAGATACGTTGCGACCGAATACGAAAGGCCTCGAACTCCTGAATGCTGACTTACAATGCAAGTATTACGTTCTTGGGAGAACTTCGGTCATGGGTGGACTGCGTCCTTGGAACGCCTCTTGTCTAAGCCTAGGACTTTGGTGGCATTTTCTAGCCTGGTCTTGAAGCTGTTCGCGCGGCTTCTTCATCTGCAATTAGCGACTCGATGTCTCTCATCTTAAGCCAGTCCTTGACACTAGCCATCACTTTGTCCAGGCCCTCGCCACCCTCAAGGACATCGTCCAGATGGTGCAAGGTGATGCCGCTTCGGTGGTCCGTGACACGTTGTTGACTCCAATTGTAGGTTCGGATCTTGTCACCTCGGCCCATTCTTGAAACCCCTATGACACTGGCTCGTAGCTGTGCCAGTTCTTCTTCTCTATCTTCACGTCTCGCTTGGGCGAGCTTTGCCCTTAGAATCTGCCATGCTTTCTCCCTGTTTTGGTGTTGTGATCTCGAATCTTGGATAGCAACCACAGTCTTCGTAGGTAAGTGAGTTAGACGGACTGCCGAATCGGTAGTATTGACGTGCTGGCCACCAGCGCCCCTCGCACGCATCACGTCCGTCCTCACGTCTTTAGGGTCCACGTAGTAATCACTCGAGGGGTCGTCGAAATTGGTTGCGCCATGCACTTCATCTCCCTGATCAGGAAAACTGGGCAGCACCAAGACCGCAACAGCACTAGTATGCGTTCTGCCTTTACTTTCGGTGGCGGGTACCCTCTGCACCCGGTGTACCCCAGCTTCACATCGGAATCTATCATACGCTCCCGCAGACTCAATCTCCAAGACGGCCTCTTGTATCTGGTCCTCCTCTCCGACTGATGCTGCAGCGTCGAGTTTCATCAAATTTGCATGTAGCCCATGGCGCTTGCAGTAAGCTTGATACATACGCAGTAGATCGCCAACGAAAAGCGCAGCTTCATCGCCGCCGGCTCCAGGTCGCAGTTCGATAAGGCATGGCAATCCTGCGAAAGGATGCTCTGGAATCAAACTTGACTGAAGCTCGTTCGCGAGCTGTGACAGTCTTACCGTAGTCGCTCCTAGCTCTTCAACCGCGAGAGATTTAAGTTCAGCGTCCGTCGAGGGATCCTTGACCAGCTGTTGTAATTCTGGTAGAGACTACAAAGGCGTCAGTTGTGTTGTGACATCTCGGTAGGTTTGGGACGAACGTTATTGGCCGACTCCCAGCCATTGAGTGCTTTCGCGACGGCAGATAGTGAACCTGCTTTCCTCGCTAATTGGGTATCATACTCGCTGTTCAACTGTTTTGCCAATTGAGCATGCTCAGCTGCAAATGCTCGAGCTCTCCCAAGTAGTGCAGGAGAGATGGTGGAAGTCGGCGCTGCTGAAGTGCTTTGGCAGCGGCATCTTGGCCAGACAGATTTCCATGGTAATCTGGTATAGCAATGTAGAGCCGCCGACCGCGATGCGAACATGCTCTGACTCTCCTCGAAGGCCTAGAGCCAGGGTCAAGTTGCTGCAGGTCTCATTATTTACAGCGGAATCTGTTCCGTCATCCTGCATTTGCCGCTCCCAGTTCCAGCTCCCCTCGTCCAGCAATTACTTAGGTACCTTCCTGATATGCCAATTGCGGCATATGGAAATTACACGGTCTCCAGTCCGGCTAACAGCGCTATGGTTCGCTGCTAAATGCCCTCAGAGATCTTTTTCATGCCCGGCTGCAAATTGAGCTCTTGGGTTGTGACCCGTCTTCGACCAACCCCACACCTTCCTTTCACTTCCTGTCTAGCTTCAGGTACTTGTGTCGATATCTTAGACTAAAATATTTTTATTTCTCTGGCATCTTCTTGCTTTCGTTTTCTGTGAGCAAAGACTTCCATCATGCCCCTCAATGCCTCTGCAATCTATCCCTCGTCCGACCCCGAGTTCATCTCCTTTGCCAGTCGACGAAGCGTCGTTCACAGTGCAAATGGCATCGTGGCATGTACTCAGCCATTGGCTGCCCAAGCAGGTCAAAGGATACTCAGAGCCGGAGGAAATGCAGCAGACGCAGCGGTAGCTGTAGCAGCAGCCCTGAACATGACAGAGCCGTCCTCGACCGGTATCGGGGGTGACATGTTCTGCCTCTTTTATAATGCAAAGACAATGAAGGTGGAAGCTATGAATGGATCTGGCCGGTCTTCAGGCAGTGGATCCTTGGAGCAGATGCGAGAAGATGTGGGACTGAAATCTGGAGAGGGGGGAGACATACCTATGACTAGCGTACACTCGGTCACGACACCAGGTGCTGCAGCTGGATGGGTGGATACAATAGCGAAATTTGGGAGTGGCAAGGTCACAGTGGAGGATGTCTTGACGCCAGCAATTGAGCTGGGCGAAGAGGGTTTCCCTGTCTCAGAGCTTTCAGCGACCTTTGTGAGCAACCGTTGTCCTCGAGAGACGCAGCAACGCTGATCAAAGGCAGTGGCGAGCTAGCGAAAAGACCATCCGCAACGCGTCCCCGAACTTCGGCGAGATGCTGAAGTCAGACAGCAAAGCACCGGATGGCAAGAGAGCCCCTGGACCGGGAGAGCTGTTTAAAAACCCTACGCTTGCCAATACGTTCCGCCTCCTTGCGAAGCATGGCAAATCAGGTTTCTACGAAGGTCACGTCGCGGAAGCCTTGATCAAGGTCGTGCAAGACCTTGGTGGTCATCTCACGCTGGAGGATCTGAAATACCATGCAGAAACCGGAAGCGAGCCTACCAATCCGATTTCCCTCAAGTTCAACGGTCAAAATATTGGTGCTGTTCACAGCAAAGGCGTCGACGGACAGCCAACCCAGACATCCCCCTCTCACGGTGTTGAAGTTTGGGAGCACCCACCTAACGGCCAAGGTATAGTCGCTCTAATGGCCCTCGGGATACTCGAAGATCTAGAGAAATCAGGTAAGGTCCGCACCTTCACCGAAAAAGACCACAACTGCGCAGAATATTTGCACGCTGTCATAGAAGCCCTCCGCATCGCCTTTGCAGATGCTGCCTGGTTCGTCGCAGACCCAAACGTGGTCAAAGTACCCACCGAAGAAATGATCTCACGTCCCTACCTCGCCGAACGCGCGAAACTCTTCAACCCTAAAAAGGCATCAAACAGATTGCAGCACGGCTCTCCGGCACACAATCACAGCGACACAGTCTATTTCGCCACCACAGACAAACACGGAAACGGCTGCTCCTTCATCAACAGCAACTACGGTGGCTTCGGCACCTGCATCATACCCAAAGGCTGCGGTTTCACATTACAGAACCGCGGTGCGAATTTCTCGCTACAAGACGGCCATCCAAACGTCTTCGCACCCAGAAAGCGACCATACCACACCATCATCCCCGCCATGATCACAAACACAGACGACGGCACCCTCCACAGCGTCTACGGCGTCATGGGCGGCTTCATGCAGCCACAAGGCCACGTCCAAGTCCTGCTCAACATGCTAGCTTTCAAATACAACCCGCAAGCCGCGCTAGATGCGCCGAGATTCTGCATCGGCGCCGGTATGCCCGATGCCGGGAATCTGTTGGATACTGTGTATTTGGAAGATGGTATTAGCGAAGCGGTGGCGGAGGAGTTGCGGCGGATGGGACATCAGGTGGAGATTGTGAGGGGGTTTCAGAGGGGGTTGTTTGGGAGGGGACAGGTTATTAGGTGTCATGTCGAGGATGGGAGGCATGTGTATAGTGCTGGTAGCGATCCGAGAGGCGATGGGGCTGCTTTTCCTGTGTGAAGGGGTTTAGATAGGTGGAGTGTCAATGGATATTCCAGCCGATTGCTATCTCGATGAAATACTATCGCTCTGTTCCTGCCTTTTCTCACGTCCCAACATCAGGGTACATGGACTTCAACCTGTCTCAGATTCCGCTACGAAGGATGGATGCTACCTTCCAGCACGCAAGCGAGAGATGGTCTTTCCATGAGATCCACAACAGATCCATTGACGGATCTAACGTCTACCACTTCTAACAAGCGACGACTTTGGGAGAAGTGAGTGACGGGTAGTAATGAGCTTGTCACCACATCAGTCTGTATAAGATCCTTTCTTTTCGTGTACAAAGTAAACTATGATGGTAGTCTTTGGTACTAGAAATATTGGCCTTATGGTTGAAAAATCATCTGCTAAGGTGTTAATTTTATGGTTTGGGTAGACTATATACAGTACAATACTCTTCCGTACAACCAAGGCCATATCAATGCCCTGATTGTACGGAAGTTTGGGGGTTAGACTATATACAGACAATACTCTTCCGTATAACCCAAAGGACTTTTCCGCGAGCCATAATCAAAGCTCACTAATTTTAAATTTTCATTGTTCACGAGAGACTTGTCTGTTCCGGTATTTAATTTTGGGTGGGTAGACTATATACGATATTCTTTCATATTTTTACCGGCCATAACTAATCAAAGCTCCCTTCAAGGGGGTATCCGCAGTGAAACTCCGTGACGGTACTCACCGGGAGCCAGCCCGAAGATATGCATACGTAGACGCGCTCAAAACCACAACATTGCAGATAGCAATGAAAAAGAACTTTTAAACCACCCAATATCATGCTTTCGCACTCCTTGCCAACCCCCTCACCCATTCCAGCGAGCTGCGTTTGCTTTCCCCAATGCTAGCCTTACTACTAGCATCGCTCTCCCTCCTCTCCACAACCAAATTCCCCTGCCCGCCGCGCCCGATATGATACACCGGCGCCGCAGTAACTTTCCCCTGTTTTGCCAGCTCCTCGTCGAAACTGAAGATGCGTCGGTCGGAGGAGGAGGAATGGTGCATGTTTCCTACGCCGCCGCGGCCGGTGGAGTAATTTGGGGTGGTTTTGTGAGGGGGGTGAGGTTGGTGGGAGGAGGCGGTTTCTTTAATGGTGGAGGGGGGGAG
>JAABUK010005407.1_pt1 | contig 19903 bp, 25 predicted proteins | sample 5559141 | NCBI WGS metagenome assembly JAABUK01 (sample SAMN10711869, study PRJNA513367) | rock metagenome | isolation source: Antarctica rocks | place: Antarctica: Victoria Land, Pudding Butte nord | collected 2016-01-03 | reverse complement strand
AGCCATTTTAGCAGCAAAGCAAACCCAAATTTGACAGGACATTTAGCAGCACTGAGCACCATGACTGTCAGTGCATCTTGACACGATGCTTGACAGATATGCAAGACTCTGCTCATTGCCAACCAAAAAGCTTCAGGCTGAGTAAAGCCACCAAATGCAGTCTTGAACAGACTGAGCAGCAGCAGACAGACGTGCATTGGGATGACACGACATGCTGTAAGCCCAAGACTGATGTCTTTGCACAGGCGCTGTCCTATGGAACCACAACAGGGCATTTGAGGGATACATACTGTGTCTGTTCTATGCATGCAGGCCTGCCCCGTTCTGCAAAAGAGGACTGTCACAGCAGCTACCTTTTCCAAGAGACAGCATCAAGTCCTACCTTCAGCCATGTGAGTTGAGCCAGCACCACCATTCAGAGCCATGGAAGCTGGACCTTTGTTGCAAGGCTCCCCCATGGGCTGCTGATCAGAGGCAAAGGGAGGTTGGCAAGCCTTCTGAAGCCTGCTGGACAGCCTATGGATCAGGTCATCCTCTGAACTGAGCATCTGCTTCTCCCTGAAGCGCTCAACCAGCCTCATGCTGCGGCTGACTTGGTCTTGCCTGCTGGCTGGCACACTTTGCAGAGACTGATTTCTGTCTGTAGCTCTGTCAGCTGACTGGCGAGGAGCTAGTGGAGGCATTGCACCAGCAAACTGCCCCTTGGGATGCCCTACCGTCCCCTGGGGCTGCGCATTGAGTGGCTCATCTGGTCCCTGGGACAACAGCCTGGGCGGCTTGAAGCCTGCAGAGAGTATGCTGCCCTGTGAGAACCTGTCATGCTGGGAAGCTGAGGTTGAAGCTGCTTCCCATTGACCGAGGCGGTTCCTTTTCCTGATCCTGGCCCGGTCAGTCTCATCTTGGGCTGCCAAGTCAGAAATGGGCAGGTGCCCAGGGATGCCCGCGCCAGCGCTGCTGCCTGGATGCGTGTTGTCAACCAGATCAGGTTGGGCAGCAGCCGCAGCGCTGGCTGCTGGTACTTCTAAGATCTGCCTTGGAGGGATCTGCCTGAACCGGTGCTGTCTTAGCTCAGAAGTGTTTCCTGGAAAAGCAACGTCATTGGTAGCAACAGTGCCCTCGGCAGCAGTAGCATTCTGAGGCCTGCCAGCAGGACCAGCATTTGCTCCTGCCGCTGAAGATATGTTGCGTTCTGCCTCCCGCTGCTGCTGCACCTGGGCTGCTATACCAGCAGCATCAGCAGCAGGTAGTCTGAAAGGACTGTACGCAGCTGGCCCCCGCAGATGCACTATAGCAGCAGCCGCCTGAGCAGCTGCTTCAGAAGCTGCCGTAGCAGCTGATCTGACAGGCGCAGCTGGCCACAGCTGTACAAGCCCTGAAGTCAGGAGAGCATGTGGACCTGACATTCCAGAAGGATCCACTGAAGTTAGTCCAGCCTGCTGTTGTTGTTGATGCTGCTGTTGCTGCTGCTGCTGCTGCTGTAGATGCTGCTGCTGCCTCTGTGCACGAAGCTGGTGGTACTGCATACCGAGCATTGAACGGTATGAGCCCAGGCCAGATGATGAAGCAAATCCTGCGCCCACAGCTCGCTCTGGCCCCATGCGGGCATACCTGAAGGCAAAGCCATGTTTCGATTCAGCTGATCACAATGTGCGCCCGGACAACAGCTGATCTGATCAATAAGACTACTTTACTGGGCATCAGACATGCTCTGTATGGTCTGTACGCAATGGAAAATGAAGCGTAGTCAACAAGCTCAATAGCATGTCAGACTCAACTGGGTATGGGATCATGCAATGCCAGTACTCTTGTGCAGGGACAACTCGTGCCATCTTGTGGAAGTTCAAGGCAATCTTATGAATTCAGTGCTGCGCAGGCACAAAAGCTGCACAACAAGCTTCTGATCAAACTCATCATGATGATGCTGTGCGAGTGTCCTAAGAGGAAAGACATGCCAACAGCAATTGTGTGGCTCGTAACATGAGGCTGTCTACCTTTGCTATCTATCATTCACTTCAGGCGCAGCACTTGGCACAATCAGTGACACGGCGTGCAGGTGTCAATAGAAAGACAGGTGCCATATGGGCAGATCAGAACAAGAGGTGGTGCACAGGACCTGTCAGCATAGGCACTGCAGTTGATGACATGTCAAGATGCTGCCAAGCAGGTGTCATGAGGGCATGAGGGAAACAGGTGCCTGGGCAGATCAGGGGCAGATCAGAACAGGAATCGCATCAACATACTTGTCACTGTAAGCACTGCAGTTAGCAAAGTAGGTGCCTTGTCCCAGCATTCCGTGGCGGCTGACCCTGATGTCAAACCCCTTGGCAGCAATCAGCTCAATGCAGCTCTTGTTGGCACCATGAAAGAGCCAGGTCTCGTGGGAGTCAGCCCTGGCCTCCTGCATCACAGGTTATCTTTTACCAAAGCTTGTCAGTGCTGTGGATCCATGACAGACAATTGAGAGGGTTTTGTTTGCAGGTAACATATTTAGGTCAAAACTCCCTGTCAGTATGCCTTGCTATAAACACAACCCACAGGCATCAAACTTTATTGTGGTTTGAGTGACTTGCTGCTTTCTGCAGGGGGTTGCTGCCCTCAAAGTGATGCAGAGGTCACCCTGCCCAGAATGTCCACATTAAAGTTCTTATTGCACTTTGGTGAAGACACTGGGAGAAGCAAGGGGAGGAGACTATACTGTCAACATGTGGAAAAGAAAAGAAGAGAAAGGACTGCGCCTCTTGGCGTCAATTTAATGAGAAGCCAAGTATTTTACCGGGCTGCCCAGGGTGTGAACATGTGTTTAGACCCTGATGGCTAGAGAACAGCAGGAAAGAAACTGGTGTTGTGCCATACTGCACAGATGCTCATGGTGTGCTTGCCTGGATCTCAGCTCTCTTCAGAGCGTACTTGGTCCAGAGTGGCTGGTTCTGCACACGGCGTATGCTGGTGATGCGGCTCCTCGGCAAGCCCCCATGCTTCTCCCACCACCCCAACACCATCTCAGTCTCTGCTTCCAGTTCCCTGAACACAGCACAAGCATTTCTGCTGCCAGCTCCCTGAACACAAAACAAGCATTTCTGCTTCCAGCTCCCTGAACAGAACACAAGCGTTTCAGTCTTCTCCGGGTATACCTGCACACTTACACAGACTATCACTCACTCACTCACTCACTCACTCACTCCCCAGAAAGCCGTCCCCAGAGAGTATCAGATCCTGGCATACCATCCCACTTGCACCTTTACACAGACTGTCACTCACTCACTCCCCAGAAAGCCCTCCCCACAGTGCATCTCATCGTCGTGTATCATCATACTTGCACCCTTACATAGCTGCAGGCAGTGTGGTGATGCACCGTCAGCGACTATTCCTCCTTGAAAATGCATTACAACACTGCCTGCAGCTGTGTAAGGGTGCAAGTAGGTATACCAGGATCAGGTGCACTCTGGGGAGGGAGGGAGTGGGTGAGTGGGTGAGTGGGCGAGCGAGTGAGTGAGTGAGTGAGTGAGTGAGTGAGTGAGTGAGTGAGTGAGTGAGTGAGTGAGTGAGTGAGTGAGTGAGTGAGTGAGTGAGTGAGTGAGTGAGTGAGTGAGTGAGTGAGTGAGTGAGTGAGTGTGTGAGTGAGTGAGTGAGTGAGTGAGTGAGTGAGTGAGTGAGTGAGTGAGTGAGTGAGTGAGTGAGTGAGTGAGTGAGTGACCGAGTAAATGTAAGGTCACTTACAGTGGGTGAGTCAGTGGAACATATGTGTTCAAGCAGACAAACAGCATGTGTCTGTCCCAGCATGTGAGGAACAAGATGGCAGATGGAATGCAGACCTGCCGAGTGCAGTCACCGGCAAAAGGGACTCGATAGCAGCTGAAGAACAAGTACCACATTGAGCACAGAAAGACCACAGGCCAGCAGGCAAGGCCACTATGGGTGCAACAGCAAAGCCACTAGCAGAACGCTGGTATGATGGTGAGCCAACAACAGCACAACTACTAGCAGGACGCTGGTACGATGGTGAGCCAACAACAGCAAAAAGGCTTGCCTGTTGCAGGCATCTGCCACAGGCTGCATAGGAGGCGGCACAGTGCACAGGCCCTCTATCAGCTGTAGGTACTTCATGACGCCACCATTGCTTGAAGCCTCCATCACCAGTCCCAGAGCAGCGTCCTCATCACCCTTATGCTTTCTGCAGAACAAATGTAACACAGGATAGCACAGACACAGTCTTGCAGAGGGTGCTCTGGACAATCAATCACCATGATGTTACCTGTCGTTGGGATGCATCTGTATTTGACAGATATGTACTGAGGGTTCTGTGAAGCTTGACTTATGCATGCAAAGTCATGTAGGCATGTGAGAACACAGCTTTTTCTGATGACCAGATGCAAGGTTACGTTCTGATTGCCCTTGTCCATCTTGCTGAGGCAACATGCACATTGCTTCGCATGGCAAAATTGCAGCATGTTGCTGTTTGGAGCAAGACATGCTGCCCTCAAACTATCAGCAACAGGGACATGACAAGACCCTTCCCTGACCACGCCTTCCCCGCCCCCCTCGAAGCTAGCTGCAATGTCACTGTCATGCTCAAACTTCCTTCAATAGTACCCGTGTGCAGACTTCCAGCAGCAGCTTACCGGAGAGCTGCGAATGCATCATCAAGCTCAACGCCATTGGTCCTCATGTCATTGACCCAGGTCTTATGCAGCGCCCCCAGCTGAACATCACCACTGTTGCCACTGGTGGCCACAACAGCATCATCAGACATAGCAGGTATGGGCAGCTCCACATACATCACTGCCTGGCCTTGAGCATGGGCCTGCCAGAAAGGGGGGGGCTGGACCAGGGAGGCCATACGAGCCCCCTCCTGAGACACCTGTTGGGCCTTTTCCAGCTCAGAGGCGAGCTGCAGGTTGTGAGCTTCGAGCTTGGAGGCTTGAGCCTGGAACTGTGCAAGCTGGGCTTCGAGTTGCTTGACTCTGGCGGCTTCTGCGGAAGCTGCTGCTGAAGGTGCCTGTGAAGCTGAGGCAGCAGCTGTGCTGGCCTGAGCCTGAGCTGCTCCTATAATAGCAAGAAAAACGTTAGGCTACATGAACAAACACGCAGCAAGCATAGGCAAGTACAGTGACTGGTATGCCAAATATTTTGGGCTGTCACTGCACCAATTGTTGCGGGATGAGTCATGACACCCTTCACATTGCAACAATACTTGCATATATGTGAGCATGAGAAGACAAGCAAACAGCCACCAGCGCTGATCTTGTGGGCATGTGAAATGGTCAATTTAGAGGTCTGCCACAGCAAAAACAGGTACACCTACATCAAAGCAAGTTAGTAAAATTAGCTGGCGTTACTCCACCACAGTCACAGCCACAATGCAGCAAGGGCAGCTACAAAAGCAACAAGCATTTTGAGACATGCGGAAGAAGTGATCACAGGCACAGGCAAACTGACCTGCAGCAGGGGCCACATCCATATCATCAGTTTCTGTCAGATCAATGCAAGCTTTATCAGTCTCCATAGCAACAGCTGGTGCCATTGTATCCACGGTCAGCATCTCCTGATGCCTCACTTCCAGGCTGTCTGTCAGGTCAGCGTGCGGCTCAACAGCAGCTGCAACCTGCAGACATGACATGTACAAACAGCTTGATGCATTGTCAGCACGGGATGCGAGAGGACAAGCTCTGTAGTGGATGCCTGCTGACTTGTATAAGTCTGGTCAGCAAGCCTGCAATTGGTGACATGATGCATTGATGTCACTAGATGCAGCTGTCCCATTTGGCACTTGGTGTTTGGTACAGGCAAGGGAACCAGCATGTAGAATGTCTTGCGATGTCAGCCGTAGTCATGCAGACTTTCACATGCGCGTCAAGCCTGATGTGGTTGTCAGTGGTATGCTAAGCTGGTGCACGAAGTCTTGCAAGCTGAGCCCAAGACAACTGCTTGTGTTATCCTGCAGTATAGCTTGGCTGTGGTAACTTGCATCGTTACAGTACACAACAGCATGAGGAGATTGCAAGATGAATATGCCACAATGCTGCATTTAGGGCAGTGCATGGCAAGGAGGTCGCACCTGCGCAGAAGCTTGCATTGGTTGAGTGTCATGGTCTGCGCTGACAGCAGCAGAATGGCCAACCACCAGCTTCTCAGGCAGCTTCTCAGGGCTCAGCAAATCCACCACCTCCTCACACATTGCCCTCATGTTGGCCTCACCTCCATCACTGGGGTCCTCAAGTACGCTTTGAGGGGAGCAACTCCTGTTCTTGGTGCCCTTGTCCCCTTCATGCTGCCCGCCATTGCCCTTCACTATGGTCTCCAGAGGGGACTGACTGCTGCCCCTTGTGCCCTTCTCGTCTTCATGCTGCTGGCTGTTGCTGCCGTCTGGACTGCTGGTCAGGTCCACTTGTGCAGGCTGGGCTAGCACTCCCTGACCCATGATACTAGACTCGTTGTGGGGGCCGACAGGATCCCTTGTGGTAGCTTGAGCAGGCTGCTGCAACAGGGTAATGGAAGGTTGTGACATGGTAACAGGTTGCTGTGACATGGTAAGTGGAGTGTCATCACCCTTTGCCTGTGCTTCTGAGGGATTAGTCACACTGTCTCTGCCTGAAATGTTACCAGCTGCCTGGGACAGTCTGTGCCTGGGTCTTGCTCCTGGGCGCTGAATGCCATCACAAAATGTGGGCCGGAAATGCTGACCTGGCTGATCTGGATTAGTCAAGGCATGCTGACTGGACTGAGAGAAGGCAAGGTGACGAGACTGTGAGGCGCTGGTCAATGTGTGAAACATGGACTGGCCAGCATTGGTCCTTATAAGCTGGCTGGGACCGGTGCGATGTGTCAGTGCATCTGTGCTGTGCCCAGCAGTAGAGGAGTGATGAACAGGGTGGGGATGGTCTGGTGCTGCTGAGGACTGGCCAGCATTGGTCCTCATAAGCTGGCTGGGGCTGGCGCCATCTGTCAGTGCATGTGTGCTGTGCCCAGACCATGATGGTATGGGGGCAGCAGGAGGGTGATGACCAGGATGGCAATGGTCTGGTGGTGTTGGGTCCCAGCCATTGGCTTGGTGGTGTCTGAGTAGGCGATGGAACGCGGATCGAGCTTCTTGCATGGTGTAAGGCTGCATGACATTGCGGCAGTACCTGTGTTGCAGATCCAGCCTGCGGAGCAACAAACATAAGTTGCCTAGGAGTTCAAAAGCTTTGAGTAGACTATTTGTATGAGAAGCAATGACTGTGACACAGCCTGCAAGAATGCAATCTGCTCCATCAATGGCATTTAGGCATTATGCCTGCTGTCAGCTGGACAAATGCATGTGTAGACTGAAGCTGGCTAGGACATGCTTTCTATCAGCAGAGGAATCAGTAGAATTAACTTGGCAGGCTTTGACTGCAAAGTATTGTAGTGGATATGCTGAGTGCCAGTGACAACCCAAAGAAAACTTTGCTCCACCAACTTTGTACCAGTTGTTGGTGAGCATGAGATCAGTGAAGGCGAGTCCAGTCTACTGGACAATGACACACCTGAGGGGCCCACTGCGTCCACCACCTGATGCTGTTCTGATTGTCACACTCTCGCAATGCAGCATATTCGTGATGGATATCTGCACAATGGATTCTGCGCAATAGTCAGAGCGCCAGCTATTGGCAGAGCCTGTGTTGGTGAGAACCTCCAAGCAAATTGCCCCTCCAGCAGTCACATGTCCGGTGTACCATACACAGCGTGGAGATACCACTCTGAGAAAGGGTGGTTCCTGAGGGTAGGCTTGAGGAAAAGTGACCTCCATCAGCAAGAAGTCCTGGCGATGTTGAGACTTGAGCTGCTGCAAGTCCTGATTGAGCTGATGTCCAGCTACAACCGAGTCATCAAAGTTCTTTAACTCGAAACGCCATTGAGTGACCTCATCGTTGACGAGGATCAGGTTGGACAACTGGCTGGACTGGCCATTTTGCACGGAGCGATGCAAATGCTTGAACTCGCTCGTGATACGCTTGATGCCTGAGAGATGCTGCCATGGGGGCTGACCTGCTTTCGCTGCTTCCGGCATTGAGCCAACACTTTGCCAGACAACAGCCTGTGGCAGCAACAACACTGAGCAGGCGCGCTCGACCTCAGAGCAAACAACGTAAAATAGCAATCGTAAACTCTGATTGGTCTGCGAGCAGCCTGTAGGTCATGAAAGTGCTCTTGAGGTGATCTTACCGAGGTGCAGACTTACAACGCTCCGTGGATTTACTCAACAGGCACATCCATGGCAGCAGGAGCAAATGCAGTAACGCAAATGTCGCTCATGGCTTGGCCAGAGCACACGTTTCCCAGGACGGCAGAGACACCTGGGTACTGTGAGAAATCTTGGTACTATAAGAAATCGTAGTACTGTGGTGGAAGCGAAGGGAAATGCAAGAAAGAAGTAGTTATGACTCCGGAGCTACTAGCTCAACCTGAAATTGCACCAATCTAGCAGCCAAGCTGTCAACATCATGCAGAGTCCTTCTTAGAAATGATTATGACAACAACAACTGTGTAATAACTTTTAACACGTTGAACCTGCACCAAGTCACTGCCTACTTGACTTCAGCTTGCAAGGGAAGTCACATATGCATGTACATGCCAGTCATATGATCGTGCATGCTGCATGAAGGTGTTGCATTGATGCATCATGATGAAGATTCAGCCATGAGCTTCACATGCACATGCCTGACAAGCACAAGATGTGTGATGTCTGCACAGAACCAGCACTCAGACGAACGCCACGGATCAATGCTGACATCAGGACCTACAGGTAGCACCTAGCTGGTAAGTTTTCACAACGTGATGAGTAGTTCTAGTCAGTTATGCATTTGCAAGCTCGAGCTCAATTCAGCTTGAGGTTGCAAGTGAGCTTGTGAACTTGCTCTTGCACTGTAGCATATCGCATCCATAGCTAGCTATTGGCTGTTTGGCAAATTTGGTTGTGTAAAACGTGCACGGACAGCATCACCAGTATGAATTATGCGAGAGGTGCTCCAAGCTAAGCAGACATCGACTCTGCCAAAAGCTGCTTAACCTGTTGCGCATCAATTATCCTCAGGACAGGGCGTTCTAAACATGTGTACAGGTATGCAACATGCAGACTACCTAGGTCTACTTTATCAAACTGCACAACAGATTGCAAATTAAGAGCGCAGCAGTACATCAGAGGTGCCATGAATGATGACACAACAATCATGAATCAATAATCGGTATGCACAGCCTTGTCCAATCTTTGTTTGCAACCATCAAGGAACTTCTAAACTAGTCCAACTTGGTTGCTATTTGCTAAATGACTTGCCAAAATAGTCTGCTACTATGCAATTAGCTGCAGCCAAGGGATACCAAGAAAGAGCAACTGTTTCTCATCGCATCCAGCAGCTTGCACAGCAAGTGTGAATCAATAACACAACAGGTCCTGCTTTGAGTGATTACTTGTTTATAAAATACTACAATGCATGACATATTGTGATGCTAGCGTCAATCCAATGACTATATAGAACCCAGCATTGCAGTCTTTGGAACTGAGAGAATGACAGTGCATATACATTAGCCTGGGGCTGTTGAATAGGTTTTACTATCTCAATAACCAACAAGCAAAACATGGTGATAAACATGGACAAAATGGTGCAACATGAGCTTGAGGCTGCCATGCATACGTTGTACCTAGCTTGCGCTCAGTGCCTTGTATAGCACCGTGTACATGTTCAGCACAGTGTCACCTTGACTGCAAGTTGGTCTACGCTGCATTGCAAACGTAAGGGCACCAACTCCACCTGGTTGAAAACAAGGCAGATTTCCACTGGAGATGCCACAAAGTCATCATGGTAGTCTGGCAGTATCTCATCTATTGAAAAAGCTGTTCGTATGGCAAGGTAGTTGTCCGCTATATAGCTTGCAATTGAAGGGCTGTACGGAACTTCGAACTGATCTGCTTGATAGCTTAGTCTCGCTGCTCCTCCTCTGTCTTTGTGCACGTCCCAATGCCTGTTGTATTCTGTATTAAACTCGTCGTGCCATATCGATTTTAAGTATAACTTGCCGCCTGACTCCTCTGCATGCTTCTGTTGATCTTGCTTATTGAGGTGATCTGCTTCCAGGGCGATTCTGCGGGCGAGGTCTCTTGACATGCTGGCAAGACTCGCAGCTGACGCCCCAATTTAAGCAACAGTTTGGTCATGGGCATCTCAGGGGAGGCGACTCCTGTGCTTCGACCTGAGCATTGCTGACCTTCTCCCTACAACCTTCCTTCGTTCAAGTTCAGTATCCCATTCATGGCCTGGTTTCGGTGCAGCTGCAACCTCAGCTCCAACCGTTTGACCAGCACGTGCATGGCCTTGCGTTTACTTGACTTAACTTGCATTAAGTCAAGACTTGACTTGGCTTGCCACAACCACCGCAGAGTGTAAGCACAAGCAAGCAGTGCCTTTCCACCAAGGCTTTTCGACGCTGTTGTCCCTGTTCGCACCGTGAACTCAGGCGCACAGCACAGGTTGTACGCAGATGCTTGCAGACTCTGACGGAGATCGTTGCCGCTCTAAGAAACGCAAGGCGCTTTCTGCTTGTGGTGATGTTGACGTTCCTCAGACCACGTCACATATATCTAAAGTGCTCACTAACACTTCCACGCCGGAGAAAGGTCAGAGGAGCGGCAAATGCACTTCTGCAAATGAGGCCTCCGCCTCCGCCTCTGCATCCCAAAAGGCTTCTGCTGGTCCGCCTCAGAACGTGCACAGTGCTTTACTAGCGCCTCAGCATACAGCAAAGCTATCCAAAAAGGAGTCTGTGACCATCAAGAGTGGCCGCACCCAGCTGTATCACAACTGGTGGCAGCAGGACCAAGGCAATATTCGCTTGTTTGGTGCTCATCTCATTGGTGATGCTGAGGAGCCTTCACAATACGCTTCAATGGCGCTCACAGACTTGGCTTTCTGCAGGTTGGGCTTCAGTCTGTGACACAAGTTTTCTGGGCACTATTGTATTTTGCTGTCATCTTGTGGTATGAGCTCACTTGTTGCATGTTTGCTCGCAGTACTTGGGGCCGAAATAGAGTGCAGGAACACACAGACACAGAGAGAGCCCTGCGTCTCATCTTGCCTGTCAAGACTGATCCTGCCATTGTGCAGCAAGCAGTTGCTGGACTCAACTCTGGCAGCATAGATTTGCACAGGGGCAATGTTGAGCCCATTCTTGTCTTGGCTAATGCCATAGGGGTAAGCCTTCCGTCATCAATATGCATTGCTGGCATACACTGCTGCACTTTGCAACACACAAGGCTGCCTTCAGGGATCCAGGTCGATGTCGATGTCTGCAGATAGAGTGCCTGGAAGCAGCTTGCATTGCATTCCTTTGTAGTGAGGCAGCGCAAATGGACACAGAGGATTTGCTGAGTCTAGCCAAGCTTGGAGATTGCGTTGGGCTTGCATGCATTTGTGAGGCTGCTGCTGAAGCCATGATTCAGATGCCATGGGAACATCAAATGCATGAGCTGGCAGCAGTCATTCAGATGCCAGTTTACAGAATGGATCTGGCCAAGAAGAACAAGCTGCTGCATCACGCAAAGCACAGTGCCTATACTGAGCTACAAGTGCTTGAGCTGCTGGAGGAAATCGAAGCTTCTGACGACGAGCTGATGACATGCATCAGCTTACAGACACTGCAACCTGAGGAGATGCAGGTTTTGCTGCGGATTCTGACCAACTCAGATCACAAGCCTGGAGCCTTCCTGGCCAAAGCAGTGCAGCAGCATACTTTGCCAGCATGCCTACAGTCAAACGTGAAAGTGGCGACAACCACACGTCTTGTAGACCACATCATGCGTCCAGAGTTGCCCAAATGGCAGAAAACGTATGATCTGGCAGACACCAACATAAAGCTGTTGGTTGAACCTAAGAATGGTAAGATCAACCACAAAGTGTGCAGCCCTAAATCAAGTGCCTGCCTCATTTCTGATGATGTGGTGACAAAAGCAGCTTGCGGCTCATCATTCAATCAATCAGTTTACAACAGTTGATGCAAGCACAATGCATGTGTGCAGGGAAGTTTGGCGCGTTTCTTGGTTGTGAGGTTGGTATAGCCAAACAGGTGCATGCATTCACCTTGTTTGAGGTGTGCACTCATGCCCCCTACGTAAGAAGATGCAACAAGGTGCCACATGACGACTTCAAGAAGGCCACTGAACTCGATGTGTACTGGGGTTACGATGATTATTTCAGTAAGGTCATGCATGGCCAATCAGCCACCTTTGCAGGGCCTTTCACTATTGGCGTGTGTTGGGAGAAATCCCAACTAGATTAAGTATGCTGGCCCAGATGTATCTTGCTGACAAGCAATTGCGCAAGCTACACTAAGCTTGCATAAAAAGGTGCAACTTCCATGAGAGATTTGTATGAATTTGACTGATACGTCATCCTGGCTGAAACTTCTCATCACCTTTTTAGCAACCTTAGAGATCTGTACACTGATTTTGCCACACTGTGTTTTGTCTGCACTTATGCCTTTGAAATATTTCGTCTTGATGACATATTGAACCTTCTGCATGTCTGCATGTCTGCACTCTAAAAAAATGTACTGTCTACGTTGACTACCCATCAATTCAATCAAGGGACTCTTTTGGACCTGATGACCTCATCCTGAACAGATAGGGACAATTGTGGCCGCCTGGTCGCTGCTTGACTCGTACATGTCAGTCTTACTGCGATACACAGGGCAACAAAAACAACAGTCACTGTCTTGTTGCCATGCAAATGCAGATTTCACTGTACGCACATGAACAGTGCATGTCAGCCAAGCAGCTCGAATTTCTGCAACTCACAACAGCTCGTATTACGGCAACTCACAAGACTACATCTATACAGGGCACTTTCTGACACAGTCTTGACTTGATGTGTCATATACGACTGAAGGTACCTTGGCCACGTGCACATGTAATTACTATTATTTAAAAACAGGTTACGCATGTCACTCACACAGCACCTTATTATGTCTACGCTGCAGTCTTGCAGGTATTCATGGATTCTGTAAAATGGCTATTGTAAGAATGCAAGCACTGTCAGACAGATGCACAAACGGGAGCAAGACTCTGCATGACTGTTGGATGGTGTCAATCATGTAGCAATGATCAGGGCCTGAGGTTGAGGCACTGCTACAAATGAAATTGCCTCCTATCAAGCTGCCCTGCTCGTAGAAATTCTAACCCATGTACAAGGCACAATGAACTGACAGTATCACTGAAATGGCGTGATGCTTTTCCTGTGGAAACTAGAACCTGACACAGAGGAGTGTGCCTGGGAAATGAATGTGTTACAGCTATTGGCACCTTTGACCAGCTCAAGCTGTCTTCAGTGGCACCCTTTGTACAACTGTAGACTTTGCCCTCAAAATGAGGAAGGTTTGCCTGCACAGACAGCAATGGGCACTAAGTAAAGGGCACAGGCCCTCACACGACATATGACTGTCATGCACAACAGTCATTTGTTCTGTACTAAGCAAGATGCATGGTTGCGTGATGACCAGCATGCAAGCAGAAATGGTGATAGCTGTATTTCTGCTGAGGTATGGAACATGGAGAGGGCTTTGTCATGAAATGTTGACAGCATGCCTGTTGCTTTTGAATATGCAGGCTTACCAGAAAAACGCAATTGCTTGCATGACCAGGACTCTCAGCTTGAGAGGCACATACTTGTAGTTGATCAAGGACACCAAAGGCCACAACTGCAGATGTACACAGAACTCAGCACAATTCACATGTTGTGCGCATGAGTGCTTGACATGTGTCCAGGCAGACACGATAAACTTGGGTCAACGACCTGCTTCCTAGTCAGCTACAGTTGCTCCAGCAGAGTACTTCGCATTGCTGGGAACCATGACAAATGAGAGCTACAGAACAAATGCAAGTGGCTGCTGTGTACCTTCCAGCTATCCAGCTGAAGAGAGGGAAACTCCCTTTGCAGCTTGGTCTGCACAAAGCTCATTGAACGCCCTGCATATCATCAGATGCACTGAGCATTAGTAAATTCACATTCGGCGCCACATCTGTGAGATGTGCAGCGGTCAAGCTACCGCCGGACACCTGAGAGCAGAAGTACATTTATCACACCTCACCCTCAACAACTGTTGCAATGTAGGCCATCACCAGCAGATTGAAGACTGGGCTGTAAACCAGGTTGTCTATCAGCACCTGCACAGGAAGGTAACACACAGAGAATGCCTGTCAAGCCTATGTATAAGAACTGCCTGGATGACTGTAGGCATACAAGGGATTTAGCTTCTGCCTTGAGCCACTGCATACCTTCTGTACGACGCTGGCTGCATCCTTCTTTCCCTTGAACAGCTGGTTTGTGAACTTCTGCCAATAGTGGTTGCTAGGGCCGCTCCATATAAGGCCAAATAGAGCCATGGCCAGGGTGCGCCTCCAATTTAGAGGAGCATTTGAAACCAACTTCTGAGCTGTAATGTCACTCAGAGCAGCAAGCGATCCAGAAGTGATAGCCTGTACGGAACGCAAACTGCTTGCATGGTAAATAAGAGTCCCGTGTCTGATGGTGAAGGCGACTAAACTCACCTTTGTTTTCAAGGGCTCACGCTCGAGCTGCCGCAAATAGCGTGCCCACGCGACCTGAACGACGTTCGCCATGTCGTGACAGACCTGTCTGTGTAGCTCGCAACAGGAAACCCCCGGTACTCTGAGCGGGCGCTTGAGGTGTCGTAAAGGTCAGCTCGCGCGCTTGTTCACCTGCAAGTCAAACCCTCCAGCAAGCACGGAAACATTTCGTCAACTCCTTGCCATGTCACGACTGATGTCAGCATGGTCTGCTCGCTCGTCTCGTCATTTGGCCATACACATAACGCCAGCGCACGAGGACTCGCCAAAGCAGAGTGCCATCTCCATCATATGGCGGAAGAGTTGCCGTCTGTGTAAGTACAGTGGCAACTCAATGTTGCCGGCCTGTTTCTACAACACATGCATCGTTTTTTGAGGGGCGGGTGTTTCATACACACTGTGTGATCTATGTCAATCGCGGAGCTTAGCCGTAGACGCTGTTGACAATACCTGTCAACTGCCACAAACCAGTGAAAGCGCCACCTTGCTGTCATGCAGCTTCATAGCAGTGGCTCATGCACCAATTCGCATTACGCACGGCATGCCAGCCCCTGCAGGCTTCGGCACGGTAAATGGCTCCGTCCCGGGCGAGACTGTCGCCGGGACAGTGGCGGATGCCCTTCAGCACATGACGGCAGGGTGCCAGCCGAGACTGACATACGTTATCGAAGGTAAGGCACCAGTAGGACTCAAGCAGACTGTGCGTGACCATCTGGAATTCACTCTGAAGTAAATGCAGGGCTGACTTTTCGGAGGTGCACTCCTTTGAAGCTAGGCAAGCCTTTGTACGCAACATAGCACATGGTGAAGCAGGGATCAACCTGGCAGATGCAGCCTTTCAAATAGCTGCTGAGGATGATGCTTTGGTTTCCCACTCGTCAGTGAAGCTTCCTGTTCAGCAATATGCAAAGCGCATGCAGCGCATGGCTGAGGATATTGCCCGCAACAAACTAAGCCATATGCCATCTGTTGGCAGTGATCGGGATCCTGAGGCTGTACTTCAGGTCAGTTTGTTATACTTCAGCATGCGGCCAGCCAGCCTTTCTGCTTGTCTGTCACTTTGTCACATACATTGGTCAGGGTCTCGTAGAGCTGTGCAAGTTGCTGTAGCTGTGCAAGTTGTTGTAGCTGTGCATGTTGCTGTAGCTGTGCAAGTTGCTGTAGCTGTGCAAGTTGTTGTAGCTGTGCAAGTTGTTGTAGCTGTGCAAGTTGCTGTAGCTGTGCAAGTTGACATAATTTTCTGAACATTTGGCATGCGTGTAGTAATTTAGAGCCGCAGATGCTGCAATGCAATGCTGTCAATTTGACAGTACTGCACTCATCATTCCCTCTGTCTTCGAGTGCATCGGCAGATCAATTGCAATGTGAGTTTGCCATTCAACCAGATCAAGACAGCCTGTGTGACTCACAAAGTCACAAACTGCATGCTTTACGCTGAAATGTTATGAAGAAAAGCTTGCCATGTGTTCAGGTGGTGCAACAGTACCTATACACGGATCAGAGGTTCCAGCTGCCCGTGACTAACCTATCAGGGGTACCAGAGCATACCAGGGTAGATCACCCTGGGGTATGGGAGAACGCCAAACATGCCTACCTGCACGAAACCCTCATCAGCAAGAAGGGTATTGCAGCTGTGCTGGCGGTGCTGCAAGCTGATGTGCTGCAGCGCTTGATGAAGCTTGGGGCTGTGGAGTTTGTGGTCCGGACAGATTGCTCTGATTTCACCCGGTGAGGCATGGCTGCACATCCCAGGCCAGCTTCTTTGACAAGCAAGACAATGCGTCAATCATGCGTGCTCGTCTGATGTGCTGAGCTGTCCTACATCATCACAAACCCCCTGTGACAGTCAAGCTGGCAAGCGACACTCACAGCATACATGGCAGTGCCTGTGATTCTGGTAAGAGCATCTTCCCTGAATATTCCCTGGCAGTTGCAAAGACAAGCATGAGATGAATGCCAAAGCAAGCACGCCCCTGCAGATATGTTTGCAGCCGCAGCAGAACAAGAAGACACAAAAATTCCACACAGCAGTTTCATCTTAAGCAACAGTTGCGATATCAGGATTGTTCGACAGGTGTGTGTTTGAAAGTGGTGTCTAACTTCTTTGAACATGCCATGTCCAGCAACATTAGTCATGCCTGCAGTGCAGGATACCAACATTTGTCATCTTACCTGGGATGACTCGCCGCATGATCACCAAACCAGATGGATCGCTCCTGAACACATGCACGAGTGATGCCATCATTAAGATCCTCAGATTCCTGAAGAGAGCATACTGGCCCTTTGCATGGGACTCCTCCCAAGGCTTGGCTGCAGATAGCAGAGGCTTAGGCATAGGCGGCGGCTTTGCTGATGCTGCAAAGGTATGGTACAGCGCTAGGGTCGTAATGCATCAACCCTGATGCAGCAACACCACTGTGTAGCCATGCTGTAGCTGTATTGCCAGGCCAGGTTACACCACACCGGCAAAGTTGTGCATGTTGTCATAAGGTGTCAGGAGACTGCAGTGGCTCTGTGTCACATGGTGCATGACGTAATTGTCAGGCAGGAAGAGTAGTGGTTTATGCTATCTACCTTTGCGCAAGCTCAAGACAGACCAGCCGTGTGTCATCATGTGTAAGTGGCTAATGCCTATCATACACAATGTAGCCATTACTGTCATCACTGCCCATGTGATGAGACATGTGACCAATCACATGCCTTCTGCTGGTGACGAACCAGTTGACTTCTGTCATAGGTGGCTTTAGAGGGAGAAGCTGATGCCGCAATGCAAGCTATTGCAAGGACTGCTAAGCACCGTTTGGAGAGAGGCATCTGGACCAGCCCTGGGGCAGGTCTGTATCCAGCACTGCCCTGCTCTACTTGCCCTGCCCTGGCTTACTGTTACATGGTACTGCTCATGTTGCACATCAGATAGTAGCCAGATGCTAACACTTCATGGACAAAAGCTGCTTGAGCTGATGTGAGCAGCTTGCACACACTTCATCACTTCAGCAGGATCTGGTTTGCATCCTGTTTCTCTGTTAGCATTTGCACACAGGCTGTCTCATGTTCTAATGCAATAAGTTTTCACCAAGATTTGTTTTGCTGTGAGGGTTTTGAGCACTACACCTGCATCCGGCTTCATTGCTCAAGGCCTGAGTGTCAAGGTTGCATGCAAGGCTCACAGCTGCTGCTGCCTGTTCATGCAGGTGACTTGAGGCGAGCAAAGGCTGCATGTGAGAGGCTTGTGCTCATCGCTGGTGAAGAATTCCCTGCAGAGCGAAGGGATCTAGCTGTCATCTTGCTACACTGTGGCTTCCTATCTCAGGTAGTCACCACATTGCATGGACCTAATCCAAAGATCGCATCAATATCTCATTGCATGTTACCGTCCGCAATATGACAATAATACTCCTGATTCACACAGCTCTGCATATGTGCTTGTGAATGTGTGATGGCAATTTGATGCATTATGCAATGACACGGTGCATTGTGAAATAGCGCACCGCCAAACAGGCAGATACACAGGGTGTCTTGTCAGTGTCGCATGCATGGTGCAGCACGCAGTGTATCTTGTTTTCCGAGATCGAGGCACATCATGATGGCTTGATCGGACTCAAAATAGCTTTGCATGCTGCAGGCTTATGCAGAGCTACGAGCATATGCTGCAACAGAGGTGGCGCAGAGTGCGTCTGCTCAGGAGAAAGAGCTTGTCAGACGCTTGATTGCTCTCGTGCAACAGGAAGCTGATGCACAGCCAAAAACGGAACCTCTGACAGTCAAAAGTGCTTTGGCGGCAGAGGCACCAAGTATGGATACTGATCGCATGATTCCTTTAACTTGGTGAGCAGCACATCTATCAAGTCCAGTATTAAGTAGACATGCATGAGCAGGGGTACACAGAAAGAGTTGTCTGATCTTTTCCACTCTGCAGCATATGTGCAATCATGCTGGATAGGTACCATGCGTTGTCTGTGAAATCTTAGCTGTAAAGCAAAAGACTCAGGTGGCTAGGTCATATTTTCAGGATGCCTAATAATCCATGTCTCGATAATGGGGCTGTCATTATCTCGTCTAGCTGCAATGATGTTGCATTTTGTTGCTGTCAAAATTGCTGTCTTAGTAGGCCTTACAGGGTGCAAAAGACAGGCTGCTCTGGATACACAAGATTTGTCGTGCACATGCCTAGCTCAGCATGAGCTGGAAAGCGGCAACATTTTACTAATATCAAATGCAGTTGGTTTGGTTAGTTGCAGCACAGTACAGAATGACGCCAGTCCGCTGCCACAAGTGTCTAGCAGGCTGCAGTCGTCAGTCGTCAGGACTCTTCCTAGACAAAGGACGACGCTTCAATGTGCAGTATGTTGAGCCCTGAATGGTATGAGGAAGACGCATCTTCGAAGCATGCTGGCAAAGCCATCTTTGAATTCACAGGCAGGCTCTATGCTCCAAGAAAACTGATGTGTCTCTAGCGGTAGATTTCATGGCTGACCACCAGTCCAGCCGGAGTATTGCAGGGACCAGGTGATCAAGGAGTCTTCCATTGCCATTTACTTCCATGTTGACTGTGCTGTCAGGCGTTTTGGCACTAGCAGACAAGACCATACATGAATATTTGAATTACGCATTTGTGCTCATTTACATCCCACTGCATCAATTGCCTTCTGATCAACAAAAGATTACAAGCTCAATAGGCCTTGGTTCGAGCCGTAGATTCAAAATCTGCCACTCAGCCATAAAGACAATCAGAACATCCAGCATTCATGTATTGAGGAGACACGCAAAATTTTGAAAACCAACAGCATCAACAAAAACTCTGGACCCCTACCAAAATTGTTGCAAATTGACATGATCTGCAAATTGAGATGATCTGCAAAGTCTACAACTGTGTATACAAAGCATTGGCAAAGCTTACACTCGACCCTATCAGGCACAATCAAACATGATAAGTCGTCAACCAGTAGTACGACTGCCAGTCAACAGGCTGGGCAGCTTGAAGCCTTTGCGTCGGCCCTGCCTCACTGTCCTCTCGGCATTGGATGAGATTTTGTTCAAATTCTTGCTCAAACTCTTGCCCATCTTTGCTTGCTTGTTACGCACCTGCAACACACATACGTTGACTGCAGTCTTCCTAGCAGAAAAGACAGGCTTACAAAGATCCCCTTTCCGGTATGCCTGTTCGCAGCCTTGCTTTGAAGACCTGTGGAGTACTAAGCTGCTGCAGGATGGTCTGGCTTGACTGAATGCAAAGCAAATGGGAAGCGACGCCGCAGCAGTGCACAAGCAATTCCTGCTGGGACTGGACACACAGGATGACATGCAGCAGCA
>JAABUK010005406.1_pt1 | contig 19908 bp, 22 predicted proteins | sample 5559141 | NCBI WGS metagenome assembly JAABUK01 (sample SAMN10711869, study PRJNA513367) | rock metagenome | isolation source: Antarctica rocks | place: Antarctica: Victoria Land, Pudding Butte nord | collected 2016-01-03 | reverse complement strand
GATCACGTCGTGGCGGAACTCCTTGGGGTGGGCAGCTGGCATGTTGACATCCTTCCAGCGGGGACCTCACGTCCCCACAGATCAGGTGTCAACCAAACCTTCAGCAGTCCCGGCGGTCACGTTGGGTCTTCTCTGGCCGCTTGGTCTGACCGGTTGCGTCTTCCCGCCGCGCGGCGGGCTTCGGCTGAGTGCTTCCGTCGGGGCTGGGGTTGGCGCCAGCTGGGGCCGATGACTGGCCGCGCGGCGCCCTCAGACGGCGCAGGACCTGCGCGGTGAGGTGCTGGTGTGCTGGTGTGCTACGGCCGCAGAACTGGCTACGACGTGGTCCTTGTACGCCGCCAAGTCGCCTGCGCTGATCGATGGGCCCCTTCGGTGCCGGCGTCGTCCGCAGATCTACGGTTTTCTCATGCCCAGTGATCTGGCTTTCAAGACGATGGACGTGGTGCACCGCGCCGTGCTGATCTGGGACGTGTCACGGGTCCCGCCTACGGCCCCGTTGACAAGCGACCATCCCCTCTCTATCTTATAAATCACTTAACCACAGATCGAAATCACATGATCATCACATGGCTGTGGCCTCTCGGAGAGCACGGCGCTCCGCCGGGCGGCGGGCGCTGGCTTGTGACACGAGGGTCTGCGCCACCACGCCAGGGAAGTAGGAGGTCACCCGTGCAAGCAGTCGTCTTCACGTCCGAGAAGTCTCTTTCTCTCGAGGAGCGCCCGGAGCCCGTCGCCGGGCACAAAGAGGTGTTGGTCGAGGTCGCCGCGGTCGGTATTTGCGGCACCGACACACACGTGTTCGACGGTGAGTTTGAGGGGACCGTATTCCCCCTCATCCCGGGACACGAAGCAACCGGGACCGTGGTCGGCCTGGGTGACGGCGTCAACGGGCTCGCGCTGGGTGATCCCGTGGCCATCAACCCGAGCACGGTGTGCGGGGAGTGCGAGTTTTGTTTGAACGGTAAGCAGAACCTCTGCCGCTTCTGGAACGGGCTCGGCGTTGTCGCCTCGGACGGCGCCTGCCAGCAGCGCTTCACCGCACCGGTCGCCAACGTCTTCAAGCTGAAGCCTGAGACGGACCTGTTCCAGGCGGCCCTGATCGAACCTCTCGCGTGTGCAATCCGCGGCTGGGATGTCCTGCCGCGGCGCATCGGGGACCACGTGCTGGTCTACGGTTCGGGCACCATGGGTCTGCTGATGGCTCAGCTGGCACCGCGGGCCGGTGCAGCCTCGGTCACCATCATCGACCTCAACCAGGAGCGTCTGCAGACCGCGGCCGAGGTCGGCATCGACCACCGCTTCACGAACGCGAATGACGCCGAGCGTGAGATGTGGGATGTCGTGATCGACTGCACCGGCAATGTCCGTGCGATTGAGGACGGCCTGCCGCGGGTGAAGGCTGGAGGCACGTTTCAGCACTTCGGCGTTGCACCCACGGAGGCGACCGCCGGCTACTCACCGTTCCGCGTATACCGCGACGAGGTCTCCATCGTCGGGACGATGGCAGTGCTCAACTCCTTCGGCCGGGCAGTCGAGATGTTCGAGGCCGGAGCGGTCCACAGCGAGCCGATGATCAGCCACTCCTTCATCCTCGACGACTATAGCCAGGCACTGGAGATGTTCCGTGCCGGCTCCGGACGCAAACTGCAGATCCGGCCCAACGACACCGAGTCCCGGGCGTTCCAGCAGTGAGTACCGCGTCCGTGGCCCGCGCTCGCCCCGGAGCCGCACTCAACTCACCGCTGCGGAAGCGGATCGTATCGATCGCCGGCGTCGTCGTGGTCCTGGTCGCCATGGCCCTGAGCACCAAGGTCGTCGGGATCAACTCACAGGCAGGTGCCGCGCCGGGCACCTTCTCTCCCACCGCCTACGCGAGCACCGCCTTCCCGAAGATCCAGAAGGCCGTCATCGCCAAGGCTGTGGACGCGAGCACCCTCGCCGCCGCGATCGCGGCGAGTCCGACCGCAGCGGGCAAGCGGTACGGCGTCCGGCAGGAGAGCGGCATGTACGACTTCCCGGTCAAGTTCACGGGCAAGGCGGGCAAGCCGGACTCCGGCATTTATCCCGTCACGTTTACGCCGTCGCCCAAGAAGAAGGTCCTCGTCCGTGTCCAGGCCGGCCCGGCGATCAATGGCACCGAGCTGCGGGACGCGACCGGGACGATCAAGTTTCCACAGTTCACGAACCAGATCGACTACCAGAACGCGGGTCAGGCCATCAACGACCAGATGAAGAAGCTCGTGCTCGCGAAACTTGACGCCGCCCACCTGCAGGGCAAGACGGTCACCGTCACCGGTGTCTTCCAGCTCGTCAACCCCGCCGCCTGGCTGGTCACCCCTGTGCAGATGAGCGCGCGGTGAGCACCGACCGCGAGCAGGTGGTGCTGAGCGCCCGCGACGTCGTCAAGACCTACGGCGGCACCCGCGCGCTGAAGGGCGTCAACTTTGACATCGTGCGCGGCAAGGTCACCACCCTCTTCGGCGAGAACGGGGCTGGCAAGTCCACGCTCATGAAGATTCTGTCGGGGGTCGAGACCCCGACATCGGGCGAGATCGTGCTCGACGGGCAGAAGGTGACCTTCACGTCCACCGTGGACGCCCGTGACCTTGGCATCTCCATCATCCACCAGGAGCTGAGCCTCGCCCCGAACCTCAGCGTCCGCGACAACATCTTCATGGGCCGAGAGATCCACAGCGCCAAGGGCGTCGACTTCGCCGAGGAAGCCCGGCAGACCAGAGAACTGATGGCGGCCCTAGAGGAGAAGATCGACCCGCTCACGCTGGTCGCCGACCTGAGGCTCGGCCAACAGCAGATCGTCGAGATCGCCCGGGCTCTGTCCGTCGACTCCCGCATCCTGATCATGGACGAACCGACGTCAGCTCTCTCGGCCACTGAAGTAGAGGTGTTGTTCCGGGTCATCCACGACCTGACCGCCAAGGGCGTCTCCATCGTCTACATCTCGCACCACCTCGAGGAGGCGCTACAGGTCACCGACTACGCCGTGGTGCTCCGCGACGGAGACATCGTGGCCGCGGCGGAAGCGGCGAACATCGACCTCGAGTGGATCGTGGCCAACATGGTCGGCCGCAACTTCGACCTCGGCTCGGTGCCGGCAGGCTACCGTTTCGGCGACGTCGCCCTCTCTATCGAGCACGTGAGTGTCGCGGACGCCGGGAACTCGGAGCGGAGCGTCGTGGACGACCTGTCGCTGGAGGTCAAGGCCGGCGAGATCGTGTGCATCTACGGCCTGATGGGCGCCGGGCGCACCGAGCTGCTGGAGGCGGTGGCCGGCCGGGTACCGCTCAGCAGCGGACGCGTGCTCCTACGCGGCGAGGACGTCTCTAAACTGACGATCGCGCAGCGAATCGCCAGCGGCCTCGGGCTCGTCCCCGAAGACCGGCAGCGCGACGGCCTGGTGCAGACGATGACCGTTGGCAACAACATCTCCCTAGCGAGCCTGACCACGTTTGTCCGCGGCCTGTTTCTCTCCCGAAGCCGGGAGGACGACCTCGTCAGAGACGAAATCAGAGACGTCCGCGTGAAAGCGGCAGGCGGCTGGGCGGCGATCGGCTCACTCTCCGGCGGCAACCAGCAGAAAGTCGTTATCGGCAAGATGCTCGCGACCGAGCCGGACGTCATCCTGCTCGATGAGCCGAGCCGCGGCATCGACGTGGGCGCGAAGACCGAGGTGTTCCACCTCCTCGCCGAACGCGCCAGAAATGGTCTAGCGGTCGTCTACTCAACGTCCGAGGTCGGCGAGTGCCTGAGCATCGCCCACCGCATCGTCGTCATGCGCCGAGGACGCATTTCGGCCGAGTTCGGTGCAGACATCAGCAAGGAACAGATCATGGCCGCCTCCGGCGAAGCCGTCATCGAGTGAGCCGAGAATGGGGATTGATCAGAGCATGAGCGCATCCACATCGGACAGAAAACGAGCTCTCCCCGCGGTGTTCAGGCGCGGCTCAGACGTCGACATCGGCAAGCTCCTCCTCGAGGGTCGCGCATTCTTCGCCTTGGTCCTGATCATCGTCGTGTTCTCCTTCCTGTCGCCGAACTACCTCACCGTAAGCAACGTGCTGACCATGTCCGAGCACGTGGCGATCTACGCGATCCTCTCCGTCGGGATGCTGATCGTGATCCTCAACGGCGGGATCGACCTCTCGGTCGGCTCGACGCTAGGCCTGTCCGGCATCGTCGCCGGCTTCCTGATGCAGGGCGTGCGGCTGAAGGCTCTGGGTGTGACGCTGTTCCCGCCGGTCTGGGTGGTCGTGGTCGCCGCGATAGCGGTCGGCGCACTCATCGGGTTCGTGAACGGCGTGCTGGTCTCCCGCTTCAAGGTGGCGGCGTTCGTGGCCACCCTCGGCACGCTCTACATGATTCGCGGCATCGCATTACTGATCACCAACGGGCTGACCTATCCGGACCTGAACGGCAAGCCGGAGCTCGGCAACACCGGTTTCAGCTGGCTCGGCTTCAACTCGTTGGCTAGCGTCCCGATCGGTGTGCTGGTGATGATCGTCATCGCCATCATCACCAGCGTGGTGCTGAACCGCACCGTCTTCGGCCGCTGGCTCTACTCCTCCGGAGGCAACGAGCGGGCAGCCGAGCTGTCCGGAGTGCCCGTCAAGCGGGTCAAGGTGCGCGCCTACGTGGCCTCCGGGGTCTGTGCAGCCATCGCTGGCCTGATCACGGCCTCGGAGCTCACCTCCGCGAGTCCGACTGCCGGCAGCTCTTACGAGCTCACCGCCATCGCGGCCGTCGTCATCGGCGGCGCAGCCCTCACTGGGGGCCGGGGCAACATCCGCGGCACGCTGCTCGGCGCCTTCGTCATCGGCTTCCTGTCCGACGGGCTGGTGATCGTCGGGGTGTCCGCCTACTGGCAGACGGTGTTCACCGGGGCCGTGATCGTGCTCGCTGTCCTGTTGAACGCGGTGCAGTACCGATCCCGCAGAAAAGCGCCCAAGGACAGCGACCGCAGCACCACTTCGTCCATGCCACGCGACCCCGCCGGAGCCGGCGATCCCGCGCTCGAGAAGACCGCCAGCTGACCTCAGTCAGCGGGCATACCCACGAAAGAGAGAAACAGCAATGTCTCACAGAACAGCAGCAATGCTTTTGATGGGCGCCACGATCACGGTCCCTCTCGCCGCCTGCGGTGGCGGGAGCAGCAGTACGGGCTCGGGCAGCTCCGGCGGTTCCAGCAGCAGCGCCGCCGGCACCTCCAGCAGCAGCGCGGCCGGCACCTCTAGCACTGCCGGTGGTGGCGCCACCAAGGGTGGCCTCATCTCGATCATCGTCAACGACCCCTCCAACCCGTACTGGAAGACTGAGGGCGACGTCGCCGCCGCGGAAGCCAAGAGGCTGGGGTACAAGGCCAAGGTCTCGGCATCCAAGGGCGACACGAATACCGAGAGCACTCTGATCGACACCGCGATCACCAACAAGTCGGTCGCGATCCTGCTCGACCCGGCGAACGCGAGCGGCTCAGTCGGGGCGGTCAAGAAGGCGAACGCCGCCCACATCCCGGTGTTCCTGGTCAACGCCGAGATCAACCAGGAGGGACTGGCGAAGGCGCAGCTGGTGTCCAACAACGCCCAAGGCGCAGCGCTCGGCGCGCAGCAGTGGGTCAAGGACGTCGGCCAGAAGGGGGACTACGTCGAGCTCTTCGGGAACCCGTCTGACAACAATGCGGCGACCCGTTCCAACGGGTATAAGACGGTGATCTCGCAGTACCCAGGTCTGAAGGAGGTCGGCAAGGAGGTCGCCAACTGGGACCGGCAGCAGGGCCACAACAAGATGCAGTCGCTGCTGCAGGCGCACCCCTCAATCAAGGGCGTCATCGCCGGTAACGATGAGATGGCGCTTGGAGCTATCGCGGCGCTGGAGGAGGCGAAGAAGCTGAGTTCTATCAAGGTCGGCGGGTTCGACGGCTCGCCCGACGCCGTGGCTGCGATCAAGGCGGGCAAGCTGCAGTACACCGTGCTGCAGCCCGTCGCGGCGTTCGCCAAGAAGGCGGTGGACGAGGCGGACTTGTTCCTGAGAAGCGGGAAGACTGGCGCTTCCTCGGAGAAGCAGGCGTTCGACTGCGTACTGATCACCAAGGCAAACATCAGCAAGTACAGCGGGCCGTTCACGTTGAAGTAACCCAGGGACGGGGCCGGACACGTCGCTGCCCGGCCCCCTCCTTCGCCCTTGTACCGTGGCTACAACAAGATCGGAGCGTCGATGGCTTACCTGCTGAACGACCCGTCCGCATTCACCGACGAGATGGTGGACGGCTTCGTCTCTGCCAACGCCGACCTCGTGCGTCGGGTCGAGGGCGGCGTCGTCCGAACCTCCCGGACTGCGCCGGGTGAGGTGGCGGTGGTCATCGGCGGCGGTTCCGGCCACTACCCCGCATTCGCCGGGCTGGTGGGACAAGGCCTGGCGCACGGCGCCGCGATGGGCAACGTCTTCGCCTCACCGTCGGCCAACCAGATCTACTCCGTCGCGACAGCGGTCGCCTCCGACGCCGGGGTGTTGTTCAGCTACGGGAACTACGCCGGGGACGTGCTCAACTTCGACCAGGCACAAGAACGCCTCATCGCAGCTGGCATCCCCTGCCGTACCGTCACGGTCACCGACGACATCTGTAGCGCCGACGCTGCGGAGCAACCCAAACGTCGCGGCATCGCGGGGGATCTAGCCGTTTTCCGCGCGGCGGCGTGGGCCTCCGGGCAAGGTCACGACCTGGACGGCGTGTACGCGGCCGCGGTTTCGGCGAACGAGCGAACACGTTCGCTCGGTGTCGCCTTCTCCGGCTGTACCCTCCCCGGCGCCACGGCGCCACTGTTCACGGTGGCGCCTGGGCGGATGGCGGTCGGCATGGGAATTCACGGGGAGCCAGGGATTGAGGAGGGCCGACTTCCCACAGCCGACGAGCTCGCGACCCTGTTCGTTGACCGCCTCCTTGCTGCCCGCCCGACCGAGATCGCCGAGACGCGCGGCGCCCGGGCAGGGGTGATGCTGAACGGCCTGGGGTCGGTGAAGTACGAGGAGCTGTTCGTCGTCTACCGCAGCGTCGCCGTCCTGCTCGAACGGGCCGGCGTCGCGATCGTTCAGCCCGAGGTCGGTGAGCTCGTCACCAGCTTCGAGATGGCAGGTGTTTCGCTGACTCTGGTCTGGCTCGACGAGGAGCTCGAGCGCGCCTGGACCGCGCCCGCCTACACCCCCGCCTACCGAAAGGGCGCCGTGGCGCCAGGCAAAGTCGACGCGGCAGGCATGGAGACCGCGAGCGTGGCAGCCGAGATCCCGGCGGGGGACGCCGGTTCCCAGGCCGCTGCAGACGCGGTCGTCCGCGCAGTCGACGCGATTAAGCGCGTCATCGACGACCACGTCGAGGAGCTGGGCGGCCTGGATGCGATAGCCGGCGACGGTGACCACGGCATAGGGATGCAGCGGGGGGCGACCGCTGCCCTCAGCGCAGCCGATACAGCGGCCAAGGCCGGCGCGGGCGCTGGTTTCACGCTCAATGCCGCCGCAGACGCCTGGGCAGATCGGGGCGGCGGCACCTCGGGAGCATTATGGGGTGTCGGGCTGCGCGCTGTCGCAGCGCACCTGGGCGATGAGACAAGCCCGACCGCCGCGGCGGTTGCCGCGGGAGTCTCGGACGCGGCCGAACGCATCGGTCACGTGGGCAAGGCGCAGGTGGGCGACAAGACGATGCTCGATGCACTCGTCCCCTTCGCCGGCGATCTCGCCGCACGCGTCGCGTCGGGCGATCCGCTGGGTTACGCGTGGACGGCGGCGGCAGCCGCGGCCACCGTAGCGGCCCAATCCACGGCCACACTGGTTCCCCGTGTCGGCCGCGCACGCCCGCACCAGAACAGGAGCGTCGGAACCCCCGACCCCGGAGCCGTGTCTCTCGCCCTCGCCGTGACCGCGGTGGCGGCCACCTTCACCACGAATAAGGAGGTAACCCGATGAACGGGAAGCTGCGCATCGTCGTCGGTTCCGACACTGCTGGGTATGAGTACAAGGAGGGGTTGAAGAAGGACCTTCAGGACAACCCTGATGTTGAGCTGATCGAGGATGTGGGTGTTGACGCGCAAAGCCACACGCCGTATCCGACAGTGGCGATGGCCGCGGCCGAGATGATCGCCGACGGGCGCGCCGACCGGCCCCTGCTCGTCTGCGGTACCGGGCTCGGTGTTGCGATCTCGGCGAACAAGGTTCCCGGGGTGCGCGCGGTCACCGCCCACGACAGCTTCTCAGTCGAGCGGTCCGTACTGAGCAACAACGCTCAGGTCCTTACCTTCGGTCAGCGCGTGGTGGGTCTCGAGCTCGCCCGGCGTCTGGCGCGGGAGTGGCTCACGTACCGCTTCGAGGAGACCTCGGCCTCCGCAGACAAGGTGGCGGTCCTGTCTGAGTATGAGCAGCATGCCCGGAGCTGAGCGCCACCTCAAAGGGCGTGGCGGGGCGAGATGAGAGGCGGCGGGCGCCGGCGCCCGGTCGTGGGCGTCAGCCTCAAGATGTACTTCGACCCGGAGCGAACCGTACGCTGGAGCGCGGCCGTCGCCGACATCGCCGCTCAGCACCAGGCCACCGCTGCCGGGCTGGTCGATCTCTTCGTCCTGCCCTCGCTGCCGGCACTGAATGCGGTGGTCGAGATTTTCGCGGGAACCACTGTCTCGGTTGGGGCGCAGGACCTGTTCTGGGAGGACCGCGGCCCTTATACCGGCGGCATCAGCGGCGCGGACCTCCGAAGTCTGGGCTGCTCACTGGTCGAGGTCGGGCACGTCGACCGGCGGCGCGTGTTCGGTGAGGATGATCTGGTCGTGCGAGCCAAGCTCACCGCGGCGTTCCGCAACGGCTTGGAGCCGGTGCTGTGCGTGGGCGAGCGCCAGCAGGGGCCGCCGGACGCCGCTGCCAGCGCCTGCGTGGCACAGCTTGAGAGGGCGCTCGATGGCGCGGACCCAGGCGACGGGGCGGCCCTGATCGTCGCGTACGAGCCCGAGTGGGCCATCGGGGTCGGCATGTCGGCCGACCCGGATCACGTGGTGACGGTGATCGGGCACCTGCGTGCGTGGCTCGACAACGGGCCATTGGCTGCGCCTGCTCGGATCATCTACGGCGGGAGCGCTGGGCCCGGCTTGCTGCCCATGCTGGACGGCAGCGTCGACGGGCTGTTCCTCGGTCGGTTGGTGCACGACCCGTTGGCGCTGCGTCCGATCCTCGACGAAGCGCTTGCGGCACGATGACGCCCGAGCCAGCCGACGAGAGCAGCGTCCAGCGAGTCATGTCAGCAGATCCTCCGCCCGCAGACAGCCGCCAAAGTCGGCAGATGGCGCGCCAACGGGCGATCACCGAAGCGGTGATGGCCGAGGGTGCGGTGCGCATCGAGCAGTTGGCCGAGCGCTTTGACATCAGTTTGATGACCGCACACCGCGACCTCGACGAGCTGGAGAGTCGCGGTCTGTTGCGGAAGAGCCGCGGCGTCGCGACCGCATCGTCGACCAGCCTCGTCGAGTCCAGCGACGTGTATCGCTTCAGCCAACAGCTTGCCGAAAAGGAATCGCTCGCCCGCGCCGTGATGGACTTCATCGAACCCGGTCAAGCCCTCTTCCTCGACGACTCGACGACCGTCCTTCGCTTGGCGAAGCACCTGACCAACCGCACCCCGATAACGGTCATCACCAACGTGCTGACGCTCATGAACGAGCTGAAAGGCGTCGGCGGGATCACTCTCCTCGGCCTCGGCGGCCAGTACTACAACTGGTGCAGCGCCTTCATGGGGCGCATGACGACACAAGCCATCTCGCACCTCCACGCCGACACCTTCATCATGTCCACCTCAGCGATCACGAACGACATCGCCTTTCACCAGACGCTAGAGACCATCGACACCAAGCGAGCGATGTTCGACGCGGCCAGCACGCGCATCCTGCTCGCTGATCACACCAAGTTCGACAAGCGCGCCCTGCACGCCCTCGTGCCGCTCAACGCCTTCGACATCGTCATCGTCGATGCCGCGACCCCGGCCCAGCACCTCACCCGGATGCGCGCCCAAGGCATCCGGGTTGTCGTCGCCCATGCAGAACGCACCCCCATTTAGCGCCCCATCACGCACAATCTCGTCCAGCACGAGCCGCTCGAGCCTCCCACTGGCATCTCCTCGAGGTCCTTCGTTGCCGTGAGCATCGGCGTACCTTCCCGACCCGCGTTCAGCGGGAGCCTCGCTTGTCTTGACCTTTAGACGACGCTCGGGCAGGTACGCCCTTCCCGGCCGACATTCACAACGTTCAAGCATTGCTCCATCAACGGATTGTGTAGCCGCCGTCGACTAAGAGATCGGCACCATTCACCATGTCGGAGTTGTCCGAGACGAGGAACAGCGCGGCTGCGGCGACCTCTTCTGGATAGGCGAAACGGCCGGTAGGTATCTGCGCCTTGAAGGCCTCACCCTTCGGGCCCCCCCACGCCTTGCGGCCCAGTTCCGTAAGGACGACGGTGGGTGAAAGGGTGTTGACCGTCACTCCGCGTCCAGCCCACTCAGAAGCAAGAACTTTTGACATTCCGATCACGCCGAACTTGGACGCACAGTACGCCACATGTTGGTCGAGCGCGACGCTCCCGGCTTGCGAGGCGAGGTTCACGATCTTCCCTCGGCCGGCCGCGAGCATGTGGCGGCCAACCGCTTGGCACACAAGAAAGGTGCCCTTCAAGTTGACGTTAATGGTGGTGTCGAAGGCGCTGCTGTCTAGGTCCTCGGCAGGCGCCAACATGACGACGCCAGCGCTGTTCACCAGAACATCGATTCGCCCATAGGTCTTTATCACCGCATCTACCGCTGAGTTGACGGCGTCTGGATCCGACACGTCGCAGACGAATGCAGCGCTGCCGCCCCCCAGCTGCTCGGCCTTGCTGTCGGCAGCGCCACCATCAAGGTCGACGACGGCGATCCGGGCGCCCTTCAACGCGAACGTGTCGGCTACTGCGGCTCCGATCCCGGAACCGCCGCCGGTGACCAGTGCGACCTTGTTGTCGAGCGTGAAACTCAGATCAAGGGCCCTCTGTTGCTCGGCCATTCGGGAACTCCTCAGTGGTAGTTGCAGTACGACACTGCCCATGTCCGTTGGCAGCTGAGTAATCGACAGAGCGGGCCAGATCCTCACTCTCCCGCAGCGTTTGGGCTTGATCGGCCTGATCGTGACCGGGTTCGTACGACGACAGCAGTTGAACCTTGGCGGCAGAACCGGACCTGTCGTCGAAGTGGTAGTCCAGCCATTCGCTAGCCAGACGTCGCACCAGCTCTAGGCCCACGACTCGCTGACCGAAGCACAGGACCTGGGCGTCGTTGCTCAGTACGGACCGCTCGACGGAGTAACTGTCGTGCGCCGTCACTGCACGGATGCCGGGCACCTTGTTTGCGCTGATCGCAACTCCCAGACCGGTGCCGCAAACCAGAAGAGCGCGGTCCACCTGGCCGGCGGCAACCATACGGGCCGCCGCGACAGCGACGTGGGGATACGCCGTCGTCTCGTCGGCCCCAACGCCGATGTCCACGACCTCGGCGACCCTGTCATCATGCTCAAGGTCCCTTTTCAAGACGTTTTTGTAGTCCAGTCCTGCGTCGTCGGAACCGACGACGACTCGCCACTTGTGCGTCATAGCGCGGTCCTCTCTCGACCCTTTGGATCGTTGGCCCAGCGTGAGTCCAGCACGGCGGCGACGGCGCTTGCACAAAGGGCCAGTGAGGTGGCGCCGGCGTCCGGTGTTCCGACACTGCGTTCTGCCAGAGGCCGCGCCATCCCGATGCGAGGCCGCAGGTTGGCGGTCGCCATTGCGGCCTTCTGGCATGCGGTTGTGGCGTCGCGCCAGACTTGAGCAAGCTGTTCCCCTGAGTGGACCCCCGCTGCGAGAGCCTCAACGAACGGGGTGAAGGCGTCAACCATCGTCTTATCGCCAAGCTCTGCCTTTCCCAGTCGTTGCATGGCCTGGTGCCCTTCCTTGATGGCGTCTGCGACGTCCCCCGCGGAAGGTGTCTCACCGTCGTCTCCGAGGCGCTGACCGATGCTGGACAACGTGGCGCCCCACAGAACACCTGAGGTGCCACCAGCCTTGGCAGCCCATTCCTGACCTGCTGCAACTAGCACCGACTGGGCGCGGGCGCGGGCGCCGGCGTCTGCGGCCGCGCGAGCTGCGCCGACCGCCGCGTTGGCGCCTCTGACCATGCCGCGCCCGTGGTCGCCGTCTCCTCCTACGGCGTCTACTCGCCCGAGCTTCCCGTCTAGTGCTGCGACGACGGTGTGCCCGCATACGCGTGATGCCTTCGAGCTGGCGCCGGTTGACCCGACTGTGGCCACCCGGGACGGTACGGCCCGCCTCGCCGATGCGGCGCCCAGGGAGCGAACCGACCCCTTGCTATCGGCCGGTGTGTCAGCGGGAGCGCGCCAAAGTCGTTCCACGACGACGGCGACCTTGCCTGGCCGCGTCTCGGTGGCTCGGATCACGCCAGCGACGGCACCGCGGTGAACGTCAAGGAACCCTTCGAGCATGTCCTCGGTGAACGTGTGTGGGTCGTCGTACAGGCGTGTCATGATTGTTCCCTTTCAGACGTCATTGCGCCCCCCCAGTCCTGGCTCTCGAAGCGCGATGTACCTGGCGGCCGTGCCTGCACCGCTGACAAACTAGCGGAGGAGGCCCCGCTAGCACGGCTGTGTGACGCCGTTCCTGTGGTACGCATCAGCGTGGTCATCGGGCGACCGCCGTTGATGCGTCGATGGGAGCGGAAGTGCGTGGTCACGATCCCGACCGTAGCTCCGCCCGGGGTTGGCCGAACCGGCACGGACCAACCCCAGCCGCTCCTGTGCGTTCAGCCCTTCTCGTTGGCAATGTTGCCGGTCTTGAGGTTGGCGTCGATGAGTTTCGGAAGCTGGGCAACGAACGCCGCCTTGTTGGTGACCACGTGCTGCATGAAGGTGTCGACGTTCTTCGCCGTAATCTCCGGCATGAGGTAGACGGGTTTGGTATCTACCTTCTCACCGCGGGCGATTTTGGCGGCGACGGCCAACCCGGTGGCGAGCTCCACCGTGCCGTCCTGCAGGTTCGTCCCGATGAAGCCACCGTTCTTGACGGCGGCCAGGCCGTCTTGGATCCCGTCGACGCCGACAATAGGCAGCTTGACCTTTGCCTCGCGGGTGGCCTGAAGCGCACCAAGGCCCATGTCGTCGTTCTCCGACACGATGCCGTTGATCTTGCCGCCGAAGCTGGAGAGCCAGTTCTTGGCCTTGTTGACAGCCTCGTCACGCTTCCAGTCAGCAGTATCCATCGCGAGGATCTTCATCTTCGGGTACTTGGCCAGTACGTTCTTGATGCCCTTGGTGCGGTCGAGTTCACCGGACTGGCCCAGGGGACCTTGCAGCACCACGATGTTTCCCTTGCCGCCGAGTTTGTCCGCCATCATCTGCATCTCCTGCTCACCGGCTTTGACATCGTCCGGCAAGACGGTCCCGGCGAGGTTTGGACTGTTGAGCCCGGCGTTGACGGCCAGAAATGGGATCTTCTTGGCCTTTGCTGCGGCAACCTGCGGCGCCAAGGAGTTGGCTTGGACGGGGACGACGATGATGGCGTTGACCCCAGCGTTGATGAACTGATCGACCTGGTTGGCTTGCGTGCTCACATCGAGATTCGCCGAGTTCCACAGGACGTCGACGTTGTTGGCCTTGGCATACGCGTCGATGCCCGCCTTTCCGGCGGTGATGAAGGACGACATGTCATATACGCTCACCCCCACCCGGAGCTTGCCGGTCCCCGACGACCCTGGTGAGGCACTGTTTGCGGCAGCCTTGTTCGGGTCACCAGCGCCGCATGCAGCCGTGGAGAGCAGGGCGGCACCGGCCAGGGTGAGAGTAAGAGTTCGTACGTGTCGGTGAAGCATGAGATTCTCCGTTCGGTCAGGGTGGTGTTTGGTGGGTTAAGAGGAAACGCCACGGGACTACACGCGACGTCTGCTGGACCAGACGTCGACGGCTACGGCCGAAACGATCAGTACGCCCTTGATGACGTTTTGCCAGTAAGCCGGGATGACAAGGATGTCCAGTCCGTTGTTCAAAGTTTGAATAAGCAGCAGTCCTAGGGCGGTGCCCCAGATGCTGCCTCGGCCACCAAGTAGGCTCGCCCCGCCGATGACGACGGCTGCGATGGCGTCGAGCTCGTATCCTGAGCCGAGGTTGGGCGGCCCTGATATCACACGGGACGCGAGCATGATCCCCGACAGACCGGCTAGTAACCCACTGAGCGCATAGACGCTGAACAGCACACGCCCAGTCTTGACGCCAGCGATCTGCGCCGCGACCGGGTTGCCGCCGACCGCGTAGATGCGCATTCCGTATGACGTCCGTGTCATCACCAGTACCAAAGCGACAACCCCCACGATCATCACTAGAACAGGGATCTGCAAACCCAGGATCTGGTTGTTGGCGATCTTCCCGAATTCGGCCGGCAGGCCGTTGATCGGGGCGCCTCCCCCGATGGCGTACGCCAGACCGGAGGCGGTTGTCAGCATGCCCAACGTGGCGATGAATGGCGGCACGTTGACCTTGGCAACCAGGAAGCCGTTGATGGCTCCAGCGGCGAGCCCCACCAGGAGGGCCACCACCACAGACAGCAAGAGCCTCCCGGGGTGGCCTTGCACCGTCGCCGCAGACGCCATCGCGCTCAGCCCGATGATGCTGCCAACGGACAGGTCGATTCCACCGGTCAAGATGACCAAAGTCTGACCGAGGGCGATCAGGGCGAACGGCGCCGCGGCGACGGCAATGGTCTGCAAGTTCTCTGGCGTACTGAACCGTGCACTTCGGTAGCTGAAATACGCGATGATCACAAGCATCACGACGACCATGGCGTGCCGGATCAGTTGGTCTCGTAGCCAGGCGCCGTTGAAGCGGCCAGTGGCTGTCGGCTCGTTGCTCGTATCGCTGGTGTTGCGTCCTGGGACCGTTTGCGTGGTCATCGGCCGTTCTCCTGGGTGCGAGTCGTAGCAAGGGTGGGATGTTGGCTCTGGCTCTGGCTAGGGTTGTCGGTGGGAGTGCGGTCAAGCCCGGCAGCCAGGCGGAACACCCTCTCCTGGACGTCACGGGCGGACAGTTCACGCCTGTCTAGCTCACCAACGACCTCACCTTGGCGCATGACCAGGACACGGTGGGAGAGGCTGAGCACCTCCGGCATATCGGAGGACGCCATGACCACGGCCATCCCAGTTGCGGCAAGGTCGGTGATGATGCGGTAGATCTCGCTGCGTGCGCCGATGTCGACCCCACGCGTCGGCTCGTCCAGGAGAAGAACTTCAACGTGGCCGGTCAACCAGCGCGCGAGAACAACCTTTTGTTGGTTCCCGCCCGACAGAGTCCCCACCTTTTGGGACAAGCCGCGACTACGCAAACTGACCGCTGACATCGCTTGCTTCACCGCTCGACCACGCGCACGCTGTCGAACCCACCCGCCCAAGGTGAAACTTGACAGCCGAGGCAGCGAGCCGTTGTCTAGAACGCTCATGGTCAGCACCGCGCCGGCGCCTTTGCGGTCCTCAGGAACCAGCGCCATGCCGGCGGCGATGGTCGCGGCGGGCGAGTTCCGCCTCAGCTTCTTGCCGACGACCGTCACGGTCCCGGTGATGCTCTGGCGCACACCGAAGACAGCTTCGAGCAGCTCGGTTCTGCCAGCACCAACCAGCCCCGCCAGGCCCAGAATCTCCCCCCGTCGGACCTTCAGGTCGACCGAGCCGGCATAGCCGTGGACGCGCAACCCTCGAACATCCAGGGCCACGTCCTCACCTGCGCTCCGAACGTCCGGAAACAGATCTGCGAGCTCCCTACCGATCATCGCTTGGACGATGTCGTCGTCGCTGACCCCTGCTAGGGGTTGATCCATGACGAGCCCGCCGTCGCGGAGTACGACGACACGGTCGGCGATTGCGCGGATTTCCTCCATCTTGTGGGTGGTGTAAAGCATGGCCACCCCTCGATCGCGCAGCGTGTTCACCACGGCATAGAGCCGCTCAACCTCGCGCTCCGCGATCGCGGATGTGGGCTCGTCCAGCAGCAGCACCCTCGCCCCGCCGCTCGTGCTCTTCACGATCTCAACGAGCTGCTGAAGGCCGACCGAGAGTGCTCGCATCGGCGTCTGCGGGTGGATGTCAACTCCGAAGACATCGAGCAACTCACGGGCCTGTCGCGCCATCGCGCGTCGCTCGAGCAGACCGGCTCGATTGCGCAGCTCGCGGCCGATGAAGAGGTTTTCGTAGACCTTCATATCAAGGATGGGCGCAAGCTCCTGAGGAACAATAGCGACACCTTGCCGGTGTGCCGCATGCGGGTCGGCGTGAGCTAGGGGACGACCCTCGATGAGCACTTGGCCGAGGTCAGCCTTCAACTGGCCCGACGCGATCTTCATCATCGTGGACTTGCCCGCGCCGTTCTCTCCGGCGAGGGCAGTGACAGTGCCTGCCTCAAGCGAAATTGACACGCCCTTGAGGACCGGCACGCCGCCAAAGCCCTTAGTCAAGTCCCGACACTCCAATGCGAGGTCGCCCACGGCCACTCTCCTAACACATGCTCTTTAGGTCGCCGCTATACCGCCGCGGTGTGCGAACGCATTTTCGACACCCGAGAACGCGCCAAGTCACGCCCAGGCAGACGCATCCGGAGGCCACCCGAGAGAGAGGTCCCCGCAACACCAGCTGGCGCCGCCAACTCTGCGCGTGCCCGTTCTTCCCGCTGTTGTTCGCTTCCGTGTGAAGTTCACACCATCAAACGCCGAACGTCAAGAGGTCTGACGTGAAAAGTTTCGGCTGCGGCGGTGTCGCCTTCATGGGATCCTCTGCCAATGATGGTCAACATATACGGAACGTCTTAAACTGGGGGCGCCTCAAGTAAGTTGGTGCCTCACATCGAACACAGCGTGGCGTGTCTCGTGTGACACTTGACAGGACACGACATGGACGATTTCGATGGGGGACGGAATGGGTGTCAAAAGCACCGTAGATCTCGAGTCGCGTCGGCGAGCGCTGGCCGCGTTGTTGTCCTCCAACGGCAGCCTGCACATCGAGGATCTCGCGGGTCGGTTCCGCGTGAGCACAATGACGATCCGTCGAGACTTGCAAGCGATGGAGGACGAAGGGCTGGTGCGCCGAGTTCGGGGGGGCGCGGTAAGTGGAGCCGAACTCTTCGAGGCGCGCGAACGTCGTGCCGGGCGGGCAAAAGAGCAGATCTCGCGAAAACTTGCCCAGTTGGTCCCCTCCGGTGGTTTCGGTGTCTGCATGGACGCTTCGTCAACCATCTCTGCACTCGCGGGGTCCATGCCCGCCGCCGAAAACCTCTCTGTAGTGACGGTTGGCATAGAAACTTTTCTGAGACTCACGCGGGACCATCGGGTGCATGCCTACGTGACAGGCGGTCAGAAGGACCCAAATGCCGGGAGCCTCATTGGCCCGGTTGCTGCCGCAGCCCTGAAGCAGTTCTCGTTTACGCGTGCCTTCTTGTCGGCGGCGGCTGTCGATCCTTCTTTCGGGACCAGCGAGTTCAGTGCCGAGGAGTGTGAGATCAAGCGTCTGATGGCGGAACTATCGGACCATGTCGTTATGGGAGTTGACTCCCAGAAGCTTGGTACGGGGGCCGCGGCCCGCTGCCTTCCATGGGAGGGGATCGATCTGATGGTTACTGAACTCGACGTCGCTGATGCCAGACTGGATCCCTACCGCGACCACGTGGAACTCCTATGACAGGGGAGCCTGCCACGTTCCAGCAAGGCACCGTTGCGGCGGTCCGGACCGACCCGTCCTGCGTGTGGCGAACCGGCTGGTCGATGTCGGCCCAGCCGTCCGCTCGCCTCACGCCACTGACATCGATGGCGAAATCGTGGCAGACGTGCGGTACGGCGGCGTCCGGGGTCGGATGAACCGTTTGGGGACTACGGCGGTGCCCACCATCCAATCGAAGCTGGGGTGCGTCGCTGGTTGACGTGTACGGCATGCCACGGAAGAGTCACTGAAGCTGGCGGTGGTGAAGTCAACCGGTCAGCGCAACAGTGCGGCGAGTCTATTGGCGGGGGTGTCGTAGTTGAGGGTCTTGCGTGGCCGGGAGTTCAGCTTGGCGGCGATCGCGTCGAGGTCGTCTTGGGTGAGGTCGGCCATCGGCGAGCTCAGTCGGTCGTTGCAACACCCCTACTGATGTGAGGTGTTGTGCATGTGGTCGAAGAAGAAACTGATCGAGAAGCAGGCTCGGTTCTGCGTGGTTGATGGCGAAGGGCTCGACGCTGCAAGCGGCCTGTGCTGCTGTCGGGGTGAATCGACGAACTGGGCGGCATTGGCGTCAAGCGACCGGGCGGGCGGGCCGCGGCGCGTGTATTGCCTTCTCAAGCCCTGGCCAGGGTGCATAGTCCTGCTGTTGGGTTCTGCCAAGGAGGGGCGTTATTGGGTTACGCGTTGATTCTTCTCGGACTTGGTGTGCTCGGTGTCGGGTTCGCGGCCCTGATCCGAGGACACATCCGGTGGGCCGGAATCCGGGGCCGCGACACCGCCCTGGTTACCGCGGTTGTCGGCGTCGTCGTCGTGGGCATCGGCGGTGCTCTCACCCCCAAGCCCCCCTCGGGCAGCGTCGCCGACAGTGCGACCCCTACCGCCCGGTCCGCGCAGTCGGCGACCTCGACACCAGCCACGACGGCGCCAACAACGACCGCGAAGCCGAGCAGCAAGACGCCGGCCGCAGGCGGTGGCGACACCGTTCCCGCTGTTCCAGGACGCTCCGACAGCAGCGTGTGGGACAGCCTCGCTCGGTGCGAGTCAGGCGGAAACTGGGCCATCAACACCGGCAACGGTTTGTACGGCGGCGTGCAGCTCGACCGGGGTAGCTGGCTGAGCAACGGCGGTGGGGCTTACGCGCCGCTGCCTAGCAAGGCCACCCGCGAGCAGCAGATCCTCATCGCCGAGAAGGTGCGCGCGGCTCGCGGGTTCTCCCCGTGGTCCAGCTGCGCGCGCAAGCTCGGCCTGCGCTAACGCGACGGCACTGGGGGAAGCCTGCATGCAGCCAATCTGCAAGCGGCCGGTGTACCACCTGGTGGCGGCGCGGCCGCTCGGAAGGACTCGGACACCGGACAGCTGGTCGACAAGTACCTGTCCGGTGAGGCGTGGGGGGACATCGCGGGGGGGTACGTACACCGGATCCGGGCTGAGTCCCAGGGGTGATGACCTGGGCTGGGCGATCAAGGCGCGTGGTGGACCCTGCGGCACCACTGCAGGTGAGGCCGGTCACGGGCTGGTCAGTGTTCGCGTCGCTGCACGACGGCCGAGGCCGCTGAGGCGATGTCGCTGCGTGACCTAGCCCGCTCGAGGTCCTGCTGCACCGCACGCAGCTGCCCCGTGGACCAGCCCTGGTACGCCACCTCATGGTAGGCGAGCGACGCGGAACACCACGCCCGGAAGGCCGTTGAGGCCGGATCGGTCTTCTCCATGCAGCAAGCATGCGACCCTACCGTCACCCTTTTTTACAGCTCTTTAGATCTATTTGATCTAGTCAAGACATACCGACGAAGGCTTCGCCGGAAACGGGCATGCGCTGTAGGCCATCGGCGGCCCATCGTCAACGAGGGACGACCAGCCTGGCCACCCCGGTACGGCAAGCAGGCCTGGTCCCCGCGCCGCTCGCCAGGTCCAGATGGACGTACGTGCCCTGAATCAGGTTGCCGGCGCGGTGACGACCAGATGACGGGTGAAGGGTCGTGAACCATGGTGATTTTCTGGTGACTGCTTCCACGGAAGGAGAAGTAACACGTCCTGAGGTTGATGAGGCGATGAGCCGTCCGCTCTGTGTCGAGCGGTTGCCAACAGTGTGACGTTGCGTCGGCCCGTTCCGGCTCTGAAGGGGTTTCAGTTGG
>JAABUK010005405.1_pt1 | contig 19908 bp, 14 predicted proteins | sample 5559141 | NCBI WGS metagenome assembly JAABUK01 (sample SAMN10711869, study PRJNA513367) | rock metagenome | isolation source: Antarctica rocks | place: Antarctica: Victoria Land, Pudding Butte nord | collected 2016-01-03 | reverse complement strand
TGCCTTCGTGCCTCTGGACACCGCTCCGCGCCTGGACACGGCTGCGCGCGCGCCGTCTGGCTCGGCTGCGCTGCGTCCGCCCGGCGAGGCGGCCTGGAAAGCGGGCGAGCCGGAGGTGGTGAGCCCGCCTCACCCCGGCGCGCTGGCTCCGCTGACCGCGATGCTGCTGGGCGGGGCGCTTTCGTGCGTGCTGGTGGGCCTGGGCTTCCTGATCGGGGCGCGCAACCGGGGCGGCACGCTCGATCCCGTGCAGCAGATCAGCGGTGCCTACGGCGGCCCCGGCTCAGACTCGGGCAACGCCATCGTGCAGGCGGTCAAGGCCGTTGGGCCCGCCGTGATGAACGTGGACACCATCTTCGGCGAGGGCGCCGCGCACGAAGCCGCGTCTGACCCCAACGACCTGGGGCCGCACCAGGCCAAGGGCACCGGCGTGGTCATCGACTCCAAGCAGGGGCTGATGCTCACCAACGCCCACGTCGTCGCCGGAGCCTCCGCCATCCAGGTCACTTCGCCCGACGGCAAGAAATATTCGGGCCGTCTCATTGGCGACGACCCCAGCAACGACATCGCGCTGGTGCAGATTTCCAACCGCAACCTCCCGCAGGCGCGCCTGGCCACCTTCACCGACCCCAGGCAGCTGCGCATCGGCGAGTGGGCCATCGCCATCGGCAACCCCTTCGCGCAGGAGAACACCGTCACCGTCGGCGTCATCTCGGCGGTGGGGCGCCAGGTCGGGCCGGCGCCCATGCCGGGCAAGCCGGGCGAGTTCATCACCCTGCGCGACATGATCCAGACCGACGCCGCCATCAACCCCGGCAACTCGGGCGGTCCGCTGTGCAACATCCACGGCGAAGTCATCGGCATCAACACCGCGATCCTGCCCATGGGCCAGGGGCTGGGCTTCACCATCCCCATCAACAAGGCCAAAGCTGTCGCTGCCACCTTGCTCAGGAACGGCGGCAAGGTGCCCTACATCGGAATCCTCATGCTGCCCATCGACGCCGGCATCCGCAAGGAGCTTGCGCTCAAGGAGAGCAAGGGCATCTACGTGCAGAAGGTGCTCGAAGGCTCGCCCGCTGCCGAGGCGGGCTTGCAAGCCCACGATGTCATCGTCAGCGCCGACGGCAAGCCCGTGACCGAGGGCGAGCAGATGCAGAAGGTCGTGCGCGACAAGAAAATCGGCGACACCGTCCACATCCAAGTCTCGCGCGCCGGCAAGCACCGCACCCTCACCATGAAAATCGCCTCCAACCCCAACTAAAGGCGGCCTGGAAACCCCGGCGCCAACGGCGGCAGCCGCTTCCTCTGGCCCTGCCTGCGCTTTCAAAGCGGCGCTGGGGCCACAGCATCGCGCCCCCACCGAGCCTGGCCCGCCCGCTTGCGCTCGCTCGCCCTTGCCCCGCTGTGTCCTCGCGCCGACCGGCACCAAGCGACCATGCCTCCCCGCACGCAAGCCTTCCCGCCCGCCACCTCGCCCGCCTCGCAGCGCGTCAGGCCGCTGCGCCGGGCCACCAGCTCGGCGGTGCGGCGCGCGCACAGGATGCAGGGGATGCCCGTGGCGCAGCGCGTGCTCGGCATCGACCCCGGCCTGCACCTCACGGGCTACGGCATCGTGGACATCGAGGGCGGCGGCAAGTACTTGCGGCTGGTCGAGGGCGGCATCCTCAAGGCACGCGCCGACGACCCCTTCGCCCAGCGTTTGCAGAGCCTTTTCGACGGCCTGGAAGAGGTGCTGCTCGAACATTCGCCGGATGTCATGGTCGTCGAAGACCTGTTCTCGACTTACTCGCACCCGCGCACCGCGATCTTGATGGGCCACGCGCGCGGCGTCCTCATGTTGGCCGCCCAGCGCCAGATGGTGCCCGTGCACTCGTTCCTGCCCAACGAGGTCAAGCAGGTGGTCGCGGGCAACGGCCACGCAAGCAAGACTTCGGTGCAGCAGGCCGTGCGCTCGCGCCTGCGCCTCGCCGCCCCACCCAGCCCGCCTGACGTGGCCGACGCCCTGGCCATCGCCATCTGCTTCGCGCTCCGCCAGGCCAACGCCTCGGGCGTCGCCGCCATGTAGCCGCCCCCGCCTCGCACTCGCCCAAACCCGCCACGCCACGCCCCAAACCCCGCTCCAACCCCCCGAGCCCCACCCGCAAAGCTCTGGCGCTCGCCCGGAGCGCCCCGCCGCTCGCCCGGACAGGCGTTTCCGCCACCCGCGAAGCCCCGGCACGCGCCCGCGAAGCCCCGGCGCACACTCGCGAAGCCCTGGCGCGCGCTCGGCAAGCTCCGGTACGCGCTCTTGGAGGTGCAGAATGCGCTCGCGAAGCCCCGGCACGCGCTCGGACAGACCCGGCACACGCTCGCGATGCTCTGTCACGCACTCAGGAAGCCCCGGCGCGCACTTGCGAAGCCCCGGCGCACACTCAAGACACCCCGGTACGCACTTGCGAAGCCCTGGCGCACACTTGTGAAGGCCCAGTACGCACTCTTGGAGGTGCGGAATGCGCGCGTGAAGGCCCGGTACGCGCTCGCGACGCTCTGTCACGCGCCCAGACAGCTCCGGCGCGCGCTTGCGAAGCCCCGGCGCACCCTTGCGAAGCTGCGGCGCGCACTTGCGACGCTCCGGCACGCGCTTTTGGAGGTGCGGAATGCGCTCAGAAAGCCCTGGCGCGCGCTTGCGAAGCTCTGTCACCCACTCGCGAAGCTCCGGTACGCGCTCGCGAAGCCCCGGCGCACACTCTTGGAGGTGCGGAATGTCGGATCAGGCTTCTCCGAGTACCGTACATTGCTCCCCAAGTTCAATCCGTAGCGCATTTAGTTGCGTACGCGACGCATTTAGTTGCGTACATGGCACATATAGTTCCGTCCAAGGCGCATTTAGTTGCGTTCAGAGCACGTTTAGTTCGGTCCAGAGGTCATTTAGTTCGGTCCAAGGTACGTATAGTTCCGTCCAGAGGTCATTTAGTTCCGCCCATAGGGCATTTAGTGCGGTCCGTAGCACATTTAGTTGCGTCCAGAGGTCATTTAGTTCCGTCCGGAGCACATATAGTTGCGTACATAGGGCATTTAGTTGCGTCCAGGGCACATATAGTTGCGTCCAGGGCTCCCCGAGTGCGGAATGGGGGGTGGGTTGAGCAGTTCGGGAGGTTGCCGGTGCCTTCGTTCGCGCCGGGCGCTCGGATTATGCCGCCGCCTGGCGTCGCTGGGTGGGGGCGAGGTGATTTAGCCCGTGTCGCCGCGCGAAGCAGGGGGCAGCGCGCGAGTACCTTGCGGCTACGGTGAGCGCGGCTCCTCGGGCGGGGAGATTTTGGCGGTTGCCGGGCGGGTTCCGCAGGGCAAACTGAGGGGCGACATGAACGAACTCTTCCTGCGTGAGCTGCGCGAGGTGCTGACGCCGCGCCAGATCGTCTCCAATCGGGCGGACTTGCTGGTTTACGAGTGCGACGCCTACATCGCGGCCAAGCAGGGCGCGGGCTGCGTCGTCTTTCCGACCGACAGCGGGCAGGTGGCGGCGGTCGTGAGGCTGGCGCGCAAGTACTTGCTGCCCATCGTGCCGCGCGGGGCGGGCACCGGGCTGGCCGGGGGCGCGCTGCCCGAGGAGGGCTGCGTCATGGTGGCGCTCTCGCGCATGAATCGCATCGAAGAGGTGGATATTGCGAACCGGGTGGCTCTGGTGCAGGCGGGCGTGGTCAATCTGCACCTGACCCAGGCGGTCGCGGGCGAGAATTTGTGCTTCGCGCCCGATCCTTCGAGCCAGGCGGCGTGCACCATCGGCGGCAACATCGCGGCGAACTCGGGCGGGCCGCACACCTTGAAGTACGGAGTGACTTCCAACCACACGCTGGGCGTGGAAATGGTGACGCCCGAGGGTGACATCGTGTGGCTGGGCGGGCGCGTCGAGGGCACGCCGGGCTTCGACCTGCTGGGGGCGTGCGTGGGCAGCGAGGGCACGCTGGGCATCGTGACGCGGGCCTGGGTTCGGCTCAGCCCGTCGCCCGCCGTGGCGCACACGCTGCTCGCCATCTTCGACGACTTCGACGCGGGCGCGCAGGCGGTCATGGACATCATCGGCGCGGGCGTCATCCCCGCCGCGCTGGAGATGCTGGACGATGTGTTCCTGCCGTGCATCGAGGACGCCTACCATTTTGGCTTCCCGCTGGACGCCAAAGCCATCCTGCTCATCGAAACCGACGGGCTCGAAGAGGCTTCGCGCGAGGAAGCGCGGCGTGCCGGGGAGATCTGCAAGCTGGCCGGGGCGCGCGAAGTCCGCGAGGCCAGGGACGAAGGCGAGCGCAAGCTGCTGTGGGCGGCGCGCAAGGGCGCATTCGGGGCGGTGGGCCGCATCACGCGCTCGTATGTGACGCAGGACGGCGTGGTGCCGCGCTCGCAGCTGGGGACGGTGCTGCGACACGTCAAGCGCATCGCCGCCGAGCACGGCGTGCGCGTCGCCAACGTCTTCCACGCGGGCGACGGCAACCTGCACCCCTGCATCTTGTACGACGAGCGCGAGCCGGGCCAGCTTCAGCAAGTACTTGCAGCGGGCGAGGCGATTCTGAGGCAGTGCCTGGAGCTTGGCGGCTCGGTTTCGGGCGAGCACGGCATCGGCATCGAGAAGATCAACCTGCTCCCGCTCGCCTTCACGCCTGAGACGCTGGGGGCCATGAGCGATCTGCGCGTGGTGTTCGACCCCCAGGGCACCTTCAACCCGTCCAAGCTGCTGCCCACGAGCCGCGGCTGCGTCGAGATCGGCAAAGCCTACGAGAAAGCCGCGCGCGAAACGGCGGCTGGAGTCGCCTTCGTGCGCCGGGGCGCGCCCATGTGAGCGCAAGTACTTGCAGGCGGCTACGGCGCGAAGGGATCAGGGCGATTGTCGACGTGCAGCGCCTCGCCTGGCGTGTACGACTTGACGTGGCCATCGGCGAAGAGGAAGTTGGCGCGGCCCAGGTGCCGAAAGAGCGGGCTGCTGGTGTCCGAGAGCCAGTCCGGGGGCAGCGAGGCCTTGGAGTAAGTCGCGTTGCTCAGGTCGCGGCCATCGTTGCCCTCGCCGAGCAAAAAGGTGCTGGAAGGCTCGCTCAAGGAGCTCGCGGCGCGACGTGCCAGGCGAGCGTTTAACCAGTAATCGGTGAAGCCGCGCGAAGTTGGGGAGCGTGATTCGCTGGGCGTGGACGACTGGTTAAGCTCCCTGAGTTGCGAGGGGCAGAACTGGAGGCTTTGGGTGCGGGTGTATTGAAGCAGCGCGCCCGTCCAGCCCACAGGCGGGCTTGTGGAGGTCATCGTGCCGCCCTTTATGAAAGCGGGCGAGTCGCCCACGCGCAGGCCGCCGATGGTCGCGGGCGGGAGCTTGTCGCCATTGTCCTGAGAATACATCTCGAAGGCCAAGCCGAGCTGCTTCAGGTTCGACTGGCACGAAGCGCGGCAGTTAGTCTCGCGTCCGTAGCTGAACCGCCACTCCGTAGGCCACGCCCTCAGCACGCGCCCCAGCCACAGTGGGGACAGCGCCACGATCGGCGTCGCCCACAGCATCCACTCGCCTCGCCCGCTTCGTTTCATGGTGGCCTCGTCTCAACCCACGCCTTCACGATACCCGTTTGGGCCGCAATTACTTCTTCTGGCGGCGGCGGTTCCACAAGTAGAGCAGGGCCGAGGACAGCCCGGCGAAGCGGAAGCCGGGGTCGATGTATCTCTCGATGACGTAGAACAGGAAGTAATAAAACCGGCACGCCGCCCACAGCGCCAGGCCCAGCAGGAGCGCCACCCGCCACGAGCCGCACTCGACCAGGATGCCCGCCGCGCACAGCAGCACGATGACGGCGAACAACGCGCCTTTGAGAACCATCAGCCGCGCGCTGGGCAGGTCTTGCTTGAGCTTGTCGAGCATCGGAGCGGCTTTGGGGCGTGCAAGTACTTGCGGGCGCGGCTTGTCAGCCCTCGACGGGAGCGACTTCCACGGTGAGCAGGGCGCCGGTCGCCTCGACCTTGAGCTGGCCGTGCTCATCGGCAGTGAGGACTTGGGTCAAGGTGCGCTGTGTCTGGGCGGTGGGGGCGGCGAGGAGGGCGGGAGCACTCTGGCCGCGACGGTTGCGAGCGGGCGCGGGCGTGCTGGGAGCCGCAGTCGGCGGGCTGCTGATGGTGAGCGTGACGCGGTGGCGCGAGCGCGGCGCGATCGGGTAGCGGCCTGGGTAGAAGGTGAGGCGAACCGGGCCGGGTTCGGCGAGCAAGATGGAGTATTCGCCGCCACGGACGGTGGACTGGGTCGCGTTGGGCCACACCGTGAGCTTGATGCCGCGCTCGTCGTAGCGCGCGCCGTAGGTCATCAGGGTGCCGCCGTTGAGGTTCTGCGCGCGGACGGGCAGCAGGCGCGCCTGCTTCGCCTGGCCCGGAGCCACAAGTACTTGCAGGGTCACGGCCTGGGCGCTGGCTTCGGCTTCGCTGGGGTTGGGAATGGGAGCCGGGCGGCCCCCGACCACGCCAAAGGCCGCCGAGGGATCGAACAGAGCCAGCGCGTCGCCCCACATGAAGTCGCCCACGCCCGCCGTCTGCACGCTGGCCGCCAGCGTGCCCGGCGCCAGGCCGCCGCTCGCCTCGCCGGTCGATGAATCCTCGGGCGTGGGCGGCGCGGCGGGCTGAGCTGCCGGGGGCTGAGTTCCGTAAGGATTGGGCGCGCTGCGACGGGGCGCGAGCGGGCCGGGCACCGCGAGCGCGCTGGCCTGGGTGCCCGAAGCGGCGGGCGTGGCGGGCTGCAGCTGGGGGCTGGGGTTGAAGATGGCCAGGCCGTCGGCGTAGTTGATGACCGGAGCCCACAGCGGAGCCGGAGCGCCCGGCGGCTGCGGGACGAGCGAGGCGGCGCCCCCGGCGGCCAGGGCCGCGTTGCGCGCGAGCAGGTCGCCGTGCAAGGCATCGAAGCCGCCCGCCCCCGCGCGCCACGACGACCACAGCAGCCAGGGCGCGAAGAAAGCCGTGCCGCCCTGCGAGTTGGCGAGCAGAGTCGAGCGCATGATGCGCGGCGCGCGCACGCCGTTCGAGTTCCGGGGCAGCAGCTGCGTCCACTGGTCGCCCATCGCGATCTGCTGCGTGCTGCTCAAGGCCAGCGGGTAGCCCGCCAGCCCCTCGAAGGCCGCGCCGTTGCGCTCCAGGGCGCGCGTCAGCTGGGTGCCCGCGCGCCCGCCGTTGATCCCGCTCCACGTCGGCAGCAGCGGGCTGGGCGAGATCAGCTGCAGGTTGAAGCTGGTGTGGCGCGCCATCATCAGCGGGGCCAGGCCAAACAGCGAGGCCAGGCTCGGCGGCAGGGCGGCGACGCTGCCCCCGGCCTGCAGCGCCCCGGCTCCCATGTCGGCCACCAGCACGCCGCCCGAGCGCACGTAGTTGGTGAGCGCGCCGCTCTGCTCCAGGCTCAGCGACAGCGCGCACGGCAGCAAGACGGTCGAGTAGCGCGCCAGCGTCGAGCCGTCAGGAGCCAAATCATCGACCGAGAGGAAGTCCACGCTGCCAAAAGCCGTGCCCCAACGCAGGTCGTAGGCCAGGTTGCTCGGCTCGCCGGGCACCATCTCCTCGCCGAATCCATACAGCCCGCGCGGGGTGTTGGGCAGCGAAAGCCCCAGCTGCAGCGTGTGGCCATCAGCCAGCGGCGAGATCACGACGGCTGCGGTCGAGATCGGCGCGCGGTTCCAATCCTCCTCGCGCGGCTGGCTCAGGGCGCGCGCGATGGCGCTGCGCAGCGCCTGGCTTTCCAAGACGTCGGCCCACGAAGCGAAGCAGACGCCCGAGGCTCCGTTGAGCTGAGCCGCCTGGATCCAGCGCGGCATCAGGGCTGGCAGCAGCTCGCCAGGCACCGCGTTCGAGCCGTGCGTGAGCAAGGTCGGGATCGCCTTGAAGCGCCCGCCGCGCCGCGCCATCGCGATCGCCTGCGGGTTGTGCGTGACCGCGTCGCCCTCGACCACGCCCGGCTCCAGGTCCGGCACCGAAACCGAAATCGAAGGCGGCAGCGACAGCAGCTGCGCGTAATCGGGCAAGCGCCCCGAAAAAATCGGATGTGCCGCATCGTTTTGCGCCACGACAGCGGCCCAGCCCGCGAGCAGCGCGCGGTAGGCGTCCCACTTGTAGTGAGCTAAGGCCAGCGAAGCCGGGTGGAAGAGCCACGAGGGGTCGGGCTTCTGGGCCGCGCGCGCGGCTTGCGCCTGCATCGCCTCGTTGGAGCCGACCTCGAAGGGCAGCGGCGCGCCCCTGTAGTTCGAGATCATGGCCTCGACGTTTTGCAGCGAGGCGTCGTCGAAAGTGGCGAAGGCGCCCTTCCACTGGCCGTCCAGGAACTCAACCGAGGCGAAGTTCGCGCGCAGCCACTTCTGCCAGCCGACCTCATCGGTGAAGGCCAGGTCGCGCGGGTCGTCGGGCAGGGCCCAGCCGATTAAATTGGGCGTGCCCTTGAGCTGCTCCATAGCGCCCGTGATCCACGTGGTCCACACCTCGAAGTAAGCCTTCGAGGAGGCGCTGATGCGGAAGCCGCTGTCCATCGCAGCCGGAGCCGCAGGCAGGGCGTAGATGACCTTGAGGCCGCGCCGGGCGGCGGCTGCGGCGAACTGGCGCTGCGGCTCCAGGTCGTCCGGGTCCAGCGAACCGTCAGGCGAAGGCTGCCAGAACAGGCGCACCACAACCGTGTTGAGCCCGCTCGCGGCGTAAGCCTCCAGCTCGTCGGCCCGCGTGATGCCATCGGCCCAGAACAGCGGCGCCGCCTTCTGAGCCGCCTGAGCCGAGGCCGCCTGAGCCGAGGCCGCCTGAGCCGAGGCCGCCTGAGTGGAAGCCAGAGTGGAAGCCGGAGCGGTTGCCTGGGCTTGGGTTTGGGCTTGAGTGACGAGCTGAGGGGCGCACAAGAAAGCGGCAAGTACTTGCAGGGGAGCCAGTACTTGCCGCGTGGAGGGGAGGGTTCTCACAGCCATTTGACCAGCCAGATCGAGAGGGCGTACAGCAGGCAGGGCGGAACCGAGCAGACGATGAGCGAAACCGGGTCCCAGGTCGGGGTGATGATGGCGACCACGATGAAGATCACGACCACGACGTGGCGCCAGTATTCGATGAGCACGTCGCGCTTCACGAGGCCGCTCTTGTTGAGGAAGATCGTCACTACGGGCACCTGGAAGGTAACGCCGAAGACCAGGAGCATCTTGGCCAGCAGCTCGGCGGTCGAGGCGAAGCTCCAGTTGGCCAGGGTGTCGGGCGGCACGAACAGCGCGAAGAACTGGAAGAACAGCGGCGACATCACGTAGCCCAGCGCGCAGCCCATGAAGAACAGAACCGAGGCGAAGGGCACCATGATGCCGGTGAAGCGGCGCTCGCGCTTGGTCATGGCCGGCTCGATGAAGCGCCACATCTGGAAGAGCAGGAACGGCATGGAGGCGATCACGCCCGTCACCATCGCGATGTTGAACTGCAGCATGAAGCCTTCGGTCGGCGACAGCACCACGAAGTCGCCCTTGATGTGCATCTGCTCCATCACAGTGCGCGCGGGGCGGATGATGATTTTTTCCAGTTCGCGCCCGAAGTGCCAGGTCGCGGTCATGGCCAGGATGATGGCTCCCAGGCTCCACATCAGGCGGGTGCGCAGCTCGCCCAGGTGCTCGATGAGGCCCATCTCGCGGTCGTTGGCGGGGGCGTTCTCGTCGTGCTGCTCCAGCAGAGTCGAGCCGGGAACCGAAGGCGGAGCCGCGCCGCCGCCCGCCGCCGTCGCCAGCTGATGATCCGACAAGTCCTCGTGCGCAACATCCAGCTCCAGGCTCAGCGGAGCATCCAGCTCAGCCTCCCGCCCCGCATCTTCGGCGTCCAGAGGAAGCTGCAGCGGCGTTTCGAGGTGCGAGAAGTCGTGGCCCGAAGACTCTTCGAGCGGGTAGTCGAAGGCGGGCGAGTTGCGCACGTCCTCCGAGATCAGCGCGTGAGCCAGGGCGGTTTCGTCGGCGTAGGGCGATTCGAGGGGCCGCCCGTCGGCGCTTTCCAAAACCATCCAGTCGTCCTCGGATTCCTCGCTTTCCTCGGCGGCGAACTCTGCTGCGGGCGGGGGCGGCGCAGCAGAATCCGCCGCCTTGACGAGGTCGACGGCTTCGGGCGGCGAATCCAGCGCGCCGCGCGCCAGAGTGCCCGCAGGAGCGCCGCTGGGAACGCGGAAGGGAGGCGGCGCACCGTTGGAAGCAGCGTCGCCGGGGATGTCGGAAGTGGGGCGGTCGTTCATAGCACAAGAGCAAGCTGCCTGATATTTTACTTGCCTCGCGCGAGGCACGGGGCTTGGCCGCCCCGCGAGGCCAAAGCGCCTGCAAGTACTTGAACGCGCGCCGGGCCTCAGAATAACGCCTGCTGCCCGCTCGCGCGCTGCTTGTGCAGCGTCTCCATCAGGCGGCGCATCGGCGAAGGAACCGCCAGCTCGCGCGAGGCAGCCCAGCTCAGCCAGCGCAAATCCGGGCGCGCCTCGAAGCCGTCCACGCGCGCCTCGAAGCATTCGAGTGACACTTCATAGACAGTAACGCCGTGCTTGAGCCGGGCCAGCGGCGGCTGGTCCCCAACGCTCGCGGGCAGCTTCAGCTCGTCGCGCAGCAGGCGTTTTAGGGCGGCGCGCGGCGTTTCATCGGGTTGAACCGTGGTGCGCGGCAGCTCCCACATCCCGCGCCACCAGATGCCGGGCTCGTGCCCGCGCTGGCGCATCAAGATCAGCTCAAGGCCGGCTTCTTCGCGCATGGCAAAGGCGCAGGCATCCAGCAGCGGCCTGGGCTTGCTCCTCGGCTTGAGCCGGGGCAGCTCGTGCTGGCGATTCTGGGCGCGCGCCAGGCAGCACGGCGCGACGGGGCACGCACCGCACAGCGGCTCGCGGGGGCGGCAGATCAGAGCGCCCAGCTCCATCATCGCGGGGTTGAAGCGCGAGGGCTTGCAGCCGGCTTGAGCTGAGGCTTCGACTAAACGCAGCGACTCGTCCCAGATGCGAGCCAGCGTAGCGGGGGTTTTGATGTCGCCGTCTATGGCCAGCACGCGCGCCAGCACGCGCGCGACGTTGGCGTCCACGATGGGGTTGGGCGCGTCGAAGGCGATGCTGGTCACGGCTCCTGCGGTGTAGCGCCCGATGCCCGGCAGCGCGCGGACTTGAGCCAGCTCGCGCGGGAAGACGCCGCCGTGGTTTTCGACGACGGCGCGCGCCGCCGCGTGCAGGTTGCGCGCTCGCGAGTAGTAGCCAAGCCCGGCCCACAGCGGCAGCACATCGTCGATTTGAGCGGCTGCAAGTACTTGCAGCGTTGGGAAGCGCGCGATGAACCGCTGGTAAAACGGCACCACGGCGGCCACGGTCGTCTGCTGCAGCATCACTTCCGAGACCAGCACGCGGTAAGGGTCGCGCGCGTTTGGTGGCTCTCGCCAGGGTAGAGCGCGCTGCTGGGCCTCGAACCAGGCGCACAGCTCCCGCGCGAAGCGGGCGCGCTCAAGTGGCTCGGGCCGGGCGCTGCAAGTACTGGCAGCGGGCGTGGGGCTTGTGTTTTTCATCGAATGCGGCGAAAGTGTGCAGGAGGCGCGGCCTGGGCATCGAGGCGATGGCCAGCGCGTTGCGCTTCAGGCGCAAGTACTTGTGTTGAGAATTCGAGCGAGAACCACGCCCATGGCGCAGAACGAGGACGAAACAGTATTCCTGAGCGAGCAGCGGCGCTTCCGGCGGCTGGAAGTGTCGCTTCCGGTCTGGATCGGGCGCGAGAGCGACCTCAAAGCGCCCGCCTCCGCCGACCGCTCGCCGTGGTCGCTGGGCTACACGCGCGACGTTTCGATGGGCGGCACCAAGGTCATCGTGCCGCCCGGCGAGGAGCGCAAGTGGCTCTCGGTTGTCCAGGACGGCGCGCTGTGCCTGCTGCGCTTTGACAACCCCGACCGCGCCGACGGTGAAGTGGACGAGTACATCCCGGCCCGCGTGCGCCACGCCGCGCACGACAAGGCGGCGGGCCACTTCTGGCTCGGCGTCCAATACGACGAGGGCGCGCACAGCGCCAAGGCCGCCGCCATGAAGTCGGGGCTGGCCTCGGCTAACAGGCGCAAGCGTTGGCAAGGCTCCTTCGTGCTGGCTCTGGCTGCCATTGGCGGCTTGAGCTTCCTCATCAACCAGCAGAAGGCTTCGGTGAGCGCGGCTCAGCTCAAGGCCAAGCACGAGGTCGCGCTGCGAACCCAGCTCAACAAGCAGCTTTCGAGCTTGCTGCGCTTCAACCCCGTCGGCTCGCGGGCCGAGGGCGCGGCTCTGGCCCTGCAGGAGCGCGACCTCAAGGCCAAGCTGGGCACCATGACCGCGTTCTCCAAGCCCGAGAACCAGAGCCAGGGCGAGGAGGCGCGCAAGCAGAAGCTCGCTCAGGATGGCCTTGAGCTCTCCTCGGCCCCAACTGAGGGCCAGAACGTGGATCTGGGCGTGGCCTTGCCTTACGGATACGCCTGGCCCATCGTGGTTTCGGATTTGGAGGACGCTCTGGGGCGGCGCGTGCCCACGATCGTCATCTTCCGCGACTTCAAGTCGCCCTTCCCCACCGAAGACGCGCGCGAAGCCCGCCTGCGTGCCAAGACGCTGCAGGTGACGTGGGAGCCCTGGCTCTATTCCAACCCCAAAGCCGTGAGTTTGAGCGACGTGGCAGCGGGCAAATACGACAAGTACTTGGATAGTTGGGCGCTGGCCGCCAAGAGCTTCGGGGCCGAGGTTTGGATTCGCTGGGCGCACGAGTTCAACGGCAACTGGTACCCGTGGGCCATCGGCAACAACAACAAGGACGCCCAGATTTACATCCGCGCCTTCCGCCGCGCTCACGACCGCTTCACCCGAGCCGGGGCCTTCAACGTGCGCTGGATATGGTGCGTCAACTCCGAGTCCGTGCCCGACGCGCCCTGGAACGACCCCGCCAAAGCCTATCCCGGCGACGCTTACGTGGACATGGTTTCCATCGACGGCTACAACTTCGGCTCGGCCACGCCCGGCTCGCGCTGGCAGAGCTTCCGCGAGATTTACGAGCGGCCCTACGCCGAGCTGAGCCGCAGATTCCCCAACAAGCCAATTATGATCGGCGAGATCGGCTGCGCCAGCGTGGGCGGCGACAAAGTGGCGTGGATTCGCGACATGGATCGGCAGCTGAGGGGCAACTTCAAGCGGTTCCAGGGCGTGGTGTGGTTCGAGGCGGCCAAGGAAGCTGACTGGCGCATGATGTCCTCGCCCGAAGTCCTGGCCGCCAGCCGCGCCGTCTTCTTGAGGCAGCACTACCGTCGCGGCGAATCGTAAGAACTTTCCACAGAGGCCACGGAGAAGATAAAGAGAGTTCTCAAGTACTTGCTGTTCTCCCCTTGAATATTCTGTGGTTCTCCGTGGCCTGGGTGCGAAATACTCGGTGCGAAATTCTCTCCGCGTGGTTCGGTGTGCGCTAAAATAGAGGCGAGCCGGCCATGCGGATTTTCATCGAGCACTCAAAATTCGGCCTCGAAGCGCACGACGACCTCTTGCGCCAGTGGCACGCTCGGCGCGAGGAGCGCGGCCCGCTCTACCTGGACCTGCGCCGCGCCTCCTTCGTGGACCCTTACGGCCTGTGCGCGCTGGTGCTCTTCCTCAACCACTTGCCTGACAAAGCCCTTCCGTTGCGCCTCAAGCTCAAGGGCTGGCCGCGCGAGCCGCCAGAGCCTCGCCTGCCGTCTTCCGCGCGCTCGCCCGTCCCCGCTCCGGTGGGAGTTGGCGGCGCGCCGGGCCCGTTCGTGCGGGCGCGGAAGAAGGCGGCGCGCGAGTGGGATCTGCGCGATCTGTCGCCTCCGGTGCGCTACCTGACGCGCATGGGGTTCTGGCAGGAGATCGCGGATCGGCTCGACGTGCCGCGCGACTGGGTTCCGGTGCGCCCGCTGTGGGAGCCCGACTCCAACGTGCTGCTCGACATCTCGATCATGCACTCGCACGACGCCATCTCGGTCGTGCTGCGCCGAACCGGTGAGATTTTACAGAACCTGCACTACACGCCCGTCGGACGCGGCCATGTGCTCGAAGTCCTGTCCGAGCTGTGCTCGAACGTGCTGATGCACGCCAAAAGCGACTTCGGAGCCATCGCCGCCATGCAGACTTATAAAACGCTGAGCGGCGCACGCTACGTGGTGATGTCGATTGGCGACCACGGCATCGGCGTGCGCGCTTCGTTAGCCGCCAACCCCAAGTTCCAGAGCCGCCTCGATTCGGACGCCCAGGCTCTGGGCCTGGCCATGCAACCCGGCGCGAGCCGCTTCGATGTCGGCGGGCACGGCGGCGGCCTGCCCCGCGTGCTGGAAATCGCGCGCCGCTACGGAGGCCGCGTCGTCGCCCGCTCGGGCACGGGCGCCTTCTCATTCAATGGCTCAACCGAAGCCAAGCAATCGTTCGAGGTGCCGGATCTGGCGGGCACACTGCTGCGAATCGCGCTGCCCGAGGCGCGGCTGCGCGGCAAGGACAAGTAGTGATGGAGATTATGCAGGGAGAGCAGATTCTCCAGATGGTGCGGGATTGGTTCGCTCAAGGCAGGCGCATCGGCTTGGAGTTGCCTTCAGGCTGGTTCGGGCGCCCTTACGACAATCAGCATGAGCTGACTTTCTCCGTTGCCCGGCCTCACAAGCTGATTCTTGAGCTCGACAGCCGCTTGTGCCTCGTCTTCACCGACGTGGCGCGGGCCTGCGTCGAGGCGGATGCTCTAGTTTTGAGCGGCTTCAAGCAGTTGATCTTCGACTGGCAGGAGTTCGGCAACGATGAGCGCTGCCACTTAACTGTCTACAAGCTGGGCACGGCGAGGTTCGTAGCTCATTAGCTCAACAGCAACGCGCTTAAACCAAAGGGCAAGTACTTGAGGCTCAAGTACTTGCCCTTGTGCTTGCGTGGCGCTCGTCTAAATCTTTTCGCGCACCACGACGGCGTCATAAACCAGGCCGTTGCTCGCGATGCTGGTGCCCGCGCCGACAATCGTGCGCTCCAGCTTGGTGCCGCCTCCAACCGTGGCGCCGTCCCACAAAATCGAGTGCGCCACACTTGCGCCTTCTTCGATGACGCAATTCTCGCCGACGACCGAGCGGTCGCTGATGACCGCGTTTGCGCCGATTTTGGTGCCTGCGCCGATCATGCACGGCGGCTGCAGGCGCGCGCCCTCGCCGATTTCCACATTCGCGCCGATGTAGTTGCCTTGAGCATCCGGCTGCAGCCCTGTGTGCAACTCGATGAGGCGCTCGAAGAAGTCGTCGTGGCAGTCGCGGTATTCGCGCAGGTTGCCCACGTCGCGCCAGTAGGCTTGGGTTTCGTAGCCGCAGAATGTTAGGCCGCGCTCCAGCAGCAGCGGGAAAAGCTGCTGGCCGAAGTCGTAGAACTCGCCCTCGGGGATCAGCTCAAGTACTTGCGGCTCGAACAAATAGACGCCGGTGTTGATCAGGTTCGAGGGCTCGGTGCCGGGCGCGGGCTTCTCGACGAAGCGTTCGATGCGGCCTCCGTCCTCGCCCGCGCCGTCTTCGAGAACCACCACGCCGAACTGCGAAGGGTCTTCGACGCGCGTCAGGGCGATGGTGGCGACGGCTCCGCTCGCCTTGTGGAAGCGCAGCATCGCGCTGAGGTCAAGGGCAGTCAAATCGTCGCCGCCCGAGACCAGGAAGGTCTCGTCCTCGAAAAACTGCTGCTCCAGGGCGACGCGCTTGACGCCGCCGGCGGTGCCGCCCAGGACTTTCTCGCGGTTGAAGCGCACGCGAGCGCCCAGCTGTTGGCGCGGCTTGGCGTTGAAGTAGTCCTCGATGGCATCGGCCAGGTGGTGCGTGTTGCAGAAGATGTCGTCGAAGCCGTGGCGCGCGAGCAGGCGGATGATGTGCTCGATCACCGGCTTGTTGGCGATGGGCGCCATCGGCTTGGGCACGGCGCGCGTCAGGGGGTCGAGCCGCGAGCCAACGCCCGCAGCCAAGATCATGGCTTTCAAATCAGTCTCCTGTTGGGCTTGCGTTGTGGGCACGAACCTCCGCGTGAGCACGAACCTCCGCGTGAGCACGAACCTCCGCGTGAGCACGAACCTCCGCGTGAGCACGAACCTCCGCGTGAGCACGAACCTCCGCGTGAGCACGAACCTCCGCGTGGGCACGAACCTCCGCCTGGGCATGGCTGAGGCCGCTTGAAGCTGAGGCCGCTTGAAGCTGAGGCCGCTTGAAAAGAAACGGCGCGGGAAAATCGCCCTTGATTTTCCCGCGCCGTGCCTCACATTTCAAGAACGCTTGCGCTCGCGCTTAGTTTTCCGCGCGCGGAAGCGGGCTCTCGACGCTCAGGCCGCTGCTGGGCGAGTCGGCTTCCGGGCGCGGGATTGGGCTCTGCTCGGCTCCCGAGCTTGCGCTCGCGGCCTGCTCCTCGCGCCGCCGCCGCCTGGATGAGGTTGAAGTCGAAGCGCCCGCGCTGCTCCGTTCGCCTCGTCGCTCAGCTCGGCTGGCCTCGCGGCTGGCGCGTGAGCGGCTGCGGCGGCGCGGGCGCACTTCGCTGCGGCTTGAGGGCTCGGCTCTCAGGCTCTCGCCGCTCGAAGCGCCTTGAGCTGAGCTATCTGTGCTCGGGCTTTGGGCGGGGCTGCGGTCGGCGTCGGCGGGCTGGGAGCCTGGGGTCTCGGGCGAGGTGTAGCTGAAGGGGTCGCGCGCGGTCGGGGAAGTACTTGGGGCCAGGCTCGCGCTGTCGCTGCCGGTGCCTGGAGCCGAGCTGAGCGGCGAGGCGAAGCCTCCTGGGGCCAGGGCTGAGGGCGGCTGGTCGTCGGGCGAGATCTGGTTGCTGGCCGCGACGCGCGGCTCGCCTTCGAGCAGGCCGGCCTCGCGCAGCAGCTCGCGGGTGTCGGGCTTGGTGTCGTCCGGGCCGAACTCGTAGTCGTTGACCGTGGGCGAGTGCTGCATGAAGTTCTCGGCGTTGAAGGTCGGGCCGAAGATGGCGTGCAGCAGCGCCTTGTTACGCTTGCGGTTGAGCTTGGCCTGGCCGCGCTCGGTGTAGGTGCCGTACAGCGTGACGGGCTGCATCCGCGAGGTCTCGCCCAGGCCCTTGGCGAAGAAGCCGGTCGAGGCGAGCTGCGAGATGTCCATGTCGGTCTCGAACTGCTCGCGGATCATCGCCATGATGCCGGGGATTTCCGTAACCGGAAGCTGCTTGAGCTTGGTGGCCAGGGCGCGCATCAGGCTCTGCTGGCGGCGGATGCGGCCCGTGTCGCCCTCCAGGTCCATGCGGAAGCGGACGTAGGCGTGCGCCTCCTTGCCGTGCAGCGTCTGCCAGCCGGGCTTGAGGTCGATGTGCAGCGGCGGGATGGCCCACGAATCGTTGTAAATCAGGTTGCGCCGCGTGCCGTCGCGGTGCAGCGCGCCGAGCACGTTCACGTTGACGCCGCCGACCTCGTCCACCATCTTCATGAAGCCGTCGAACTTGATGACCGCGTAGTGCTGGATGGTGATGCCAAGCTCGTCGTGCAAGGTCTGCTTGAGCAGCTCGACGCCCCCGTAGGAGTGGGCCGCGTTGAGCTTGGCCAAGCGCACGTGGTACTTGTTGGGCGGCAGGTGAACCATCACGTCGCGCGGCAGCGAGACCATGCGGATGGTCTTCTTGACACGATCCATCGACACGATGATCATGCTGTCCGAGCGGGCGGGCGTCGTGGGATCGACCTCGTGCGCCACGTTGATGCCGTTGCGGTAGACCTGCCTGTAGTTCTGGTCGCGCCCCACCAGCAGGATGTTCACCACGTCCGACTTGTCCTGGTCGAAAATCAGCTCCGGGTTCTGCCGCGCTTCCAAGACCGGGCGGATCGACGGCAGCAGCCCTGTTGTAATGACAACGAGCTTGCGTCCGTGCGTGGTCTGCGTGAGGTAAGCTGCGCTGGCGCCACCGCCCGCCAGCACAGCGAGCCCGAGCACCTTCCAGACCTGGCCGCGCTTCCTGACCTTGAGCGGCCTGGCTGAGCCTCGACTGCCTGCGGCCTGGGGAGCGCCCATCGCGGAGGGCGCGGCGTCGGGGTGGGCTAAGCCGGGCGCGGCATCGCTGGGCTTAAGCAGGTTGGGCGTGATTTTGTCGGGCGTTTCGGAGTTGGGGGACAGGTTCATACGGAACGGGAAACCTCTGCGCGGCGGCCTCGCTCTTCAGCTTAGGCCATCCAGATGCCGCATCAATTGTGACAGGAACCGTGCTCTCGCGCAGCATCAGCCGCAAGTACTTGCGCCCCCGCAGCGCCCTCACGAACCCGCCAGGCCGCGGCAAGCCTCCAGAACCTGGGCCGCGTGCCCCGCCGGAACCACTTTCTGCCACACCTGCCGCACCATTCCCGCCGCGTCCACCAGCACCGTCGTGCGCTGCACCTTCGTCACCGGCTTGCCGTACATCGTGGCCTCGTAGATCAGCCCCCAGCTCCTCATCGTCTCCTGCGCAGCGTCCGAGAGCAGCCCGAACGGAAGCTGCTGAGCCGCGATGAACTTGCGGTGCGCGCCCACGGAGTCGCGCGAAAGCCCGAGAATTTGCACGCCCACCGCCTCGAACTGCGCGTGCAGATCGCGGAATTCCTGAGCGGCTAAAGTGCAGTCGCACGTCGCGTCCTTCGGGTAGATGAACAAGACGAAGGGCTGGCCGCGCAAGCCTTCGAGCGTGCAAGTACTTGTGGCCGCCGCGCAAACCAGCGGCAAGGCGAAGGCGGGCATCGGCGCGGACAGGCGGAAGATCAGGCTGCTCAAATTGTTGCTCCTTGTTGCTCCTGGGCCGGGAATCGTTAGAATAGCGCGCATGAATCTCAACACGAACACGCCCGGCCCGCAACAAAGTGAGGCCAGGCTGCGCCTGATCCAGTGCGGGGTCGGCGGGCACGGCGCAAGCTGGGTTCCGGTCGCCGGCGCCTCGCCCGACTTCGATGTGGTCGCCATCGTCGATGTGGTGCCCGCCAACCTGGAAAAAGCCGCAGCCGTGGCCAATCTGCCCGCAACCCGCCGCTTCAGCTCGCTCGAAGCGGCTCTGGACGCGGTTGAAGCCGACGCCATCCTGACCGTGACGCCGCCCGCCGTGCACCTGCCGCACGCTCGGCTGGCCTTCGAGCGCGGCCTGCACCTGATGACCGAGAAGCCCTTCGCGGACACCCTCGAAAACGCGCGCGAGATGCTGCGCCTGTCGCAAGCCGCCGGCAAGAAGCTCGTGGTGAGCCAGAACTACCGCTACTTCAAGCCCTTCCACACCTTGCGCGGGCTGTTCGAGGCGAAGGCCGCGGGCGACTACGGGCACGGGCACCTGGACTTCTACATTCCAGGCGACTTCACCGGAACTTTTCGCGAGGCAATGGAGTTCCCGCTGCTCATCGACATGGCGATCCACCACATCGACCTCATCCGCGCCCTGCTGGGCCAGAACATCGCGCGCGTCACGGCCTTCTCGTTCAAGCCGAGCTGGAGCTGGTTCCAGCACGAGCCCGGCCTCAAGATGGTGCTCGAAATGGAAGACGGCACGCCCTTTTCCTACTCGGGCGACTGGAGCGCCAGGGGCCGCTCGACAAGCTGGAGCGGTAACTGGAGGCTGCAGTGCTCCAACGGCGCGCTGCACCTGGAAAACGACAGAGTCTTCGTCTCGAAGTCCGACACCTGGATGAAGAACGAGAGCGTCGAGGAAGTGCCGCTGGCCGCGCTTGAGCTGGACTCAACGCGCGGCACGCTGGGCGCTTTCGCGCGCTCGATTCGCAGTGGCCAAGATGCACAAACAAGCGGCGCGGACAACATCCACTCGCTGGCGACTGTGTTCGCGGCGGTCAAGAGCGCGCAGGAAAAGCGCAGCGTCGAAGTGCGCGAGGTGCTGGAAGGGTAGAGCAAGTAGCGCAAGTAGCGCAAGTAGCGCAAGTACTTGAAGTAAGTAGTCAGACAGAATTAGTTTAGACTGGATGCCATGGGACGAATCAAGAGCATTGAGTTGGATGGGGAGCAGCG
>JAABUK010005404.1_pt1 | contig 19909 bp, 24 predicted proteins | sample 5559141 | NCBI WGS metagenome assembly JAABUK01 (sample SAMN10711869, study PRJNA513367) | rock metagenome | isolation source: Antarctica rocks | place: Antarctica: Victoria Land, Pudding Butte nord | collected 2016-01-03 | reverse complement strand
AATACTGACATCATGAACTGTATAGCCAGACTGGAAGGCATTAGGATATGCCTGGATATCCTGTGCTCGGGGCTTGACTAATGCACATCCAGCCAACCAAGCTTCATAGTCCTGTAAGGATACTTCACTTGTTGGCTGCAGCACGCTCACTACCACCTGAAGATAACACAGTAATTTGTCCTTCATGACCTGTCTGATACTGGTCGGGTCCGTATATCGCAGCAGACAGATGTTGGGAGCATGTAGCACAATACATACGTGCATTTGCTGAGGCCATATGTATTGGAGCTAACTCTGTATGCTCCATGCAAGACAGTTCACACCCGCAAACTTTACAATTTACATATGTGACAGATGCATAAGGATACTAGGCAACAGCTCTATAAGTAGAGGAGGCTAGACTGTTGATCAAGTGCAAAAGACTGCAGCGGTGTGGCAATGAATCTAGCTTACCTTAGCGTCCATCAGATTCCTGTTTAGGAACTCGTCATAGTTGTCAGCAGGCTGAGTGATGACATTCAGCCCTGGTAGCCGATCTTTCAATTTCCTGACCTCATATGCAGCCAGCTGGTAATGTGCATGCCCAGGGCTGCCTTTTGCTGCATGTGTTGTTAACAGCACAACATCTACAGGCCTCTGCCACAGCTTAGACCTATCCCACCCTGCTAGCTGTGGCTGGAAGAAGCCAGTATACCGCATATAACCCAGATTTGAGCCACAGTCCAGAGGGAAGGCCCACAGCCACAGAAGGGGTATTAACGCATGGACCTTTTTTTGGGGACCAGCTAGAGGTCTGTGTGTTTGGCGTCTTTGTGGTGGGGTTGTGACAATGTGAGGCTTGAGAACAGCCAAGATTTGGGGATTTTGCAGGAGGCCCAAGTCAACAAGGTCCAGCTGGCCAGTGAGGGACTCATCTATGATGATGAAGTGGGTAGTGCTTCTGTGCTTTTGGTATACCTGTACGCTGCATATCACAATATCTGCATGCCTGATGGCAGAACCCAAATTGCGGCTGTCTTGCTGCAAAACCTGCTGTTTTGTCCAGCCTAATTCCTTCAGATGGGGCAAGACTCGTCTAAACGGTGTGAATAGCCTGCAGCGACAGCAGGATGTTAGACCTCGACTGCTGAAGAACTGTTTTCTGCGCACGCAGCACGCCGGACTTACGCATGCTTGATGTCGCTGCTGCCCCTTTGATGCAACAGCGTTTGCTCGCACGCGTCGGACTGTCCCACTCCTTTTTTGATTATACACCCGCGCGAAGAGAAGTCTCTGCAGGCCCTGCTGATATGCTGCAAGCAGCGGTGCTCCGACGTCGGGACAAGATTCTCGCCGCAGACTGAGGGGACAACGATCAGCAAGCTGAGTTGTCTGTGACCCTCCCAGCTTCTCACGCGTTTCACTGCGCTCCCACTCCAGCTGCCCGAAAGACTAAGCGTCTGGTAATGGTATGCAGTGAGCAGATAAAGAACACAGGAGACCAAGCAGACGGCAAAAACCACTGTCCTACGCGAGCGATGGCGCGCCATGCACTAACGCGCACAGCCGACGCTGCGCTACACTCGCGCAACGGGCAAACGCAGCAACCTCGAAACCAACGCGTTGACCTTTTCGAGCAACAGCTGCACAATTCTTGCAAGTTTGACTACTAGTGCAAGCAGCTGAGCCGAGGCTCAAGCTGAGGCAGTCAGCGTAGCCGATGATCGATGCTATCTCATGTCTCGGTTCGAGCTCAGGTAGACTAGTAGTTCCGATACGAACAAAGTAGCCCGAGACACCCTGCCGCGACCAATACGCCGATCCATAAACCAGATCACCTGCCAGCGGACCTGACCTACGCCAGCTCGAAACTGCGCTTCCATGACTCATATCGTGTCGTAGATGCTCAGAAGTTATGTGTCGCAAAGGAGTCGACCACGCAGCGCAGGCCCCGGTCGGGACAAGCACAAGGGAGGTACCGCGGTAATAGCCGTGCTGGCCCTGCTGCTTCTATGGAGTCTCTTTACGAACATACAGGTCTGTCAGTCGCGCCTACATCACCAGGTCGTCTCGTCAAAGCTGGTGCACTTACAGGTGTGCATAGCAGGTGTGGCTGGACATTGGGGGACAGAGGGCTTCCCCAAGCAGCCTGACACCTCTTGTCAAGCACCCAGTGCCGAATCTGCGAAATCTTGTCCTTGTTGCTTGCCATGCTGTCTTCATTGGCACTGACTACAGCAAAGCAGAGGATCAAGATGCCTGGCTTTTGCTGGACTATCAGAAGGTGCACACACTTATCAACTGTGTCGCCCCAGCATTTCCGTTGTGCCGCCACCTAGCTTCATCAGGACAGACTCTTCCTGAAGCCATGTCTCAACCCACACATGTCAGAGATGCCTCATTCATAGGTACCAGGCCAGGCACATTCCTTCATTGAGCATATCCAAGAGGGCATATCCCATGCTGAGCATGACCCCGCCTCTTTGCTGCTGTTCTCTGGTGGGCAGACACGCAAGGCTGCTGGCCCCCGCAGTGAAGCAGAGGGGTACTGGCTGGTAGCTGAAGCAGCAGCTTGGTGGGGGTCTCATCAAGTCAGGGAGCGCGCCTTCACAGAGGTGAACATCCCTTGCTCCTTGACAAGTCATGCATGCTAATAAGCAAAAGCTTTTTAGACCTGAATGAACGTGAGCTAGGACACGCAAAGCAGTCTTGCTCCTCTGGAAAAGCTTGTCTGAAGTATTTGCTCCCCACCCCTGTGCTGCAACAGTCTGGTAGTTCATGCATGGTCGATTCAAGCATGAGGTCAGTATGTCTCTAAGTCTACAAGGGGCCTTTGCTATTCCTTCTGGGACAGTCACTGCAACATGTCAATCTGTAGCAGTCCTGCAAAGAACTGTTGACACGACAAGAGAATCTGAGAACTCAATATCATAGCTCCACAGCTTGCACATTTTGGCAGCTTTGTTGGATGCACTAATAGTGACTTTGTGAGGAAGCAGCTGGTTGGTGTCGGTCACAGAAGTCACCAGTGCATTGAAACCTTGGCTACTTTTCTGTGCATTCCCATCACACACATTCGCACATCTGAGACTCTGATGCGCACACAATAACATGCTTGGCCGTTCTGCCTTTGTTTTGTCGCATCGCAAGGCTGCATTCAGAAAGACATTCCTGTGCAGGAGCATGCTCGCGACAGCTTTGAGAACCTGCTGTTCAGCCTGTGCCGCTTCTATGAGCTGACAGGGCACTACCCAGCAGAGCTGACAGTCATTGGATATGACTTTAAGCATGAACGCTTCACAGATCTGCACAGAGCAGCCTTGAGATGGCCGGATCAGCACTTCAAGTCTGTCGGCACACCAGCCCTTACAGCTGGCGCTCAAGAGGTTAACCATACTTGTCTCTCTGCATGCCTTTCAGCACCTCAGATTAGAAAGCTCCCACCCAACTATTGATACCGTGCATGCTTGAAAGCTTGTGAATGCTTGTACATGCTGGAGTTAAAGGCATTGCCTGTTTGAACCTGCCTGTTCTGAGCTCCCAGCCTTGGACATCCGGTGTGAATTATGACCCCTACTGCCAGATCACAGCTGCCATTACCTGTTTCCAAAACTTGGTGCTAATCAGGCACAGCCTTTAGTACAAAAGTGCTGTGTGTTTGCCAGGCCGAGCACAAAGTTCTCGAGGCCTTCAAAAAGGATGCGTTTGGCTGCAAAGGCTCTCTGATGAGCAAGAAAGAGGATAGAGACCCTTTTGCAGTTGGTCCATACTTGGGGAACAGATGCCCTGACATGGAGCCTTTGTTGAATCACTGTCAAAGCACCATTATGATACACAGTAGCGCAACTTATCATGAGCATTTACCTTGGGACTCAGGTTGACCTCATGTGTGCAGTTCTTTCCGGTTGTTACAGTACTGCAATCAAATGTGAAACAGCAAGCTACAGTCAAGACAATAATGACACATCTGGTGTCAATTGACAAACATCACATGTGGCCTGGAGGCTGTTCCAATGTACTGGTGCTTTGGTTGTGGTACATTTAGGCAGGCTGTGGTAGTGTCCAAAGTATGTAAGCTTCTTGTCTATTGTACACAGGCCTTAGGCCTGACTGCATGCTCATTGCGTCTGTCATGTCTCACGTCCAGCTGTGCATGCTGCCAAGATGCCATGGTATTGCGAGTAGAGCAGCCCAGCGCGGGCATCTTCCAGTCTCAGCAGCAAGCATGCTCTTGCCAGCAAACCCAAACCTGTATATCACATCAACACAATAATATTAAACACTGATACATAAATTGAATGAACACTGTGTGGCTGAATGGACACAGTGAAGCAACTTGGCTGCTAAAACGGCGCAGCTGCAGTCATGCTGCTCTGGGAAAATGTCATTTCATGCATGATTGTACAAATTGTGTGGGTCACAAACACACAGGCACCACAACACATACTGCAGCATAGCTCTATGGGGAAATCCGCAACTCTTCTGCTGCACTTCATTACAATCATTGCACAGGTGTTACAACAATGTGAGGAGCTATGGTTCAGGCGTGTGCACATTGTCCTCAAAGCTCAGTGTGAACAGGGATGTCTCTGCTCAAGAATGTTGGTCATGCGCATGCCAGCTTGACAATGAGAGGACTTTCTACAGCAGCGTGTCATGATATGAAGGTGCGCTCAAGAACATCAGACACTCCAGTCCGATGGCAAGAAGACCCTCCACACAGCGTGTCATGATACATAAGAACGTATGCAGAAATGACATGATGGTGCATATCAACCATGCCATTCACTATCACATGGCAGTGCCTGTTGCAAAGTGCACATTGTCCTTGTGATACAAAATGCACATTGTCCTTGTGATACACTCTCAATCATCATACCTGGCTGAGTAAGCTCTCGCTGCAGGGTAGATATGAGCTCTGCTTGACTGGCACCATCCTTGCCACCAGACAGCTTGTTTGCCACATACTTATCCCAGCTCTGCTGTGTTTTCAGCTGGGCAGCCTCCATGTGGACTGCCTCTGGGGCTGCTACAGAGGCCGGCCTGTCCCTTTCCAATGCAGGTGTCACTAACACAGAAGCTGCTCCTGCATTGAGTCACACAAATGCATAGTTCAGTTTGTAGAGTGAGTGCAAACATTCAAATCTGCTTGCAGGTTGCATGCATTATGTGGCACTGCAAGCCGTACTGATGTGGCTGCATTGCATTCGATATGCACAGCGCTGCTGTGCTTGGGCGCAGCGCAGTCATATGCATGACAATGCCAAGCTGGGCCAATTTACCATCCTTCTGATCATAGCTCTGCTTATACAGCATGATTACTGCGATCCCTTAGTGCACATCACCATGCGATGCACTCTTCTCACACACAAGCCTAACAAGCAACACCTGGGTGACACTCTGAGTGTTGCGGGTGTACATGATCTGCTTACCCAAAGGCTTTCTGCTCTGCATTTGAAGTACTGGTGACAAATTCTCCTTGTCATTGGGCACTCCCAGAGCCTTTGCAGGCAGGACAGAGGGCTCAACAGCAGCCACAGTGCCCTTCTTGCGGGCACAGATGCTGAGTGCCAGCTTGTGCAGGCCGCTCAGTGGGGAGCCATTACTAAGCATGGCTTCTGCTGCAGCAGCTGCTGACCGCCTGTGGCGTGGCAGCACTTGCAGGACTGGCGTGGCGGCTCCTATTGACCAGTCACCTGACGCAGCTGGAGACCTGAACAGCGGTGGGCAGCTCTGCTTGGAGTCAGACATCAAGGGCGTGCTGCTTGTTCCTTGCTTGTCCAGCTGCATGCCTGCATTGCAGAAATGAAGAGCTGTCACAAGCTACCCTTCTCAGGTGTTTTGTTCTTGCTTTGCATGGGACATACGGCGTGAGCAATCCTGCACAGATCAGCGCGATTTTGCAGTACGGTGATGATGGGTTCAGGCAAGACAACAGGCCTGATGCTATATGGTCAAGTGCTGCAGATCAACATGCACAAGGCACAGCCTTCAGATGTTGCAGGCTTGCAGTACCATGACAGACAAAGGCAATCTATTGCAGGTTTGCACCATGCACCAGTCAGATTCCAATGTTCATTCACAAACAGGCCTCACCTGCAACCCACAGCGGCAGAGGGGGCTGAGTCACCCTGAAGATGCCATCGTACCCTGAAGCACCCTTCCTAGGTCCCCCTTCCTCGCCCACCTCACACTCCATGTCACTCTGCTCATCTGATGCAGCCTCGTTCTCATGCCTCAGCTCAGCCAGTGCCGCAGCTGCAGCCAAGTCTGAGCTGGTGGCTCGAGCAGCTAAGTGAGGCTGAGTGCAAGTTGTGTGAGCCTGCTGGCTTCTGATGCGGCTGCTGTGCCTGGTGCTGCCGTCTGCATCCTCCCATCCATGACTCATGTGTGGAAGGCTGACATCCTGAGACCTGGAACAGCCAGCACACATGGTCAGTCAGCCTGGGGTGACAACACATTTACAACATTGTCAAGTGCAGTGCTGCCATGCTGTGTCATGCTGTGCTGTTTCATGGCACGCTTCACAAAATCTAAAGCAAGCCACACTGCCAACTCAGATCCTCTGGCATGCACCAAATCATACGCACAGGTGCACTGTTGTGAGTGCTCATGCCCTCTATACTGTGTCACAGGCAAAACATAGAGTGGCTGTGCAGTTTGACTTTGATCTGAGTGAATGCTTGCCTGGTGGCGTATCCATTGGCTGGTCCTGATGATCGGGCAGCCCTGCTCCTGTCTGCCCTGCTGCCACCCACCTTCCTCCTCTGGCTTGGCACCTGTGTCTGAGAGCGCAGGGACATCCTGGTGCGACCAGCCTGGCTGTCATCTACCCTCCTCCTGCTGTTCTTGCCACCAGCCTGCTGCCCAGATCTTCTGTGTGAAGCAGCCACTGGGACTGCTGTTTGGTGCTCAGCATCCATAGCTGGTGTTGTGACTGGTGACTCAGTTGTCGCTGCCATGTCATGGTCTGACTGCGCAGATATGGTCTCTGCAGTCTGGTGATGCAGCAGTGCTGGCTTACCCGGTGATGCCATGATCTTCACTGCTGGCTTTGAGCGCAACAACAGTGGCGCGGCAGTGGGCATTGCAGCACTACTGAGCTGCTGCATTGGTGCTTCAGCACTTTCAGGCTGCAGCTGCGGCCGGCTTTTGGGCACAGGGAAGTCTGTGATTGCACCAGCAGACTGGTCCTGTGATTGCACTGCATCTGCAGCTTTGACAACTGCTGCTGACTCGGCATGATGCTTGAGCTGGGCTGAGTCTGAATGTAGTGCCTTGCCATGCATCTCTGCAGCATCTGAGTTTAGTGCCATGACTTGCTTTGTGGCAGCATCAGGCCACTGTGCAATAGCAGCAGCTGGAATATGTACAGCAGTTTCTTGGGGTCTGTCTGCTATTGCTGATGCTGACAGGGTAGCAGGGGAGCCCAGGGCAGGGCCAGCTGGAGCAAGCTGCCTCAGCCCAGCTGGGTTCACAGCCATTGGCTGCCCCTCAGCATACCTTGTCTGCTCTGCATCATCAAGTTCGCTCTGGGCGCCGCCTGTATGAGTGCTGACTGCTTCCAATCCATCAGGGCCTGCAGCAGGAACAAGCCAGATGTCCACACAACTTCAAAGTATTGCAAGGCTACCTGCAACATGTCTGGTCAGCGGGAATTGCACCTTGCAGCCTGCCCAGATGTTGCTCAAATTCAGCACAGGTCAGTAGGATGAGTCTAAGTCTGACACGCATACTGTATCACTTGGCTCATGTGAGGATGATCATGTGGCTGATGATTAGGTAGGCAGATGCGCACATGCATACAAATCCAGCGCCATGCATCAAACTTGAGTGCAGAAAGACTTGCTCTGACACTGTCTTTGGATGCAGACAAACACGTCAAGCTGCATGATCACCTGTGATTTGGAACACATGGATGCATGCAGGCTTTGGTCACAAAGCAGTGGAATCAGGCTACTGTGAGTCACCTGACAAACGTTGCTTGGCCAGAGAGCCTCCTGAGCTGGACGCTTGCTGGGAGTCTGCAGTCTGCTGCCTGCTGGTAGCAATCAAGTGCATGGGCACCTGAAGCAACTTCAACTTGGATTTGGCACAATGCATGATTTGCAGCTATTAGACACATGGCCAGAAACACCTACTCTGCTGCCTTGCAGTGCAAGCCAGAACACACAAGGTATGAAGTGACACAGTCGACCAGTCTTGCTTAGGGTCGCCATGCATCTGATTACACTGCCAATGGATGAACATTACTGACCTCTGCAGAAGGTTGATGGTGATGGTGTTGAGGCAGCGCATCAGACTGCTCAGGAGTGTGTCCGGCACTTGGGGCACTGTGAGCAGGGTCCCTCAGATGGGCACGGCCGCTAGCCCCAACCAAGGCCCTGAGAGCCAGGACAGCTTCCCCAGAGCCTGCTTCAGAATTTGGTGTGCTGTGTGCAGCATCAGCTATAGAGGGTGTGACGTGAGTCAATGCTGTGCCTACAGAAGGAGTGCTGTGTGCAACAGCATCTGGGCAGGCTGGCACAGACCGAGCAGCAGCCAGCTCATGAGGGGGTTGGGTGGGGTGGTCTGAGCGCGCTGGGGTCAGGAAGGCTGGACTGGCCAGGGCAAGTCTGGAGCTGGCATAAGCCGTGCTTGGCGTGTGCTCATTCTCCTTGTCCTGCAAGGCAGCAGATTCTCCGTGATCAGCACAAATTTGCAAATGGGCATTTGCATCCACTTGTCTGGGTTTGGGGTAAGATTACACCATGTGCTGATCAGTGGCCTGTTGTACACACACTATATCGTGAATACTAACACAGACTTGACATGATGATGGACAATCGACAGCCCTCTTCAAAAGCGGGGCAGCACTGCAGATACCTGTCCAGCTCTTGCCAGCCTTTTATGAGATGTGCTGCCACCTTCCTGCAAATACAACAGCTGACTTGAGGCAAGACTCTATAACCGACAGCAACACAACTAAGGATGTCTTCTGGCTGTGCAAATGACCTTGCCAGATGATGTCAAGCGCCGCTTGGTGCTTGTTAGAGGAGTGGGTGTCTGGGCATATTGGCCAGTACTGCGTCTTGGCCTCTCAGTAGACCTAGCGTACGCATATGCGTCGCTGAAGTCTCGCATGGCTGCTTGCCCTGGCGGGTGGTCATCAACTCGTGTGTCCCACGAGAAAGGAGCCAAAGACCTCAGCTCTCCCCAACCTTTCACCATGGTGTGCAGACTTGAGGCTGAGGGACGGACTGGATTGACTGCTTTACTGCTTGATTGCGAGCGGCAGCCAGTTGAATACAGCAGAGTTGAGCAAGCTGTTCTGCAGCCTGTGCTATTTATCAGCGTTTAACTTCTGGAACAGTTTGCAGGCAGACTCGTCAGCGTGGATAACTGCCGAACACACCGCTCTGCCCTTCCGCATGCACCCGGAGCATTTGGATCAGACAGGACAGCACGTCCAATGTGACAGCAGATGCTTTGCCTTGACTATCCGAACGCTTTTGCTGCAGATGCTCACAGTCAAAGAGTTTCGAAATTGAAAGCAAGTCCTGCAGATGATCCGTAATCTTGTGACTAATCCATTGCCTTTGCTTGCCTCTTCTTCAGCCTGCGATACTGGATCCCGAAAAGGATATGTTGACTGCATTCCTTGACCTTGCAAGGCGAAGCTAGCACAAGCGCCTCGATCTGCCCTTTACCATAAACATGAACGCCACTATCTCAAGCTCATCATGTGCCGCTCACTTGCATGCCCGCCCGGCTTTCAGCACTAGGTATGTCGTCGAAGGTCCTTGTGCCTGTACGGATCAAAGCATGGTACTTTGTTTTTTTCGAAATGCACCTATTATCCATGTGCAGATGCGACCGACGACCAGGTTGTTATCGAACTCAGCATAAACAAGCCTGCCGTGCGGGAGCTTTCTCCAATGACCAGGTAAACCCGCTGCACAAAGCGATTGCTATCTGCGTTGGACCACGTACCTTTCTTCCGCTGACATGTGCATACCCGTGCAGGTTAGCAGGCGTGATGCTGCCCTGGCAGGACTGGGTGCTCTTCTTCTGTTGCCTGTAGGATCTGCCCAAGCAGGGCTTCTAGGTGGACCTGACAAGAATGAGGTCTACACAGCTGACACTGTAAGCTTTCCTTGCAGCATTTCTCTCTCTTCATGCAGGGTGCCTGTACAGCATTACAGACCAAAAACAACACTCATCAACGTCCTCTTTTTTTCAGAGCTTGCTGTTGGAAAAGGTTAAGTCTGGTCTTGACCTACCCAAAGATGCCAGCAACCGGGAAGAAGTGTTCCAAGAGATCAAGGAAAAGACTACTGCATGGGTTGCCAAATACCGCAGAGGAGCTGCCTTTCAAGGACGCCCATCATACAAGTAACACATTGTTCCCGTCAAACACACATTCCATATCTGTTTATTTCAAGGGAACATAAGTCAAGCAAGCTTGAAATCTGTTGCAAAAGACAAAGTCTTGTGTTATGCTGTGTCTCGATACGCAAATCATGAGGCATCATTGGACTGATGTATTTTGTGTTTGCTCTGCAGCACAACCTACTCAGCTGTGAATGCTCTTGCTGGTCACTTCAACAGTTTTGGCTTGACAGCCCCTGTACCTAAGAAAAGGCTGGACCGCATCCAAAAGGTAACATATGGGCAGTGTATCTTGAAATGGGTGCACGTTCCCCAATACTGTACTTGTCATGTGAGATCATCGAGGTCATGTACCGAGCAAGCCATTCATACAGAAGTATGGTTGAGCATGTACTGTATGCTGCAGGAGATCACAGATGCTGACAGAGCTTTGAAGCGCGGTCGCTAGGCACTTGGGGTACCTTGTTAAGTTGTTTATGCAGTATCTGCCAGCCAAACACGGCTGAAGTTTTGCATTCATGCAGTGCAGAGTCTGACGTCCAATGTCCAAAACTGGACAAAAGTTGTATGTACACCACATCATCTGTTGGGCTCAGCCTAGGTGTTGCTTTCAGATCTGAGTCCAGTGGAGTGGCACAAATAGTAAACAATCAGCACTGGTCCCGACCGCAGTGATGCCGCAATTTTTCAGTAATGCATGATAGTGCTGCGTCTTAGTCAGCAAGGGTCTTGATGTGCTATCTTCATTGCAGATGCTATGATGCGTGCATTGCTGTGGACGTTTTCATGCAAGTGAAAGAGGCCATGCTAATCTGTAATTGACTTGCCAAGCTGCTGAGGGCTGCAAGTGATCGCGGGCTGTTTGGTACCGGTAGTACTGATCACAACCCATATGGGCATTTGGCACATGCTATGGTCCAGGACAAATTGGTGTACACAGCCACAGCGCTTGACAAAAGGGCTTGCTGTATCTGGGTGAACTACACATTAGATGTTGCAGGTGTATGTGCAGCTGCAGGCAGGTAATGTTATGGTACATACTACATATGTACAAGGCCCCTGCAATTTCTGCAATCCACTTGTTGCAGACAACCAGAGCCAGACAGGTGTGCTTGCAACATGCTTCAATCTGGGGAGGACTTGTCAGCATCATCATCATTGGAGAGATCCTCTTTCGGATACACATCCTGTCGCTGTTGGCTATATCTGTCTCTCAACTGGCGCACAGGAAGCATATTTCCACGAGCATCCTGACCTAGGAACAGCGAATACAGGTATACGTGGTCAAAAGAGTCATACCCATACACTTCAGGCCATGTCTCTGGATCCTGCAATACAGCACAGGACAGTGCATGAACCACACAGCAGCCTGTCAGTGTCAACAAGCTCATGACAGATGCAGGTAGCGGTGTAAATACATGACTGAGTGACAGCGACAACAATCACAAAAGACATCATAGCCATATAACAAGCTGTACACTTCGATCTGTGTGGCAGAGCTGACAGGAAGGCAGTTACACATATTCTCAAGTTGCTGAGTTGTGGGTCAGGACTGAGGCAGCGCAGCCGCATCATCAATCTAGGCTGTCAATCAACCTGAGGAGCCTAAGCCATCAGCTCACCTGAGGAGCATCAAGCAACTCTTCAGCTACATACGCAACAGGAGGCCGCTGCCATGATGCTTCCCAGTCCTTTGCATCTACTAACAAGTGATAGAAGGTCTGTTCACAGCCCTTCTGTAGATCTGCCACACCAGCTGCCTTCTGCCAATCCTCTCCCTCACAGCAGGAATTGTCCCATCTGTAACACAACATGCCTAAGCTGTAGGTATGCTGATACATGCGCTGTGCTTTCAGCAAACATGATGAAAAGAAAACAGGGCCATAATATGTCACGCCACCTGTTTCAATGTCACACATGAGAGGAGACATCTTGCAACCTGACTATGACGCATGCTAGACCGGGTGTGCATCTAAGTACATGACTGGAGGGTTGAGTTTACACCGCACATGCCATCACAACCACTTCTACATGAATGTGATTACATCACAATCCAAAAGATACTCTTTTGCTGTGAACTTGGGCATGCATGTTGTTGACGCTGCTTACCCACAGACAACCCCATCGTAACCAAGCTTGGCATGCTTCACTCGCTGCCCCAGCTCGTACTTGCGCACTGAGCTTGTGGCATTTTCAGCTTCACTCTGAGCCTCTTCACTCTGGCCTTGAACCACCTTCAAGCGATCACGGACTTCTGCTGCATCAGCATATCGCTCCTCATCAATAGCCCTCTGCAGCTCAGACCGCAGCCGCAAGCCTTCTGAAGCAACATCTGCTACAGCTGTCTGATTGGCACTGCGTGTTCCGCAACCAGGGCCTTTTGCCTCCTGTGACAAAGGCAAAACAACATGAGCAACAAAATTTCATCAGCATAGCTGCATGCAACAAAACATGGTGCAGATGTGACTGCTTTTCAGCACGGTTGTGCATTTACATACATGACAGGCAGGTGCCTTTCTGCAGGCTCAAATGACAGACCGATGCCAGAAAGCCATGGGATGCAATGTGCTGCTCACCAGCTGTTCTGCTACAATCTCGTCGATTTGCTTTCGCCTCTTGCGTATTTCTTGAGCTGTGTCAAAGTCATCCATGTTCAGCATGCGCTGCAGTTGTGTATCTAGGTTCTGTATACCAGGAAACGTGCAGTCAGCACTTAACTTTGCAGGCCACCCGATGGCTGCATCACTGATACAGGCATGTTATGCTGAATGTTACCATCCTGTCAATTTGACCATCAAGCCAAACAATCACTTACAAGCTGGAACATGAAGTAAATCAATTCTGACTCAGCCATCTTGCTCTGTTCAGTCTGCTGCTTCTGGTGTACACGTTTTGTATCTCTGTTTGCTGAACATACAAACAATGCCCTGCCTACAGGGCTATTGCTGTACTTGTGTCCTCTAGAGACGCTGAGATGACGAGTGAGTCGGTTGCTGGTACGTAAGCATACACGCCACCTGGTATTTATGCATTTGCTTGTGAAGATAGGCCTGTGCATGCAGTGTCCGCTGCAATTTATTGCTGAATTCAGAATATGAGGCATGATATGCAGACGATACGGTCTACGACTGCTCAGATCATCAGCAAAATACACACAACCGTCTACGGGCACAAAGGGCCAGAGATCTATTCGGTGCGCAACTCAACTGGCTTGTTGACCTATCGTGATCAGTGCAACCTCGACAGAATAAGCTCAGCGTTCTTGCAAGGTTAGCTGCACTCAACTCAACAATGCTCCCACACAAATGAGGGAACGACAGGCTTATAGACTGTCGTGAGATAACGTACGACGATAGTCGCAGACTCGCGAGTCCTGTGTCCACAGCGCTCGTGGCCTTAGGGCAGGTTGAACAGTGCCAAGCGCCCTTGCTGTCTCAAATCAAAGTCCTGGTCAAACAGATGTCTGTTGCGCTTTATCACAATTGCCGGGATGAGGCAGTTAGCATTGGACGCAAGGTCATCTACCTGCTGTCATAGTTGCCTGCGTGCCTGTTCACGGCCCAAGCTACACAGCGCGCGTTACAAGCAGTTCACCAGCGCATACACACAGCGCGTACACACCAATGAGCGGAGATGTTATGGACGCGTTAGCGCGCAGACCGACAATGGTGGTGAAAAGACCCGGCCACCTGCCGCTGCGACGCCTGCGCCGAGGGACGACGATGTGCGCCTGCTTTTCAGGAGTTCGTTCAGCAGCTTCCTCGCAATCTTACCATCTTCTGTTGCACTTTCAGGTCTTACCAGATAGCTTGGGAGATGCCTTACAGCAAGCAAGTGATGCTACAGCCTTAGCTATTGAGAAGGGCGCAAACAGATGTATTGTGAGTTGCTGCACAGCATATCACAGTTGCCCTGCAAACAGAATAAGCTGTCGGCGTGGCTTTGAACATTTCTTGACATTTGGATTTGCACTCAGGTTGAGATCCTGCTACCTGAGTTCTGGGATCCCGCTAGTGGACCAGTCTTTGCTGAGGAAGGTGATCAGCAACGATTCTGGAAGCTCACTCGTCGTTTCATTGACAGCCTTGCACAAGGCAGAAACAGCAAAAACATCAAAGCTGTGAGTCCCTCTGTCTGTAAGCATTTGTCTTTTCATGATCAGCTTGAGGACAATAATCATTTTATGCCAACACAATGAGGTTGCTCAGAGGGTGACAAATTTGGTATAAAGCTGCATTTGACTGTAGATTTATCCAGACATGGGGGTGGCAGCAATGCTGAAGAATCAGTGGCCAGATGCAGGCTTCAGGTTTGCCAGCTTGAGTGATCGAAAACCTGTGTCGGAAGATGACGATCTCATAGTGCTGGCAGCTCCAGATCCTCAAGGTTGGTCATTGACTCTTTGCAGTGAGCTCCCAAGTTGCAAAATGCAAAGCTGGACACACTGTAGCATTGCATTGTCGTTCACCTGGCAGGCTTGGTGCTCATACCACAAGTTTGAACAACCAGGAGTGACAAGATTCAATGAGCTCATTGATTGCTTCAGTTTGGTTATTTGACGCTCTTGCTTGCATTCAAAGCATGTCCACAGGGATCTTTGAGTGCAGGACTTGAGGCAGTCAAGAAAGCTACAGCAGCAGCTGAGACTGTAGCACCCATCATCCTGTTCAACCCCAGGCTTGCCAGGTCAGTGTGGGATTATCTTCATGTGTGCTTGGGTGCAGATATTTCGCTTGTCATCAACTTGTGCATTGTGAAACTGCTGTTTGCTTGCTGACTCCCTTGTGTGGCTGAGACATGCCAGCTACATAAAGGATTGAGCCAAGCCTGTTTGCCCTGCTGCAGTGGTGATGCTGGAGTAGGATTGAATGTACGGCGGCTGACCAAACAGTTCACCTCCACCTTCACAACCAGCTACTCCTTGCGGCCAGTTGCAGATGTGGGCAGCGTCTTCCGTCGCTACCCAGGCCAGTGGCAGGTCTTTGTTGAGGACCCTTCCATGGAGCCTGGCAGATACCTGCTTGCTGCAGAAAGGCCCACTCGCCCTGCAGGTACTGCCTTTCAACTATTGCTGTTTTGCAGACTTGCATGTCATGTGTATGTGTCAAGGAGCACTCATCTGAAAACGGTTCAGGTATGTCAATGCAACTGTTGGATCTTCCAAAGCTGTGCCTGAAAGAGGAGACTAATTGGTCTTCATGTGCTTCCTTGTACATTGCATGAAGTGCTGCAGCTTGTGGAAGTTGGGCATAAGCACAACTGCTCCCATGATGATTTGCTCAATGTGCAGCATGTGATGCACTGTTTGACCTCTTTTGCTGATGGTTTGGTTTGGCTTTGCAGGTGAAGCTCTGGATGCAATCATTGAGGAGGCGCTTGGCCTGCAGACAGATCCTGATGGTGGGGGAAAGGGGATACTGGCATCAATTGGCAGCACAATATCTTCTCTCCAGCGCTTTTCCAGATCCTTGTCACGATGAGAGTGGGCCAGGTCACCAAGTGAACACCAGCCATTATACTGTTTGTTCAAAATTAAGTTAATTTCAATCTGTCCTGCTCTGCCAATTTTGGGGTCTGGCCCTCTGAGTGTATATGCTGTCTCAATTATTGTGCATGTCAAAAGCAGTACACAAAATTTATTGTATAGCAGGGTGCTTATTATACAATGTAACAGAGGCCGAAGTCAGACTTGGAGGCTCTGATTTTTGTTGTGCCGCTGGACTTGCCGTCTTTGTAGCGGCGGAGGCGCTGCCTTACCAGTACCAGCTGCACCTGAACATGATTCAGACAAGCATTGGTGCAAACTGAGTTTTGATGAGCTTTCAAACAACATTCAAGCCATGGCGCTCAGTATGCATGCAGCTGAGCTGCTAAATATATGCTAGACTCGTGTGTTGTTTGCCTACCCTGACGAGCAATATTGCAAGCAACCCTGACTCAACATCAAGGTTGCATACATAACTGCAGCAGTTCATGCACCAGTCAGTTCACACAAACAAGACAGATCTGCATTTGTTGCTGTGATATCACACCTGTGGCAGGGCCCCTGTCCACTGTTATGCGCTGCAAGATACCATCGCTGCTGCGTGGCCTCAACTCCTGCTGGTTGCTGGACACAGGCACTGTCCCCATCTGCCCCACCCTTTGTGATGTCATGGCCGTGCTGACAGTTGCCAGCGGCTGCACTGCAGCACTCTGTACACTCTTGACAGCTGGGGCTGCAGGCATGTGCCTGGCAGAGAGGGGTCTAGCTGGGACAGCTGGAGTATTGCCCCACCCCCCTAAGGCTGCGTTGAAATGAATGGCACTGGAGTGCCTGATCGGTCTTGTTTCTGCCTCAGCTGGATCCGCTGCAACTGCAGAGCCTTCGTCTGCATAAGCTACAACACATGAGCGCTCTGAACAGGAATGCAATGACTGCACCAAAGAAAGGCTTGCTGCAAATGTGCATCAGGAGGGAAGAAAACAATTAGTACTGTAAGTGGTTGCGTGTGACTGCTACATGCAATTGCACAGTGCCGGCGATTGAACAGCCGGCACGGGTTTGCATGACAGCACAAGCTGCATGTGACATACATGTGACACACCTTTGAGATGCAGCTAGAATAACTTGTCTGCCTGGTATACACCAATCAGGCATGAGCAACTCTGACCTTGCACAGAAAGGGTACGGTAGGGAGACTTCATTCCCAGAATCGGGTGGTGCATGTCGCCAGATGGAACAGCATCACTTTCCTCCTCAATCACACTCAATTTGTCCTGGCCCTTGTCATTGCTCCTCTGGGCCTCTTCAGCCCCATCCTGGCCTGCATAGCAATCAGTGACTTAGTATTTTGCTATAAATTGCACCGCAACTTTGGTCAACTGTGCTGCATAGAGTGCTGTTTCCTGCTGCTGTCCTTCACTGAAAGAAGGCTGCACAACCAGGCTGCCCAGAAAAAAATCCCTTGACGTGCTTGACATTGATGACCTGATGGCTGTGACATCAAAACAGCCATGATGACAAGCCTGGTGAGTTAAGAAGATACATCATATTGAGCAGGTGTTGAACCTGCCATGCGTTCAGCACACTCACAAAGGATGCACTACCTCGCTGTTGTGGCTCAGCTGCTGCAAAGCTGGCTACATCTGGCTGCTTGCCCAGCTGCTTGATAGGTGACGCATAAGGTGCAGGGACAGACACCTTGATGGGCACAGGATTGACGCCAGCTGGGGGCATGCCGCGCTTCATGACTGACATTGCCTGTCATGTTCACAGCCACAATTTCAGGAGACCTGCGCAGCTGTGTATGGTGCAATGCAAACGTTTACTCACAATATCCTTCAGAAAACAGGCCTGCTTGGCAAAAACACCTCTGCAAGCGTAGAGACATAACTGTGGAGCGCAGCATGCTACCATGAAGGGGTGTTGGTCATAACTTGGCGGGAACTTGTGTACTGTGGATACTGCCATGCTGGATCAAGCTGCCGCTTGCACTAACCCCCCCTCTCTGCATCATGTGCCCAGAGCATGCAAGCTTTGCTCTGAGTTCTGCATCACTTAGCTCAATGCAGCTTTCAGTAGTGGGTAGGAATCTCACCTCCAGGTTGATGGCACACACACCGCGCATGAAGGATTGCTTCATGTCTTCTTCCAGCTGGTCTCGGGCTGCTCGTTCCTTGCGCAGCTGCTGCTGAGCATCAGCCAGGGCAGCCTTCAAGTCCTCAATGATCACCCCTGCCTCCCCCCAGGCTGCCTGCTTCGCTGCATCTTCCTTGCGCTGTAGCACTTCTTGCCTCTGGAGCAGGCAATGTGATGGTATCAGCACCAGACAAGGAGCTGTGTGGCTGACCAGTTTGGCCAAACTGACGTATGACAGCCAGCTGATGATACTGATGGGCACGCATGTCAGCATCAGCAAGCAGCTATTGCAAGGTGAGCTCACACATTTGGTGCAACAACACATACTCTGATGGACAAACGTACGAAGCTTGCAATGTTCATGGACAAAGTTCTGATGGGCACTGCACACACGCCAGCGGGTCATGTTGTATGTTGCACAATGGTCGTGTTCAGCGTTGAGACCTACATTAGTGCGTCCTTCCAGGTTGCACCATCGCTTCCAGTGCTGGAAAACTTGTCCTTGCAGCTTGCGGCTATCGTAGTGCTTCACAGCCTGCCGCAGGTGCTGCCGCATGGCCTTCTGCTGGCGTGCAAAGCTGTGCCACTCAAACATGGCAAGTGCCACCACGTGATTCCGATGAGCATAGTGACGAGCAGTTGCATATGAGGAGGCCACCCTGCGATGTTGTCAAGGGAAGTCAGGCGCTTGGTGCCGAGAGGTGCCCAGACCTGCAATGTCTGTCACTAGCCAACAGGAACATGGCAGCAGCAATTTAGATTGTGCATGGACAGCAGCTTTTGCGCTGTCAAACTTAGTGTAGACAGGTGTTTGCTATATTGCTGCTGCCATTTGCATGTTTGCTGTATTGCTGCTGCCATTTGCATGTTTGCCTCTTGTGGGGCACGCACACTAGTTACTCTTTGTGTCTGTAGAGTGAGGTCTAGCAACAGGCAAGGACAGCTGGACATGTAAGACGCGGTGATGTGCTTTGGGGTCACCTGTCCAATATGGCTTCGGTCTTCACAGTGACTTGTCTCTCACAATGCAGCTCTTGCTTGAGACTTTCTAAGCGAGCCTGGCTCTCTGCCAGTTCAGCGGCTCCCTTGAGCTGTTCTGCCTCAGCTAGAGCCCTTCCCTCAAAAGTCGACTTTGCCTTTGAGTCCAAGAAGAAGCCCTAGAGACAGCAACATGTGCTACTCAAACTTCGCAAGTACGTGTCATCACAATACAACCATACGTCAGGCTTGGTTGTGAGCATTGTGGCCTACTTAGTCAGGCTTAGAGCATCAGCGAGAGCTCTGGCTCACCATGATCTCCTTTTTGAAGTAACGAGAACAGTCATCCAGCTTCACACCCAGCAGGTCAGCATCCAAGTCTGTAATTGATGCAGCTCTGCCTGAGAGGATGCCCTCCTCTGTCATATTGCTTTCGGGGCTAAACTTGGAGGCTTTCAGAGCATCTGTCAGCAGTCCTGCTTGCTCAAGCAAGCTGTGTACACTGCTGAGGTTCCTATCCATATGAGGCACGTAGCAAAGTCTTGGACCGCAACAGTGCCGTGTACAGCATTACTCTTGCGACAAGGCGTAAGTCTGCATGATAAGGTGTAGTTTGTCAAAGTCATTGCGATCCGACATCGAACGAAGGTAGCAACATCTAGGATGAAAGAGGCAGTGCGGTAGCCGCTGAAGCGTCATGCTATCCACGTAAGGTAATGATAGCAGCTCATGGCGTTTTCAAATTTCAAACTTGTGAATTGATGTAACGACAGGGGCGGAGCCCTGCCTGTCCCTGCGGAGCAGTGCGGAACTTGTCAACCGCACTGGGGACTGTTATTGTTCGGATGCAGCCCCATAGCAAATTAGGGACCCTGTGACAGGGTGACCCTGCTTCTGGCTGCACCCTTTATACCCTTGTGAAATCGCAAAGCATACATGGCCTATGAAAGGCAATCAAAG
>JAABUK010005403.1_pt1 | contig 19910 bp, 15 predicted proteins | sample 5559141 | NCBI WGS metagenome assembly JAABUK01 (sample SAMN10711869, study PRJNA513367) | rock metagenome | isolation source: Antarctica rocks | place: Antarctica: Victoria Land, Pudding Butte nord | collected 2016-01-03 | reverse complement strand
CGTACACCGCCATGCGGCGCGCGAGATCGGCGCGCCGGTCGGCGGGCAGCGAGCTCCAGGCGGGGTTATTTTTTCGGCCCAGCCCGTCTGGACGTTGATCCTGTTCGCGGGCACCACGCTGCGCGGCATGAGCGCCAGGCTCTGCGGCACCAGGCCGAGCGTCTTCTGCCGCGCCAGCCTCGCCTCGCGGATTTTGTCCCAGCCCTGGGCATACACGGCTTCGTAGCGCGCGATGTCCTGCTGGGGCGCGTGCAGCGGAAAGTGAGGCGCGTTGAAGGCCAGGTACTGGAACCACGGCTTGCCCGGCGCCCGCTGCGCCTGGTCGATGAAGTCGATCGCGTAATCCGCGAAGGCATCGGTCGAGTAGAACTGGCCCGGCTTGTAGGTGCGCTTGGGGCGGCCCGCAGGCAGGCGGGTGTAGAAAGGGTCTTCCTGCCAGTAGGAGTTGAAGCCGCCCAACATTCCGTAGAAGTCGGAGAAGCCGCGCTGGACGGGCGTGTTCTGCTCGCTCAGGTGCCACTTGCCCGCCATCGAGGTGCTGTAGCCCGCCGGCTCAAGTACTTCGGGCAGCGTGACCGAGCGCGGCGACAGCACGCCCGAGAGGTTGGGGAAGCCGGCCTGGTGCGGGGCCAGGCCGGTGAGCAGCGAGGCGCGCGAAGGGCTGCAGCGCGCCGAGTTGTAGCACTGCGTGAAGCTCAGGCCGCCGCGCGCCAGGGCGTCGATTTGGGCGTGCGAATCTCGCCGCCGAAGCAGCCCAGGTCAGACCAGCCCAGGTCATCGGCCAGGATCAGCAGCACGTTGGGGCGGGGCGCCTTCGCGGGCGTGCTCGGCTCAGCGGCGGGGCGCGCCGCCTGCGCGCCGCAGCCGGAGCCGACCACGCTCGCCAGCCCCACGGCTGCGCTGCTGAGGCTCCTGCGCAAGGGAAATGGTGATTTCATAAATGGTGATTTCATAAATGGTCTGCTCCTTTCAAATCTTACCGTCAACACCGCGCCCAAGCCCGCAAGTACTTGCCGGCACCGGCTCGCACAACACCCTGCCGCTGTTTTTCAAGCCCGCGCGACGCGACGCGGCTTCGCAACTGGGATGAGGTGAGCAGGCTCCGATTGGGATAGCCTCTGAGTGGGAGAATCCAGAGCCCGATATGCACATCCCACCCGGCGGCCCGCCTTCCCATCGCCACGGCTGCAAGGAGCCGCTTCCCGCTCTCGAAGGCGAGGCCGGGGCCGCCTCTTCCGGTTCCGCCGCGCCGGAACTTCCCGAAGGCCAGGGCGAAGGCCCGAGCACGCGCTTGCCCGAGCGGTTGGCCACGGAGGACGTGCGCTCCTCGATGATGCGCGTCATCATCGCCTGGGGCTTCGGCGCGGCCTTCATGAGCCTGTCCTCGGGCGCGGTCTACACTGCCTTCGCGCGTTCCATCGGGGCCTCGAACACCATCTTCGGCGTGCTGGCGGGAGCGATGCCGCTGATGAGCGTGCTGCAAGTACTTGCGGCCTGGACTCTGGAGCGGCACCGGCGGCGCAAGCGGCAGTTCCTCATCGCGGGCCTCATCGGGCGCGGCGTGTGGCTGCTGGTTCCCCTGCTGCCCCTGGCCCGCAAGTACTTGCCGGCGCTGGTGCCCGGCAGCGTCGTGCTGCCTGGAGTGGCCGCGCTGATTTTGATCTCGGCCATCGGGCAGGCGTTCGTCTCGCCCGCCTTCTTCTCGTGGATGACCGACCTGGCGCACTCGCGCGTGCGCTCGACCTTCTTCGCACGCCGGATGCAGGTCGGCACGCTGGCCGGGATGCTGGTTTCCATCGCGGGCGGCCTCATCGCAGACAACTTCGCGCACCTGGAAATCTACTGCGCCGTCCTCTTCCTGGCCGCCTGCCTGGGCCTGGGCGACATCCTGATGTTCCTGGGCGTGCGCGACCCGCGCCACCTGGAGCCGCGCCCGCCCGAAGTCGATGCCGCTCTCGATGAGCTGGCGCGCGCCGTGCCCTCGCCCCTGGCCGCCATCCGCGAGCCGCTGCGCGAGGCCCCGGTGCGCCGCTTCCTGCTCTTCGTGTGCCTCCTCTTCGCGGGCTACGGGCTGTACGGGCCGTTCTTGTGGCTGCATTCCTTCGAGTACTTGCACCTCTCCAAGACCCAGACCGGCCTCATCGTGAACGCCGCGCCGATGCTGGCCATCGCCATGACCTCGCGCTTCTGGGGCCGCCTCACCCAACGCTACGGCAACCGCCCCGTGATGCGCCTGGGCTCCATGGGCCTCATGCTGGTTCCGCTCGGGATGCTGCTCATGCAGCCCGACCCCGATCTGATTTCCAAAATCCTGTTCGGCGCCCTCTTCTTCGCCTCGGGCATCCTGGCCGTCGCGGTTGACCTGGCCAACGTCAACATGATGACCAACCTGTGCCCGCAAGTCCCACGCTCCACCATGACCGCGCTGTACTCCATCGCCGGAGGCTGCTCGTTCGCGCTGTGCTCGGCTGGAGCGGGGAAATTATCGGACGCGCTGAGCGATTGGGAGGCCCAGCTTGGCCCGCTGCACTTCGAGAACTACCACGTTTTGTTCGTGCTCTCGCTCGCGGTGCGCGTGCTCAACGCCCTGGCCGTCGCGCCCCGGCTGCAGGAGCCCGGGTCGGGCTCGGCCCGCCGCATGGCCTTCGAGATGGTGCCCCAGATATGGAGCAACTTCGCGGGCCGCCTGCCGCGCCCCTTCGCCCGCGACTGAGCCGCCAGTACTGGCGCCTAAACCCGGCGCAGCACGCGAGCCGGGTTGCCCGCGACGATGGTGTTCGGCTCGACATCGCGCGTCACGACCGAGCCGGCACCGATGACGGCGTTGTCGCCGATCGAGACGCCGGGCAGCACAATCGCGCCACCGCCGATCCACACGTTGTCGCCGATTGTAATAGGCGAGGCCAGCTCAAGCCCGCTGCGCCGCACCGCGGGATCGAGCGGATGATGCGCCGTGTAAATCTGCACGCCGGGCGCGAGCAAGACGCTGCTGCCGATTGTGATGGGCGCGCAGTCGAGCAGAACGCAGCCGAAGTTGGCGTAGAACTTCTCGCCCACCGAGATGAAGCCGCCGTAGTCGCAGCGAAACGGCGGCTCGACCTCAGCGGCAGCGCCGCAGCGCCCCAGCAGCGCGCGCAGCATCTGCTGCCGCGCCTCGGCTTCGCGCGGCGGCGAAGCGTTGAAGCGCGCGCACCTCTCGCGAGCCAGCCGCCGCATCTCGGTGAGCTCAGCATCGCCCGCGAAATACAACTCGCCCGAAAGCATCTTCTCGCGCTCGGTCTTCATGGTGGAATGGTGCAAGTACTTGCAGCTACCGTCCGAACCGCCCGAACCTCTGCGCCCACTCCCTGGCGTGGTAAGTCAGGATGATGTCGGCTCCGGCGCGCTTGATCGACAGCAGCGTCTCGTCAATCAATCTTTCCTCGTCGATCCAGCCGGCGGCTCCCGCGGCCTTGATCATCGAGTACTCGCTCGACACGTTGTAGGCCGCCAGGGGCAAGTCGAAGCGGTCGCGCGCCTCGCGCAGCAAGTCCAGGCAGAACAAGGCGGGCTTGACCATCAGCATATCGGCGCCTTCTTCGATGTCCAGCGCCATTTCGCGCATGGCCTCGCGGCGGTTGGCGATGTCCATCTGATACGAGCGGCGGTCGCCGAACGCGGGGCTCGAATCCGCCGCCTCGCGGAAGGGGCCGTAAAAAGCCCCGGCGAACTTGGCCGCGTAGGACAAAATCGGCACCTCGCTGAAATGCTCGGCATCCAGGGCACGCCGGATAGCGGCGACGCGGCCATCCATCATGTCCGAGGGCGCGATGATGTCGGCTCCCGCCCGCGCGTAGCAAGTACTTGCACGAGCCAGAATATCCAGCGTGGCGTCGTTGTCAACCTGAGTTCCGTGACGGCCCTGCCCCAACACTCCGCAGTGGCCGTGCGAGGTGTATTCGCAGGCGCACACGTCGGCCATCACGATGCACTCGGGCACTGCGGCCTTGATCGCCTGCATCGCCAGCGGCACCGGGCCAGCAGCATCGAAGGCCGCGCGGCCATCTGCGGTCTTGTGCTCGGCGGGCACGATGCCGAAGAGGATGACGCCCGGCACGCCCAGCTCCCTCAGCTCGCGAGCTTCCTGCGCGGCCTCCTCGACGCCCAGCCGGAACTGGCCGGGCATCGACGAAATCGGCTCGCGCGCGCTGCCGTGCTGCACGAAAAGCGGCGCGATGAGGTCGCCGGGAGAAAGCGAAGTCTCGCGCACCAGGGCGCGCAAAGCGGGCGTGGCGCGCAGGCGGCGCGGGCGCTGAGTGGGGAAGGCCATAACAAAAGGCAGGGGCGGGCAGAGGTGAGGCTCAGGCGCTCGCAAGTACTTGCAGCAGCGATTCGACGCCCGCCTGGGCCGCGACCGCGTCCGGCTCCAGCCCATTTTCGCGCGCGGCCTGGGCCGTGATCGGCCCGATGCAGGCGACGCGGAACCTGGCGCGCCGCTCGCGCACCCAGCCGGCTCCCAGCGCATCCAGGAAGAAGCGCACCGTCGAGGACGAGGTGAAGGTAATCCACACTTCGCCCGCGCCATCTTCGCTGCCCTCGCTGCCCTCGCTGCCTTCGATGGCGGCGCGCGCTTGCTCGGCGTTGGAGTTGTCGGGCACGGTGGCGTAGCACGGAGCCGCCAGCACCTGAGCGCCTGCGGCTTCGAGCAGCTCGCTGAGCACCTCGCGGCCCTCGACGGCGCGCGCGATCAAGATGCTGTGGCCAGCCGCGCCGCGCGCCAGCAAGCCCTCGGCGACGCTTTCGGAAATGGAAGATTCGGGCACGAAGTCGGCGCGGATGCCGCGCTCTTGCAGGGCCAGCGCCGTCGCGGGCCCGATCGCCGCGACCTGAGCGCCCGCCAGCGCCCGCGAGTCCAGCCCCAAGTACTTGAGCCGCTCCCAGAAGGCGGCCACGCCATTAGCCGAGGTGAAGGCAACCCAGCCGAAGCCGCTCAGCTCAGCGATGGCCTTGTCCACGAGCGCGTAATCTTCGAGCGGCTGGACGCGGATGGTCGGGCACTGCACCACGCGCGCGCCCTGGGCACGCAGCCCTTCGGCTAAGCCCGAAGCCTGCTCGCGGGCGCGCGTCACGATGACGGTGCGGCCCCACAGAGGCCGCGCGTCGAACCAGCGCAGCTTGTCGCGCAGGCTGACGACCTCGCCGACGACGATCAAAGCCGGCGGCTTCAGCCCCGTGCGCTCGACCTCGGCTTCAATGGTCTGCAAGGTTCCCGTAACGGTCTGCTGCTCGGGCGTGGTGCCCCAGCGGATCAAGGCGACCGCAGTCGAAGGGTCGTCGCCGCGTTCGAGGAGCTGAGCCACGATCTTGGGCAGGGCGCGCACGCCCATCAGGAAGACCAGGGTCTGGGCGCGCGGCAGCTCGGGCGGCGGCGCGTCGTCGTCTTTGGTGTGGCCGGTCACGACGGCGAAGGAGGTCGCGATGTCGCGGTGCGTGACCGGGATGCCCGCATAGGCCGGGGCCGCGATGCTCGACGAGACGCCGGGCACGATCTCGAAGAGGACGCCGTGCGCGCGGCAGAACAGAGCCTCCTCGCCGCCGCGCCCGAAGACGAAGGGGTCGCCGCCCTTCAAGCGGCACACGCCCTTGCCTTCGAGGGCCTTGGCGACGAGCAGGGCGTTGATCTCGTCCTGCGTCATGGCATGGCGCGAGGCTTCCTTGCCAACGTAGATTTTCTCGGCCTCGGCACGCGCCAGATCGAGCAGCTCGCTGCCGATCAAGCGGTCGTAAACGATGACCTCGGCGGCTGCAAGTACTTGCGCGCCGCGCCGCGTCAGCAGTCCGGGATCGCCCGGCCCCGCCCCGACAAGATAGACCGTTCCGCTGTGCTCCTCTGGTGCGCTCATGCCTTGAGTGTGGCGCTGAGCCCGGCCGCGCGCACCCGGCTTTTGCTAAGCCCAGCCCAACGAAACCGGGCACGCGCCCAAGTACTTGCTCCGTTGGCTACTGCGCTTGTGACTCAAGCGCCTCAAGGCGCAAGATGTCGCGGCGCACCAGCAGCAGAGGCAGCACGCCCAGGGCACCGAAGCAGCAGTCGATGAGGCGCCAGCCGAGCGGGATGCCGCGCAGAGGGCCGCAGATCAGGGCCAGCGGAAAGACGCCCGCGCAGGCGAGCATCGCCCACTCGATGACAAAGCGGTTGCGCACCGGGTCGCGCCACGGCCCCACGAACGCGCTCGCGATGACGAGGTGAGCGAAGGCCAGCCAGTCGGTTCCGTAAGCCAGGAACGGAAAGCGAGCCTGGTTTTCGAGCAGAGCCGACAGCACGAGGTCAATCCAGCCTGTCAAGCCGCTGCTTCGTGCCAGGCCCGCGAGGAACGGCCAGCGTAGGGTCCCGGCGAGGATCGAGACTTCCCACGGCAGCGGGAAAGCCGTCAGGCCCGACAGCACCAGCCCGATGATGAAGGCCGCGAGCCAGGCGCGGATGCGCTTCAAGAGCGCAGCCCGCAGTCGTAAGCGGGCCGCAAGTACTTGCGGCTCGCTCACGGCTGCCGGCGAGGCGGAGTTGGCGTTCATGCGGCTCGCGGGCTCAAGTACTTGCGGCCCGGCTGCGGCTTACATCAAGCGTTGGGCACAACCTGGGGCGGGCCTTCGTTGGGCCTGGGCTTGGCCGCCGCTGCCTTGGCGGGCTTGGCTTTGGGCCTGGGCTTAGCTGCGGGCTTGGCTTTGGGCGCGGGCTTTGGCTTAGCTGCGGGCTTGGGCGTGGCTTTGTCGAACTGAGTGTAGGCGTCGTCGATGCTCTTCTCGTATTTCTTGAGCAGCGGCTCCAGCGGCTCGGCCTTGTAGCCTGCGGGCACCTCGAAGGCAGCGGGAGCGATGGCTTGGGTTGAGCGCGAGACGAGCGACAGGTCGATGCGCGTCTCGCCGATGGCCATGCGCTGCACCGGAGGCGGCGTGAAGGTCAGGTGCACCAAGACGGGCGTGCCACCGAAGAACTCGTTGGGCGCGCCCTCGGGCGGCGCGATGGTCTCGGCGGCCTGCAAGATTTCCTGCGGCATCATCTGCCACAGCACGGGGTAGAGCTCGTTGAGCCACATCGAGGCGCTGTCGCCGCCCAGGGCCTTGCGCATATCGCGCGACTGGCGGTTGAAGGAGCGGATCAAGGCGTCGCCCTCCTGCTCGGGCGCCAGCCACATCTCGGCTCGCACCTGAGCCCACTCGGGCGGGCTGCCCGACGAGCCGCCGCTGCCCCCGGTGTTGACCAGCATCGCCAGGCGGTAGCCCCTGGCCTGCTGCCCGTTGATGGTGCGCGTCTGATCCAGCGCGCGGAAGTACAGCTTCAGCTCGTTCTTGAGGAACGGGCGGTACACCGAGCGCACCTCAGCCCCCAGCCGGGCCCGCTGCGAGCGGGTCAGCTCCTCGGGCGCCTGCTGCGACAGGGCCGGCGCGAGCTTCTTCCACGGATCGAAGCGCACCCGCTTGAGCGTGGGGCGCAGCGGCCCGCCCAGCGAAGTGCGCTGCGACGAGAGGTAAGCCACAAAGCGGTCAGAGGCCAGGTCCGTGACGAGGGCGGCCTCAACCGGCTCGGCTGGCTTGCGCTTGGCCCGCGCGCCTGCTGCCTGCGCGCTCGCCGCCTGCGAAACCTGGCGCCCGGCCAGCGCAAGCAGCGGCGCTTCGGGCAGCAGGGCGCGCAGCGAGAGCGAGCCTCCGGGCAAAACGTTGTTAGCCCAGGCATCAGCCCAAGGGTATACGGGCTCCTCGCCTGGGCTGCGGCCACCGGGCAGGCCGAAGGGCAGCGGCGGCAGCTTGTCGAAGTCCTTGGCGCTGGCGCGCAGCAGCAGGCGCATCCGCGCGGCGACGTTGGGGTCTTCGCTCGTGCCCTGCCACTGCGTGCGCAGCGTCACCGAGGCAATGGGCTTGGCCTTCTCCGAAGAGCCCAGGCGCACCGAGAGCCTGTGCTCCCACGTCAAGTCGGCGCGCGCCACGCCTGGCAAAGCCAGGGCGCACAGGCCCGAGGCCCACAGCAGAGTTGAGGCTTGTCTTTTCATACCGCGCATTATAGCACCCCAACGGCTGCCAATTGATAGTCGAAGCCTGCAAGTACTTGCAGTTTCATCCGCGACTTTGCGTCCTCTCTCGCCTGCGCCTGCGCTGTCGATGCCGCCGCCAGGCTGTGCCCAGGCCGCAGTGGAAGCGGCAGCCAGCGCGCCCGGCGCCAAGCACTTGGTGCTCATGATGCGTGGCCTCGTCCGCACGACACCCGCCCGGCTGCCTTGCGTTGTGTTGCGCTGCGCCAAACAAAAAGCCCCCGCGGTTGCGGAGGCTTTTGCTTGCGATGAGTTTTTAACGCTCTACTCGCCCAGAATCCAGACGTGCACGGCCTTGCGGCCCTTGGTGTTGGCCTCGTAGTAGGAGTTGTAGGCCAGGTCGATGCGCCGCCCCTTGATCGCACCGCCGGTGTCGCAGGCGAAGGCGTAGCCGTAGCCCTCGACGTACAGCTTGGTGCCCAGAGGAATCACGCGCGGGTCTACGGCAGCGGCTCCGTAGCCGATGGGCAGGCCGGTCGCGGTGCTGGTGTAGCCGCCGTTCTCGCGCGGGTCCGGGCTGTAGCCCGTCGCCACCAGCTCGATCATGCGCACGGCGCGCAGGCTCTTGCCATTGGCCGCCGCAGGAAGCTGCGGGCCGGCATACAAGCGGTCGCGCGCGCTGCCGCCACGAGCCGAGAGCGAGTAGGCGCGGGCGTAGCGCGAGTGATACGGCGTCTGGCCCGGCACGTAGGCGTTGCGCGAGCCCAGGCCGATGATCTTGGGCTGAGGCTGCAGCGCCACGCGCTGCGAGATGCTCTGGCGCCACGTCACCTTGCCATCCACGGACCACAGCCGCTCGGTGATTTCGAGGCGGCCCGAGCGACCGGACTGCACCACGCCCTGGCTCCCCGGCCTCATCGCAGCCGTGGGCAGGTAGCGCGTCTCGAAGGGGATCAGCTCGGTGCGGTGCTTGAGCGGGGCCGCAACACGGAGCACGCGGATCGCCAGGCCGTCGCGCGCTGGAGCCGAGGCCAGAGGAGCCACACGATCAATCGGCCCCAACACCACGCCCATCTTGCCCAGCACAGCGCCGACCGTGGCCCCGCCGCGAGGCACTTCAACGCGCCCCTTCAGCGTGCGCCCACCCACAACAGCGCGCACGCTCCACATCACGGCATCAGCCTGAGTTTTGGCAGGAGCCTTGAGTTCAGCCGGCGATTGGCTCGCGGCGGCGCAAAGGCCCGCAGCAGCGGCGTTTGCGATGTGAGAATCGGTCGGGTTCGTGGCAGTACTTGCAGGAGCGCCTGGCGAAGTGGCGGAAGTGCCTGCGGATTCGTTGGCATGGGCGGATGGCTCTGAAGGCGTCCACAGGCCAAAGGGAAGCATCGCGCTGGCCAGCAGAGCGCCCATCAGGGGCAGCTTCCAGCGGATTTGCGAGCGTGGCGCGCCGCCTGGGGCGGAGGCCGCAGCCCACCAGGGCTGCTCGCTGGGACGGGGCGTGGTCGACGCTGGCGCACCTGGCGCTCTGGCGCCTGGCACTTGCGCGTTTGGGGTCGGTGTTGACACCGGCATATCCTCCTGGGCAGGGCGTTCTCAGAGCGCGAAGGTGGGATTGCGCGCTCCAGTAGCGCACCGAAACCAGCTGAGCACAACTGCTCAAGCTGCTCGATGCCGCCAAAAGCCGCGCCCTGTGCCGCGCGACCCGACGTCCTTCTCTTCGTCTCGCCTCCGCGTCGCCCCCGCAACCAGCCGGAATCCGCAACCTCCGAGGCACAAAAAAAGCGACCCTCGCGAGCCGCTTGTGAAACTTTACACGAACTCAACTCAAAGGTCAAGCGCGCTGCAGCTGAGTCAAGATGAGGAAGAGGCCGCGCCCCGGCTGCTTGAGTCACGGCCTGAAGGCAAAGCGCGCCCGGAAGGATTCGAACCCTCGGCCAAGAGCTTAGAAGGCTCCCGCTCTATCCCCTGAGCTACAGGCGCAAGCAAAAAATGCTCAGCTGCACGCCTCCGTTGATCGAGCGATGCCTCTACAAATACTTGCAGAAACCGGCCTGAAGACGGAGAACGCGCAGCCGAGCACTGGAAGCGGGGAACGGGAATCGAACCCGTGTCATCAGTTTGGAAGACTGAGGTTCTACCATTTAACTACCCCCGCAGGCTCTCCTGTCGTAGCAGGAGATGGTCGGGATGGCCAGATTTGAACTGACGACTTCTTGGTCCCAAACCAAGCGCTCTACCAAGCTGAGCTACATCCCGTTTTGCGTCTCACGCTCCTCGAAGCGCGTGATGCGATGGCAGTTTGCACATAACACGCTGCACTTTGCAATCGCTTTCCTTAATTCCTACGCAGCGCCACCCGTGCGCACGATGCTCGCGGCCTCGATTCTCTTCTCCATGCCACAATAAGACAAAGCTCTCGGCTCACCCAACCAGCTCCACCCGCGCCGCGCCTTCGCCTGCCACAACTTCGCCGATGCGGAACGCGCCGCCGTGTCCGCCAAGTACTTGCAGCGCACGCTCGGCCTCACCAGGCGCGGCAGCCAGCACCAGGCCGATGCCCATGTTGAAGGTGGTGAACATCTCGCGTTCTTCGATGCTTGCGCGCTCTTGAATCAGTTTGAACAGGGGCAGAACCGGCCACGAGCCGCGCTCGATGCGCGCGAGGCAGCCTGCGGGCAGCACGCGCGGGATGTTTTCCAGGAAGCCGCCGCCAGTGATGTGCGCCATCGCCTTGACAGGCACGCTTTCAAGTACTTGCAGCACGGCCTGGACGTAGATTTTGGTCGGCCTCAGCATGGCCGCGCCCAGGCTTTCGCTCAGCTCATCCGGGCGCGTGTGCAGGCCCAGCGGCTCCAGCACGCGGCGCGCGAGCGAGTAGCCGTTGGAGTGCAGCCCGCTCGAAGGCAGCCCGAGCAGCACATCGCCGGGCCGCACGTTCGAGCCGTCGATCAGCTTGGGCTTGTCCACGACGCCGACGCAGAAGCCCGCCAGATCATACTCGCCGCTCGCGTAGAAGCCCGGCAGCTCAGCCGTCTCGCCGCCGATCAGGGCGCATCCGGCCTGCACGCAGCCCTCCACGATGCCCGCGACAACCTGGGCCCCAACAGCCGGATCGAGCTTGCCGACCGCGAAATAATCCAGGAAAAACAAGGGTTTGGCGCCGCAGCAGAGCACGTCGTTGACGCACATCGCGACCAGGTCGATGCCGACCGTGCCGTGCTGAGCCAAGGCGAAGGCCAGCTTGAGCTTGGTGCCCACGCCATCGGTCGAGGCAACCAGAATCGGCTCCTGATACCGCGTGAAGTCCTCGCGAAACAGGGCGCCGAAGCCGCCGATGCCCGACAGCACGCCGGGCGTGCGCGTGCGAGCGGCCAGCGGCTTGATCAGCTCAACCAGCTCGTTGCCCGCGCTGATTGAGACTCCGGCCTCCGCGTAGGTGCGCGGAGCTTGAGGCACCGAAGTACTTGCAAGCGGATTGTTGGGCAGCGAAGATTCAGGTGGCATAGCCAGGCCAGTGTAGCGGCTCGGCGCTGCAAGTACTTGAGGCAGCCACGCACAGCTAAGCCCCGCTCCAAGTTGAAGCGGGGCTTAGCTGTATCGATGCGATGCAGCTTAAACCGCCACGACTTCGTGGTGCGCGCCGCTTTCCTCGCGGCCAGGCGCGCCTTCGAGCGAGTTCTCGCCCTCGCTCTCGGGGCCGGGGTCGCCCGCGCCGTTGGGCAGCATCTCGGCCAGCGAATCGACGCCCGTGTGCGCGTGGTTCGAGCCGTTGCCGTTGGCTCCATGCGAGCCGTTGGCTCCGTTGGCCTCGTCGTCGCCCAGCACGAGCTTGGTGTATTTGATGTCGTGCGGCACGCGGATCGGGTACTCGCCGTCGAAGCAGGCGCGGCAGAACTCCTGCTTGGGGTGGCCGACCGCCTCGACCAGATTGTCCATCGAGATGTAGGCCAGCGAGTCCGCGCCGTTGTATTGGCGAATCTCTTCGACCGAGCGCCCGTAGGCGATCAAGTCCTTGCGCGCGGCGGTGTCGATGCCGTAGAAGCAGGGCCACTTGTAGGGCGGGCTCGAAATGCGGAGGTGAACCTCCTTGGCCCCGGCCTCGCGGATCATCTGCACGATGCGCTTGGTCGTGGTGCCGCGCACAATCGAATCCTCCACCACCACCACGCGCTGGCCCTCAAGTACTTCGTTCAAGGGCGTGAGCTTCAAGCGCACGCCCAGCTCGCGCTGCAGCTGGTCGGGCTGGATGAAGGTCCGCGCGATGTAACGGTTCTTGATCAGCCCTTCCTGATACGGGATGCCCGAGCCGGCCGCGTAGCCGATGGCCGCCGGCAGCCCCGAATCGGGCACGCCGATGACGACATCGGCCTCGACGGGCGCTTGCCTGGCCAGCAGCTCGCCCATCTTGCGGCGCGCGCCGTGCACGTTGCGGCCCCTCAGCTGCGAGTCGGGGCGCGCTAAGTAGATGAACTCGAAGATGCACAGCGCGGGCCGCTCGTCGCGGTCTTCGGCCTCAGCGTCGCCGTGGTAGAAGACCGATTCGACGCCCTCGCGGTTGATGAACACGATCTCGCCAGGCTCCAGCTCGCGCACGAACTCGGCTCCCACCACCGTGAGCGCGCAGGTCTCCGAGGCGAAGACGTAGCCCGAGCCGTCGATCATGCGGCCCAAACACAGCGGGCGCACGCCGTTGGGGTCGCGCAGGCCGATCAAGGTGTCGCGCGTCATCATCACCAGCGAGTAAGCGCCCCGGATGCGGCTCATCATTTCGAGCAGCGCCTCTTCGAGCCGCAGGTGCACCAGCGCGTCCATGGTGCGCGCGATGATCTCGGTGTCCATCGAGGTCTCGAACACCACGCCCGCAGCCTCCATCTCCAGGCGCACGCTGAGCGCGTTGACCAGGTTGCCGTTGTGGGCCAGCGCCATGCGCCCCTCAGAAGACTGCATCCAGATGGGCTGGGCGTTGCACAGCTCGGACGAGCCCGTCGTCGAGTAGCGGTTGTGCGCGACGGCCAGGTCGCCGGGCAGCGAGGACAGAATCTCCTCGTTGAATATCTGGTTGACCAGGCCCATGTCGGTGTGCAGGCTCATGTTGGAGCCATCCGAGACGGCGATGCCTGCGGACTCTTGCCCGCGGTGCTGCAGCGCGAAGATGCCGAAGAAGGCACGGCGCGCGACATCCACTCCGGGCGCGAAAATGCCGAAGACGCCGCACTCTTCCTGCGGCCTGTCCCCGGCATGGACGTTGTCCAGTTCGAGCTCCTGAAACTCGCTCGCTTCCCCATCGGCAACGGGCAGCGAAGCGGAGGAGGGGGACGAGTTGCGGCAGGGCGCGGCGCAAGGCGAAGAGCAGCGTGACATCGGCGGGCCTCCCGGATGCTTGGGCATGATCGGGTTTGCAAGGCACAAAAAAAGCGCGGCGCCCAAGACCGTCCGGCAAGGCCCAGGCTCCAACGCAGGGAAGACGAGCCACATTCTAACCCGCTCGTTTGCTCAACGCCATCTTAAATTCCGGCGGGCGGCTCGGCAAGTACTTGTGGGTACTTGCCGAGCCGCCTGCTCAACTCAGCCCATGTGCGCGATGATGTTGTCGCCGAACTCCGAGCACTTCACCTCGGTCGCGCCCTCCATCAGCCGCGCGAAGTCATACGTCACGCGCTTGGACGCAATCGCGCCGTCCAACCCCTTGATGATGAGGTCAGCCGCCTCGCCCCAGCCCATGTAGCGCAGCATCATCTCGCCGCTGAGCACAACCGAGCCCGGATTCACCTTGTCCTGGTTGGCGTATTTGGGAGCTGTGCCGTGCGTGGCCTCGAAAATCGCGTGCCCCGTGATGTAGTTGATGTTGCCTCCGGGCGCGATGCCGATGCCGCCGACCTGAGCCGCCAGCGCATCGCTGAGGTAATCGCCGTTCAGGTTCAGCGTGGCGATGACATCGAAGTCTTCGGGCCTTGTCAGGACTTGCTGCAGCGTAATGTCGGCGATGGCGTCCTTGATGACGATACCCTGAGGCAGCTTGCACCACGGCCCGCCGTCGATTTCTTGAGCGCCGAACTCATCTTTGGCCAGCTCGTAGCCCCAGTCGCGGAAGGCGCCCTCGGTGTACTTCATGATGTTGCCCTTGTGGACGAACGTCACGCTCTTCTGCCCGTGCTCGATGGCGTACAGAATCGCCGCGCGCACCAGCCGCTTGGTGCCCTGTTCCGAGACGGGCTTGATGCCAACGCCCACGGTTTCGACGGCGTCCGCGCCGAAGCGCACCTTCTTGAACTCGGCTGGCATCGTCTGCTGCAAGTACTTGAGGATGCCCAGCGCGCCCTCGGAGCCGGCCTCGAAGTCGATGCCGGCGTAGATGTCCTCGGTGTTCTCACGGAAGATCACCATGTCCACCTTCTCGGGCGCCTTGACCGGGCTGGGCGTGCCCTTGAAATAGCGCACGGGACGCAGGCAGACATACAAGTCCAGCATCTGGCGCAGCGCCACGTTCAGCGAGCGGATGCCGCCGCCAACCGGCGTCGTGAGCGGGCCTTTGATGCCCACTAAGTACTCGCGGAAGGCTTCGACAGTCTCATCGGGCAGCCAGTTCTGGGTCTGGTCGAAGGCGGTCTGGCCCGCAAGTACTTCGTGCCAGGAAATCTTTTTGGCTCCGCTGTAAGCCTTCTCGACCGCAGCGTCCAGCACGCGCACCGAAGCGGCCCAGATGTCGGGGCCGGTGCCGTCGCCGCGCACGAAGGGGATGATGGGGTTATCGGGCACGTTGAGCTTGCCGTCTGTAATCGAAATTTTGTCGCCTGAAGGTTGGGCCATTGGTTAATCTCCTCTTCAACTCGGCAAGTACTTTAGCAACCGCAACCCAAGCACGCAGCGCCCCATCGCGAAAGAAGAACCCCAGGTACTTGCAGCACCGGGGGCTCATCAAGATGGCAGCGAAGAACTCAGGCCCACTCGATTTCGAGCAGCGAGACAGCCTGGCGCGGCAGGCTTAGCGGCAGCCTGGCCACGCCGTTTTCGATGTTCACGGGTCCAGGCGCGCTCAGCAGCGCGAGCTGGCCCGCTTGTTCGAGCTGCGCGTATTGCTCGGGCGTGGGCTGCTGAGGCGAGCCCAGCCGCTTCCACACCTCGAAGGCGTTCGAGTGCGCCGCGTCCACGCGGAAGTGACGCAGCGTAGGCTGGCGCCCAGCGATGGGCAGGCCGCTCACGCTGAGCTCAACCGAAGCCTCGGGGCCGGGCAGGTCGTCGTCGTGGTAGTGCCAGAGCAGGACGCACAGCTTCTGGCTCGCCTCGTCCAAGCTGGCCAGAGCCGACACCTCGGGCAAATCCCGCACGCCTGCCTTGAGCATCGAGTCCAGCTCAGCCGCCTGGCTGCTGTGGGCTGTGAGGCGCTGGCCGTTCATGCGGGCCATCATGCGGAAGACGTTGAGCACGGGGTGGTCGATGCCGTTGCTGGCCAGGGCGCGAAAGCCCGCGAAGTAGGGCTGATTCTCGAACTCGAAGGCCCAGGTCAGGGCGCCCTCGAAGTTGATGCCGTGGCGCGCGGCCAGCTCGTGCTTGCGCGCGAAGGAGGCCGCGGTGTAGCTCGAATACATGGTGCCGTTGCGGTAGCCGTTCTGCGGCCCTTTGCAGGCGGCGCAGCCTTCGGGGTCGGACTCGCCGATAACAATCGGCAGGCGCTTCAGCTCAGGGAAAGCCGCGACGGTGGCGAAGCCCGCGCTGACATCGTTGAGCTGGTGCGAGATGCCCATGCGGACGTGGCCGCCCGCGCCGCCCTCGCCGCCCACGAAGCTGGGGCTGCCCTTGGCGTGGAACGAGATGAAGTCCAGCGGCGAGCCGGTCTTGCCGGTGGCGGAGTTGGTTCCGCGCAGGCAGTGCTCCAGGAAGTCGTGCAGGAAGCGCCCGCCCGGCCCGCCGGCGGTCTCGGGGCCGCCGACGCGAGCGGTTGGCAAGGCGCGGCGCACGCCCTCGACGGCGAAGTCATACAGCTTGTGGAACTCGGCGGGCGTGCCGCGCCAGTAGTCGATGTTGGGCTCGTTCCACACCTCCCAGTACCAGCTCGCGGCTTCCTCAGCCCCGAATTTCCGGGCGCAGTGCTTGGCCCACTGGAAGCATAATTCGCCCCACTTCACGTAATCTTTGGGCGGGTAGCTGAAGCCGCTGCCGGGGAAGAGCGGCTTGCCGGGCGTCTCGTTGCGAGGGTAGTCCTGCGGGTGCGTGGACAGAGCCTCGGGCATGAAGCCGATCTGCACGTAGGGCTTGAGCCCGCGCTCCAGGTAGGTGCTGAAGATGCGATCCGTGATCGTCCAGTCGTAGACCGCGCGGCCCTGGGCGTCCTCGGTGTAGGCGTTGGTCGAGCCCCACTTCAGGCCGGGCGTGCCGTCGCCGCTGGTGAGCAGGTGGTGCGTGCGCACGTAAACCTGCGGCTTTCCCATGCGGCCCAGCTCAGAAAGCAGCTTCTGGCCGTCCTTCATGTAGGTGTAGTTGGGCTCGTCGTAGCCGAAGAAGCGCCACACCGGGCTCAGCTCGCCCACAGGAGCGCCCGCGTCCACCCCGATGACGACCGCAAAGGCAGCTTCACCCGCAGCCGCTGAGACGACCTGAGCCGCTTGAGCGACCTGAGCCGCTTGAGCCTGAGCGCCTTGAGCCTGAGCCGGGGCAGCATGAAGCACCTCGGGCATGGCGGCGGCGGCGGCTGTAGCGGCGCTGATCCTGACGAAATCGCGGCGTTGCATCATTGTTCTCCGTAGCAAGCAGCTTGGTGCAAGTACTTGCACCAAGGACTTGAACCCTGGGCGTCCCCAACTGTTTACTGCAGCGTGGCACCGACGGGCGCGCTCTGGTTGCCGGCGCGGTCCACGGCGCACACGGCGACGCGGTCTGGCATTTTGGCGGGCTCGACGGGGATTTCGACGCTTGGCTGCTCGCCGGGCACGATGCGCGTGCTCCACTCGAAGCCGCCGTCGGCGCGCTGGTAGCGGCTCTGCACCGTCCACTGCGCGACCCGCTCGCCGTCGGTTGGCTGCCACTCGACGTGCAGCGTGCGCGCGAACTCGTTGACGCGGCCCGAGGCCAGCGGAGCCGAAGGCGCTTTGTCGTCCAGCCACGGCGAGGCCGGGATCAGGGCGGGCGCCGCGTAGGCCGCCTTCAGCTTCTCGACGATGCCGTCCGGGTTGCTCATCAAGACACGCGACGAAAAGAGCACGTCGCCCGTGGCTCCGCTCTGCTCGCGCGTGGCGCTGATCTGGTTCATCACCTCGCGCGCATCGAACCCCGCGCCGATTTTCTGCGCGTTGTGGCCCGGCCACAGGTGCCGCTTGAGCAGGTTCTCGCCCTCCCACCAGCTCAGCAGAGCACGGTAAGGCTGCTGCGGAGCGTTCATGGGCCAATACAGCTGCGGCGTCCAGTAATCGACCCAGCCCTGGCGCAGCCACAGCCTTGAGTCGGCGAACAGCTCCTCGTAGGCGTCCAGCCCGCGCACGCCAGCCGGGAAGCCCGGCCTCCAGATGCCAAAGGGCGAGATGCCGAACTTAACCCAGCCCTTCTCGCGCCGGATGCCCTCGTGCAGGCCCTGCACGAGCTTGTTGACGCCCTCGCGCCGCCAATCCGACTTGCTCAGCCGCCCGCCCGACCCCAGGTACTTGCTGTAAGTCGCGTCGTCCGGGAACGGCATCTCGTGGCCCAGCGCGTCCTTCTCGGCGTAGGGATAAAAATAATCGTCCAGATGCACGCCGTCGATGTCGTAACGCTTCACGACATCCAGAATAACGCGCGTGGTGTAAGCGCGCACCTCGGGCTTGCCGGGATCGAGCCACAAGTACTTGCCGTAGCGCGTCACCAAATCGGGCCGCACCCGCGAGATGTGGTTGGCGGGCAAATCGGTTTGCGACGAGCTTCCGGCGCGATAGGGGTTGAACCAGGCGTGGATTTCGAGGCCGCGCCGGTGCGCCTGGGTGACGATGAACTGCAGCGGATCGTAGCCGGGATCGACGCCCGGCGTGCCGGACAGGAAGCGCGACCACGGCTCGATGCGCGAGCGGTAGAAGGCGTCGCACATCGGGCGCACCTGCCAGATGAGGGCGTTGAGGTTCAGCTCCTGGGCTCGGTTCAGGATCGCCACGATCTGCGCCTGCTGCTGCTCGGGGCTCATGCCCGTCTGCGAGGGCCAGTCCATGTTGAAGACCGTGGCGACCCAGGCCGCGCGGAACTCGCGCGCCACAGCAGGCGGGTAATCAGGCGCGTTCAGGGGCAGCACCTGGGCTTGGAAGGCTTGGTTCATGACAGGGCGCGCCACAAAAACACGAGGCTGCTGCCGAACCACGCGCGGCAAAGCACGCGCAGCCGCGCTGCCGCCCCGCGACGAAGGCCGCGCTGCCGAGCGCGAATGCCAGGCGCGCGAATGCCAGGCGCGCGTTCGGCGCCCGGCCCGGCTGCGCGGGGCCGCGCTGGAGAACTGAGACCAGGCCAGCAGCGAGAGCCACGACAGCCCGGCCAGCAAAAGGGCTCCGTGCCTGGAGCGCAGGCGAAGCGGCGTGTGCAAACGAAAAAGCATCGGATGAGGTGGAAGCCAGAGGTGGAAGCCAGCCGGCTGCAGCGGCTCAGGCCCCTCAAGTACTTGCAGAAACTTGCTTAAGCCTCACGCTCCGCGACAGGCTTCCACTTGAGACCCTTCTCGCCCACGTAGTCCGAGTCGGGGCGGAAGAGGCGGTTGTTGGCGTATTGCTCCAGCAGGTGCGCCGTCCAGCCGACGACGCGCGAGCAGGCGAAGATGGGCGTGAACAGGTCGTCCGGGATGCCCATGACGTGATAGGCCGAGGCGCTAAAGAAATCGACGTTGGGGTAGATGCCGCGCGCCGCGACTCTGGGCTGGAAGGCGGCTTCGACGGCCAGGCTCATCTCGAACCAGCTCGAATCGTTCATGCGCCGGCCCAGCTCCTGGCTCATGCCTTCGAGAATCTTGGCGCGGGGGTCTTTGGCCTTGTACACGCGGTGCCCGAAGCCCATGATCTTCTTCTTGTTCGTCACGGCGTCTTCGATGTAGGGCGCGGCGTTCTCGACTGAGCCGATCTCGCGCAGCATCTTCATCACGGCTTCGTTGGCGCCGCCGTGCAGCGGGCCTTTGAGGGTGCCGATGGCCGAGACGATGGCCGAGTGCATATCCGAAAGCGTGGCCGCCGTGACGCGGGCCGAGAAAGTCGAGGCGTTCAGCTCGTGGTCCGCGTGCAAAATGAGCGCGACGTCGAAGGTGCGCGCGGCCAGCGAGTCGGGCTCCTCGCCGCTCATCATGTACAAGAAGTTCCAGGCCAGGCCGTACTCGTGCCTGGGCTCGACGGGCTCCAGGTTCTGGCTCAGGCGGTGCCAGGTCGTGGTGAGCAGCACCAGCTGAGCCGCCAGCCGGATGGCTTTAGCTCGGTTGGCCGCTGGGCTCATCTCATCGCCCTGCGCATCCAGGATGCCAAGCGTCGAGACGCTGACTTGCAGCACGCGCATTCCGTCGGCCTCGGGCGGCAGCTGCTGCAGCATTTCGAGCAGCTCCGAGGGCAGCAGCATGGCGTCGAGGAGCTGGCTGTGCAGCTCGTCCAGCTCGTGCTGCAGGGGCAGGCGGCCATTCCAGAGCAGGTAGGCGACTTCCTCGAAGGTCGAGTGCGCGGCCAGGTCGTCGATGTCGTAGCCGCGATAGACGAGCTGGCCGCGCTGCCCGTCGATGAAGCAGATGCTCGACTCGCACACCACCACGTCTTCCAGCCCGCCGGGTTTTTTCTCAGCCATAATTGTTCCTTCTCTCAAGCGGCTCCGCTTCTACTCCGGCAGCACGCGCAGGATGCGGTTGATGCCTTCCTTGATGTTCTGCATCGAGTTGGCATACGAGAACCTGACGTGATCCGGCGCGCCGAACCCCTCGCCCGGCACGCACGC
>JAABUK010005402.1_pt1 | contig 19912 bp, 27 predicted proteins | sample 5559141 | NCBI WGS metagenome assembly JAABUK01 (sample SAMN10711869, study PRJNA513367) | rock metagenome | isolation source: Antarctica rocks | place: Antarctica: Victoria Land, Pudding Butte nord | collected 2016-01-03 | reverse complement strand
CAGGGGTGCTCACACTGCAGCTGACTCACTATCTGTCGCAGTAAGGCTGCTCAAACAGCCCGTTGGACGCTCCAGCTAGGAAGTTACAACTCGTTACATAGTTACAGGCTTTCAGCTTGTTACAATGGTAAACTTCACTCCATGCAAGGACTCTGGGTTGGCCCCTAGTGCTCAGTCTCGCCCTGCAACTTGACATGGTGTCAGTCAATGTAGGGCAAGACGCTGGCAAAGCAGGCCTGCGCCTTCTGATGACATGGCAACATGTGAGTGGCACGGCTTGACAAGAGGCCATGTCAAGACTGCATAGCTTACCAGAGCCAGATGGTGGTCTCTGCAAAGACTCAGGGCTCTGTTCCTGATCTGAACCACTCAGGCTGGCAGCATGCTCCAGCAGCACAGGGCTTGTGCCATTTGCCAGGACCTCCCTGAGGGGTCTCTGACGGCGAGAGGGGGGTAGCCCAGCAGTGCTGGAGGGGGTGTCTGTGTCACTGGGGACCCCATGCTCCAGCTGGGGCGCCTCCACAGTTAGGCGCACTCTTGGTGATGAGAAGCCCTGGATTGTGTGTGCATCTGTGTAACCAATGGCAATGCACTGTATGATATATAGCCCAAGCGAGGCATGCATGCATCTTTCCCCTTGATGACACCTGACATAATTTAGTAGGGCAAGACGAGTGTCATGGCAGCAACTGGCGTTGTATGCATAGGACACTGTATGCTGAATGGCATCATACTCAAACATGACATCATGTCTCCGACTGTTGAAGTGGGTGACGACACAAAACAGAGCTTGTGTATGGTGATTTGTTGGTTACTTCAATGCAGCATGATAGGTGACAAGCGCACTTGTAAACAGCACAACACACATCCATGGCATGCAGCAGTCATGAACTTTGTCCAGTGTATCATGAGAATGCATTCTATCAGCAGGCGCACCTTGTAGTTGCGCTCCACAGTGAACCAGACTTGAGTCATGGCATACAGGTAGGCCATGTCTGCAGCTGCAGTATGACCCCCTTTGTGGTCCACGTCAAGGTCCCTCAGCACCTCTACCATCAGCAGCAACTGGACCTTGGCCTCCTGCACACCGCAGGGCAGTTTAGACTGCAAGTCTTCAGGTGGTCAGGTGTTTGGCCATATAGGGGTTGCCATTCTGACGAGCCTTGAAATCTCAAAGCCAACTCGCAATGCAACAGCAAGCATGAGCTCTTGCATACCCCTCACCACTCACCCATGAATGCTGTGACATACCACAGTTGTCATTTTGCAGCCTGTTGTCTCTAGTCACTCAGCCACTTTCTTGTGGATTTTGAGTCTGCTAGAATTTGCTGGTTGGACATGTGGTTCAAAGTGAAATCTGTCAAAGCGAAGACTGCAGAAGGAGTCAAAAAGCATATCTTCCAGTGACAAGCAATGTTTAGAGCAGCAAAGAGCTGTCCACACATGCAGGTGGCTCAAGGCACAGCATACGTATAGACCTGCATGCTCATCAGCTTGCAATTTGCATTATTATAGAGTAGTTGCCTGGTCTGTTAGGATCTTGGGCACACATTCCAGCACCCAGCAAGTGCAGTCAATAGCTCAGCACGGCAGTTGATTAGCCTTTACAGTCACCGCTGACACTGTAGGTCCCACCGGAGGGGGTGTTGGCTTGCTGCAGCATGACAGTGGCAAGCCTGTAATGGTGGGCAGTGTGGGTTCATACCTTGTGAGCTTATTAATTGCTGCAGCACCACAGTGGCAAGGCAATGAGGGTGGTAATGTGGGTCATACCTGAGGGGTGGTGACGGGCTGCAGCACCACAGTGGCAAGGCGCTGCAGGTCTGGAAACTGGGCACCACTGCGCCGCATGACAGCTTGGATGTCACCAGATGAGCTGGCTGAGGCTAATGACCTTGCAGTCTGACCATCTGACAGCAGCGGAGCTGCACAGCGAAGAAGCCTGCGTGCTACAGACCTCTCACCTGCAGCAGACAGGGGGGTCACTTCAGCAGACAGGGGGGTCACTTCAGCAGACCGAAGGCATGCAGACACACTGACTCTCATCGCTTTTGTCACAAGTTGGTGTAAGTGACACCATGAGCAAAGCGGGCTCAGAGGGATGGCTGGGGAGTTTCATTCATTGCAAAGCACTGCATTTGGTCTGCAGTCAGGCTGACGCTCCTGTCATGCAAGAATGACTCATAACAAGGTTGCTGGGCGCAATGAGCTTGGGTGTGCTGCATTGTTGCACAGGCTGTGCAAGAGGGCTGCATGAAGGCAAGTCAGATTTGGTGATGTTTCGCGCTGAGCATGTGTCATGCAGAACTCAGATCATACTGATATTCTTGCAGATGGCTGTCTGCGTGTCTGACCTGTCCAGAGATGCTGAAGGACCTCCTGGTCTGAGGCCATCCTGAGAGGGGAGCCCTGAGGCTGACCTGCATCACCAGCTGCACCCGGTCAGCATGCACTTGCTTGGCTGATTATCACCTCAAATTTGCTTCATGGACACAAAGACATGCAGGCATCTCTTGACTAAACATTGCCCTTAGCATGCACCTATATCGATCAAGACAAGCAAGCTTGCAGTGCCACTCAGGCTGCAGTGATCACAGAACACTGATGCTTCATCAGGTGGCCTGTGTTGTCTAGAAGTCTTTCAAATGCAGTGTGCAGGCTTGACTGCCTGGGCAGCCCGGTATAATACTTGGCTTCTCAACAAGGCAACGCCCAGGACGTAGTCTTGTCTTTTCTTTTCAACGTGCAGGCTTGACTGCATGTGGTGAACAGCATGAGCAGGCAGTGGTGACATTGGGAAGGGGGGGGAGGCTGACCGGGCCTCTCCAGGCACAGCTTGACCTTGTCCAGAGTGATGACCACATTCTGCAGCCGGTTGTCACTCACACCTGCACACATGCGTGCCTTGACTTGATGATAGTCGTTGTTCAAAACCCAGGCTTAGCCAACAGGCACCAGGTGTGAGGTGGCTTAGCCAACATGCATCAGGTGCGAGCAAAGCATGTCAGCTCCCTCCAGACAGGTTGTACTGTGAGCATCACCAACATAGCAATTCAAGTCCAACTTGATGGACATTAGACAGTAAACTGTTCCATGTGCCTAGACTTGTTGTAGAGTTGCAGGCATGCAAGTCAGCCTCAACACAGTGCAAGTTCATGTCATTTCAGTGGGCTGTTCCTCCCTCAGGTAGTATGCCAACAACCAGGCAGCACTTGTCAGGTCAGCTGACACACACAGACACAGATGCGTACTATACATAAAGGCCAGAAGTGCTTTCAGCACAACCAAGGCAGCAGCCAATCATGCTGCAGCCATGTCACAACATTTGTCTGTAATGTCATGTTTGTACTAGTAGCATAGCAGGATGAACACAGGCTTGTTCCTTGATCCGTGTGCAGAGGCAGCTGTTTTGAGAGCCGTCTTGTGTAGGCACGGCATAACAACTCATCTGCCTCCATCTGCATGCCTTGTAACCAACCCCTTGTACACCAGAGCTGCATTGTGCCGCACCAAACTTTCAGCAGCATTCTGTGAGTCAAATGCATAAGTTTGCCACATCATCTGGCAGTCCAGGTGCCCCTTATACGGTATGCTGGCATACCTTTGGCTTCAGCAGCAGCAGAGGCGGGGGTGTAGGTGGCATAGGGGGGCCGCAGGGCCAGCAGCTCCTGAGGCAGCAGCGCCTGCTCGGTCTCCACGTACTCCATGATCAGCGCGGCCCACTTCTCCAGCCACTCTGGCACCCAGCTCGTCCTGCTGCGGCCCCTCAGGGCGCACTCCCCCACTCCTCGCTCCTGCATTTGGGCATTCCTGGTTTTAATAATAATAATGCTAGTAATAACAATCATAAGAAAAATAACAACAATAACAATAATGATGTCGCTTTCCAGCTCATGATGAGCGCCTGGTCCAGCTCCTGGTTTTGATTATGCCCATCCGAAGGTTTGCCTATCTTCAGATTTTACCGTCTAATTTTGACACTCTGATTTGGTGGGTGCTCATTTGCAGGAGTTGATGACCATCAGTGTTTAGACTGATGCTGTGACCTCCAGTAGATGTCCAGAAGCATGTGTTTCTGACGGAGTTGAGGTTAGGCTATGATCCAAGACCAATTTTGATTGCAGTGTCGAGCCCAGGAGCTGAAGTATTGAGCACAGAGGTCTGGATTGACACTGGGGAGGCTGCCAAGCAGCTTGAATCAATGGGAAAGAAAGAAGCTTGGTCAGGAGCATTGATCCAGTTTTCTTGCTGAAGGCAAGTCACAGCCATACTGGAACTAAACACAGTTGCAAGAAGCATGACACGTAGGTCCACTATTGGGAAGCATGGAGGCTTGCCTTGAGGCGCTGCCTGTCCTTGTCATTGAGTGGGTAGGTGGCAGCCTTGAGGATGATGGCCTGGCGGTGCAGCATATTGTGCTCTCGCACCATGATCTGCATGAAAGCTTTGCTCCCACTGAAGTACAGGAAAGACCCCCTGTGAACACACACATGAAAATGACCATTGGTGATATGGCTTTTGTCGCCTGTGATACAAAGCCACTGCTACACAGCATACTCAAGGCCAGAACATCTCATTCAGAAATGTTGTCTGCTGTCAACTGCATGCACGTACCAATCATAGCTTGTAGAATGTGGCATGTCAGGCAGGTGCGTGCTGCTGATTGTACTCAGAATGATCATCAGGCTGTCACCTGCACAGGTGAGTGCCACAGAGGCATATGGCAGCTCGGAACTCGCGCTCGCTCTCGGTGACTGAGGCATAGTCGAAGGTGAGCTCCTCGCCATATGCTACGTGGCGCATGGTATACAGGGCAATGGTGAGGCGGCCGTTGCAAGCCATAACCTGTGCCTGACAGTTGGGGCTGCAACTGTGGCTGATGCGGCTGGCAAAGCACCCCTGCACAGCACAGGTGTCAATGCACAATGTTGAACTGGCCAGCCATCCCAAAGGTTGCAGCTGTGGTGCACACACCACAGACATATATACAGCTGTCAGAGCTGTGTTGAGGGCACAGCAGACTTGCAACGTCAGTTGTCTGAGGAGCAACCAAATGCTAATGGGCAAAGGAGTGACTCTCTACATGGTGGGCATGATGTCATGGTGAATGGCGTGTAGGTGTGCTAGTACTAGTCCAGCAGTTATAATGTGTTTGGTTGGATGCTTGTAGGGACAGGCTACCTTTGAGGCAGCATCAATGAAGAGCACGTCATAGCCCTTTGCATCATCCTTGGGCCGCTCCAGCTGGATGTTGTAAAAGTCTGGCAGCTCATCCTTACTGGTCTTCTTGATTGCATCCTGAATATGCAACTGCCTGTGAACAGTGAGTTGATGATAGACTTGCACCGCGAGACCAGCAGCGCAGCTCTTGAGGTGCTTGCATGCTTTTGAAAGAGCTGTGACAAAGAGGATCATGGCAAAAGTACTATGTAAAGTGTAATAGCTGCTGCTGCAATGAGACATGTTGAGACAATGCATTCAGCAAGATCATCTTGAGATGACCGGTCATCATGGAAGTTGGGCAAGTGAGATTTTGGTATGGACACACAGACGCACTGCTACCGTTCCAACCAAACTAGTCAAAAGTCCAAGGCTGGTCTGAGGTCCTTGGTGTGTACAAGGCTTTACTGCCTGATTTAGCAGCATGACTGCAGTGATCGCAAAACAAGTCACCATAAGAACATGAGCTATCCTGGACAGGATGCATGCATGCATCAAGTATCATGCCAGGCATTGAAAGTTTTCACCATCATATTTCCCTTTTGACTGCTTGACACTCTTGTTTTTGTTCAATCTAAATGTAAGCAAGAAGTTTGTCTGACAGACCTGTATCTCAAACCAGCGCCAGGGAGCATGCATCTCCCCCAGGTACTCCTCCACCAGGGTGAGGGGCTGCAACCCCTCAGGCCGCAAGCAGATCAGGCCCACCCCCTTGGGGTGTATCCTGAAGAAGTCATGTCCCACCTGCACATGTAGCCCAGCTTGATTCTGGCTTTGCCAATTCCTGTCTGACGGGACTGGCTGCTAGACTTACCACAAGGCTTCTATTGGTGCCTGACAGAGTGTCTGATGTCTGAGTGTACACAGTTGGAAGGTTGGCATGACTCAGAGAGGTAGCTCTTGCCCAAATTGCAAAGAAGTGCATGAGGAGGATGTTATGCATGCAGGGAAACTTTGCACACAAATAGGATGGGTATTGCAGATTGATGACTGCTTCGGGCAACATCCCATGTACAAGTCAACGGGTGTTGCATTGTCTGATACTGCTGCATTGCTGCATGTGCACAATGCTGCGCAGGCATGCTGCAAAGCACTCACTCTGCTGGCGCGCTTGTGGATGGCTGCTGCTGCCTTCACACCTGCCTCAAAGCCTTCAGCCTGGGCATCCTTCTTGACTGCATTGCAAGCCCTCAATACATCCCAGCCATGACTGCCCTACAATGCACAAATCATAGTCCCTTCAGCCTAAATGATACAGGAACTAATGCAAGTTTCAAGGGCAATTTTTTCCTCTTGTACAGGAAAAACAACATTCAGTAATGATGTTCAGGTGCAAGCACGCTTTGCCGCCTCAAATTTATCTCCCAGCCCATTAAAATGAGGACATGCGACGACTGACAGTGATCAGATGATTTTGATCTTGCAGAGATGGACTTGTTGAGCGTCTGAAATCAGGTTAGCACATAGACTGTAAACTTGACAGTACAGTTGGCAGATTGTGCATACCATGTCAGACATCCAAGCAGGCTCAACTGCAGACATGCAGATATGCTGCTTACAGCGTCAGGACAGAAGACAGTCTGATTGCAGAAGGCTTGCATGCCAATCACACACCTGTACATTTATAGCCGGCAGGAAAGTCTTGTCCATCCAGTCAGTCACCACAGCCTTCAAGTCCTGCCCCTCCCCAGCTGGCAGAGGGGCTGCAACTTCACTGTGAGTAGCCTGCTGCATAGCATGCCCAGCAGGGGTGCCAGCATCCAGTTGCACACCCCCAATCTGCCCAGGGGTGTCACTTGTATTCCCACTGGGGCGAGCTTGGCTGTCGTGCCGCGCATCATATTCACCGAAGGCTTGACTCTCGAGCACAGCTGCACGGTGAGTGGGTGCACTGTCAAGGATGTGCTGAAAAGAGCGGATGCAGAGCACAAACAAACACTAGTGTCACACATCATCTTTGTAGCCGTCCAGGAGTTATAGCAATTGCAGTAGAGCTGCTGTTGCTAATGCTGCAGTAATGTAATGTACTGCAGCATTGCATGCAGCAGTTTGCCGCAGTGTTGAACAGCAAGCTGGACATAGCTATGAAGCCCGCATGCAGCTGAACCTTTGACACACTTGACAAGAAGCAGGTCTGCCATCAGGACAGGCCAAATACCACCTTCCAGCAGCAGCCAAAAGATGCGAAGTCATACCATTCTGTATGTTCTTGCGTGTATAGCAGTCCAGTCCCCAAGAGTCAATCTCGTGCACATCCTGCCCGAGCTGCAGCACCTGCCTCATGCTTGCTGCCCTGTTAGCGCACCCCTCTGCATCCCCACTCCCAACAGGGGGCTTGCACGAGCAGCATGCATCACATTCTGTGTTGTGTGCCAGGCAAGGGCAGCCAGTCTGGAAGCAGCCAAGCTCCATGTTGTAGGTGCCCAGCTGACCAGGCTTGCAGCTTTGCCCTTGACAGCCGCCCCTCTTGCTGGTCTGCAGCTTCCACTTCAGCAGGGCTTGCTCCTCTGGGAACTCATACTCTGTCAGCCGTTTGTACGGCCTGTAATGTCAGCTTGCATGTCTTGTTCAAGAGCATTGACCACACACAGGCAAAACACCGTGCAAACATAGACATTGTGTATTACATGTTTTGTACAAAATTGATCACAAGATGTGCAAGCCGAAGCTATCTGAGCAGAGTGTCATTAGACATGTAATGCGTATGTTGGACAAGTCTGCCCAGTACAGACATATGTGTCAATCTTTGCTATGACCCGCATTGGCACTGACTGCCTCTGTTGCATGCACAGCAAACAATCGCTGTACTGCTATGCGCTTTTAGTTGCAAACAATTGCAATGATGAGATGTTTGAAAAACACATGACCAATCATAAGCCAGTAAAGGACAAGTAAGATGGTCTTGCCTGGTTGGGTAGGGCTCCTTGCGCCAGTCACCATGCCTGAAGGGCTCTGCGTTGGCGATGATGGAAGGAGGCAATGGGATGCGCCTCACAACAGGCTCAGAAATGGTCTCAGAGCCCTGCTTGAGCAAGCCCTTGGCGCTGACAGATTGCCCTACCAAGGTCTCGACAACGCCTCCTACTAGCTGAGCAAATTGGTCTGCTGCTGCCAGCACCTTGCCACGCCGAAGGCCTGCTTCCTGTATCAGCATGCTATATGAGCCTTGCATCGTATCTGACAGCCTGTTGCGACAGCATATAGTGAATGTCCTCATTCATGTCCTCATTCCACAATCACTTTGCAGCATTCGACAAGCCCAGCAGCCCATTGGCACTGCTGCATGGGTTGCACTATCAAGGCATTGATGATGTGCCCAGCATGCCATGCGTGTAAACGATGTTTACATGCAGCATCATGCCATGAGATAGGACATGTATGAGACTCCGCTGGTACCTGCTCTTGGCCACTGAAAGATTCTGCAGCTGTGCGGCAGACTTCCTGAATGTCTTGCTTGACAACCTCTTGAGACTGGTACGAGCCAGCCTGCAGGCCTGCCACAATGCTCTGGAAGTCGAAATTTAGCATCTGACTCTGCTGAGCAGCACTGCTCTGCTTGACTCTGCTGACATGGCCTTGCAGTCCCTACAAACGCTACCAGTCAGCACCTGCAAGAGTGCCCGCTGAGCTTCTATGAGTTGACCAAGCTGGCAGCATGCTCTGTCATAGACCATGCTGCTGAAGGTGTGATAAGATACCCAGAAGCTGCATTAAGACCAGCTGGTCGCTAGTAGCTTATTCTCCCAAAGTTGTTGATAACCATTGAGTCTACATAACTTGAATCATGCTATGTATCATGCTGCATATGACAAGGCTGACTCAGCAATCAGCAAAGCAAGAAGTGCCAGTGCTGATCATGAGGGGACCTTATTGGTGGGTGGAGTGACAGCACTTGCATCTACTCCAGGAGCCTCCTCTATGATTGTGCCCACTTCTTCAGGCTCCTGCAGGACAAACTCACTCCCAATAATACAACAAAGTAGCAGGAAAAACGTGTGTTTTCTGCATTTGTGTAAGCTTTAGGAGTAAGTTAGTCAAAATCGTGGCATATGAGCTCTGGCGATGAGTAAGAAGCTGTGCGGCAGACAAGAGTTGAGGTCAGCAGCAAGGGTGAAGTTGCAATATGAGTGCATACCTGTTTGAATGTTGGGGGCCCTGCTGGAGAGGCATCCGCAGCAACAAGCTCCAGAAAAGTAGCCAATCGCTTTTGCAGCTTGTTAGAAAGCTCTGGAGCTTGTGAATGTCTTCTGCCTCCCACACCTTCACCCTTGCTTCTGCTTGATCCTGCTTTGGCCCTCTTGTGATGTGAGTGGGCAGAAACATTAGCGTCAGGCAGCCGCCGCTTGGATGCATCTGATCTACGACGGGAGTCAGAAGATTGCACTCCAGGCTGAAAGTCAGCTGGCAAGGCTGCCTTTGGATAGTTAAGGGCAAGCAATGCTGTGAGGCTGGGGGCAACAGCCCAGAAGGCATCTGCCTGTTGGGACCCGGATACGGTGCTTGCAGTTTCCCCTTGAGCTGTCTTTTCAAACGCTTTGAGCTGCTCATTGCCAAAGTTGAGCAAGCTGTTGGTATACAAGGCTTGCTGCCGACTGGATCCCCACCAATGTAGGATGGCAGCTTGACACATCTGTCTGAAGGCTGCTGCCACCAGGTCCCCTGGAAGCTTACCATTGCTGACATCAGATTGGAGAGACCTGTAGCGCCAATAGCAGCCCACACTAGAAGCCTCAACAATGAAGTCAAAGCTGGCTAGGATGATAAAGTGCCATATACATTAACACAGAAGCTGCAACCAAATTGACCCAAAAACAGGCAGCAACATTGAATCGCTGGCTGCTCGCCAACATGATGACCTTTTGTGCTGATGAATTGTTGCTGCCTAGCTGCAAACAGGCGTCGATTCAAAACTGTGCAAACTTGGTCAGGCCATGCTGCCGATGAGGCTTTACTGAGGACTTCCGTGCGAATCTGTTCACGACGAGTTTCGGCAAGTCGTGCCAGACTTCTTTGGTGCAAGCACCTCAGTCCAGCAAGTCACGAGAGAACGCCGCGAAAATATCAATTCAGCTGGGCCTTTGAGCAAGATCGTACTTGGCATGTCAACTTGTAAACCTGTTGTTGCTCGGAACCTGAACCTCATGTCCGTATGCTGTGAAACATATCTGCTGCAGAAATGCAGGTTGAGACGTTACCTCAAATTATGCAGCACTTGGGGTCCACCAGCAGTCAAGCGTCCATCAGCTGTCAGCTGTCCGGTGAAAACGTTCTCCGTATCGAATGCCTCCAGCTGCTGCAATACTTGCATACACTGTTCTTGACCGACTCCAGCATCTGATGCCGGGGCACATTCACCCTGCGCTTCTTCAATTGGTGCGGCAGCTGCTACCGAAGCGTTCGTGCTGGCCCTGGGCAAACGGGTTCGAAGCTTCATTTGGGCCTACTGCGACGTGTCTGCTGGCGTCAAAACTGTCAAGTGCCTCGTTGGGGACAGCCAGATCAGTCAGCATCTGAACCGATGCTGTGTTTATTTGAGTTTGCAGTCAAACTGGTGAATGCTTGAACCAGGACCTCTTTTGCTGGACTCTGTGACATTAACGCAGCAACTTGCTTAGGCTGGGACATATGTGTTTTCTGCAAAGGCCGCCGAGTCTGCATGCATCGGTACAGACTGAGCGCAAGCCAGCTGCAACTCCTGAAAAGTTCTCAGCGAGCCTCGCACACACACATACACCGTTTTGATTCCCGTTCAAGCAAGCGTGCGTGTGATCAGTCGCAAAAGCGTCCTTTAGCATCGGCAAGGTTTCAGCGTCTGCATGATAGCCAGAGTCTCTACTGGAGCGCCTGTTGCGAAAGACCATCTGTCAGCCAATTCGTCCCTGCATTTTGTTGTAGACCAGATCTATGTCTGAACGTGAGCGGCACAGCAAACGGCGCACTAGGCAAGAGGACGCTCCGGATCCTGATGACCGGTACGATCCCAGGCAGGGCGCGAAAAGATCTCGTAAAGAAGAACTTAGCCCAGACTTAGGTCTGCTACCGACCTAAGTTGCTTTGTTGTGCAGTGTAGCTTTGCCGTTGTGTTTCACTGCTCTTGTCTTGCAGGGCCACCTCGCAGGCCCGTTCGGGAAGACCTGAACTTCAGTGACAGGTGTGTGGAATCTCTCCTTGCAGGGCTCTGCTCCGTATGGGTGAAAGATTGAAAAACTGCTGTGCTGTATTGGTTTGTGAACCTGAAACAGAGCAAGTTGCTGCAGATATGATCCTCAAAGAAAGCCAGATGTCTCAGAGCGCTCAGAGAGCACACGCAGATCACGCAGCAAAGAAAGAACAATACACAGCAGCAGAGACCATCGTGAGCACACCTCGTCACGAGACCGCAAAGACCCTGAATCATCTCGAATTCATCGCAGAAGTCATCACAGTCCTGACAAGGGAGCAACTGACAAGCAACGCTTCCCAGACAGCAAACCACCACCAGCAACAGATGAGTTGCGCTCTCCAAGGCAAGGGCCAGAACACAGACCAGACCAGACAGAACTTAGAATACCACGGCAGGTTCCTTCAGAATTTGGCAGCAGGGGCGGCCACACTGATCGTGGTGGCTTTGGGCGTGGTGGGTTTGCTGCTGGACGAGGTCTAGGCAGAGGTAGAGGCCAGTTTGATGGCCCAGGATTTCAAGGGCATAACCAAGGTGGAGAATGGGGATCAGATGGTCCCCATGGCGGTATAGGAGGTAGAGGGGGAAGAGGGGCTTTTGTACCCAGTGGGCGCTTTGGGGGAGGTGGCCGCTTTGGGGGCAGGTTTGAAGGTGGTGGCAGAATGGAAGGGGGGCGATTTGATGGCTCATTCAGAGGCAGAGGGTCTCTTCCGTTCAGGGGCCGAGGAGGCCGCACTGGTGAGTTTGGCCTTGCTTGTTGGTGGCTATAGTCACATTCATGTTGCTTGTATGTGGTCAGCAATGCCATACCTCTTCTTGCTTCACAGTCACACTAGAAACACAACTGATACACTTTGTATCTTTTGCGCTGTCATTGCTAAATGCTGATCGGTACAGATCTGCTTGATGCATCGGTGTTCAAGTCTCACATCTGGTTGTACAGAGCAGCCTGATGCCACTTGTTGCATCAATGCTCAAGCTTCAAACTTACATCTGCAATGGCTGTTTTGCTTTCTAGTTGTCAATAGTCAGATTGTTTGGCAAGCAATTTTGCCCTTCAGGGTTTTTGCCTAATGGGATGCCTGGAGACTCGTCAGCACCCACACCCTTTAGCAGAGGTCAAGATGGCCCTGCAGAAGCTGGGCTGAATCGACCAGGCCCTGCTCCCGGCAGAGGCGCTTTCACTCAGGGGGGCCGAGGGGGCGGACCTGGCATTTCCTCCAGGCCGGCTGTTGACCCTGCCATTGCAGCGCGCCGCAAAGCAAATGCTGATGCACGCCTGCGCCAACAAGTCAGCCAGCTGCGCATAGCCCCTGATCTGGTTGCTGAGCGTCTCCATGATAAATACCAGTTGCTGTTGAAGACAAGTGATGGCAAGACTGCACCCGCTGCAGATACAGTGCAAATCGCTAGTGCCTACATGTATTCTGCCATACACAATGAGCAGCCGTCAGCAGCTGTGGCTGCTGGTAACGGAGCAGACAGAGCAGCTTTTGACGCTGCTGTAGAGCTGTACCAAAGGCCTCAAGCAGCACAATGGACACGGCCTTCCAAGCATGGCACCTTTGTTTTGACCTCTGTTCAAATAATGACGAATGTATAAGGATGTGCACATCTATGTTTTCCTTCACAAATATATGCTGTGTTTTTCCTGTCTGCTGTGAAACAACAACGTACCAGTTCGACTTTGACCCGTTGTTTCAGTGTAATGTCTTGCTAGCATTGATCAGTACTGTATCAAAATGCTGGTGTGTTGTCCTGAATAGCATTGTTGGTGTTTAACAAAGTAATAATATACTCAAAACCAACTTGACAATGAGAGTCTGATGAGGCGATTATGACAGTGTTGCTTCAAAGTTGCAATGCTGTCATGTGTACGTCAAACACCACACACAATTAATACATGTAGACTGACACATGTACTGTTACTTCTAACCCACAGACTGTACAGTACTGAGTGTGAGCAACAACAAGCAAGTCAAACATACACACGTATACAATCAAGCAACATGCAGCTTAGGACTACTGGTGCTGTCAACTGATGGCTGCTTGTGGAGCAACTGCAGCCCCTTGTCAAGTCTGTGCATCTTGTCCTCGCTGATTGTTAATCGCTCCTCCAACAGGCCCATGGTTTGCGTCAAGACATCCAGCTGACCTACAATGTGCTGCAGCGTGGCAGATAGAGCAGGTGGCAAGTCTGCCAGATTCATTGGTGGTGGTATGAACACCTCATGTGACCCATCACCATCGACATTATGACACTCGAATGCTCCTGATTGCTCAATGTCCTGCTGCTCTTCTGCGCTGTCACAGCACCACCTGTGCTCTGGACCACTGCTCAAATCCACAGCTGCATCTGCAGCAGCTGGTCTGACTGCAGCCATGCTGCTGGGAACGCTATGGTATGGCTCTGTTGCAACGCAAGTTGGAATCTGGCGAGTAGGTGATCGAGTGCGACTGGCAGGCGGCCCGGCTCCCCCACCCCCCTCCAGACCCCTAGGAATCCTTGGGGGCGGCGCAGCTGAGACTGGCCCTGGGCTTCCAACAGTGACAGCAGCAGTAGGGTATGTGGTCGCAAGGCGTGGGTTGGGCTGCACAGATGTCAGGACACAGTCTGCCATGACTCTGTCAAAGTTTGTGCGCCATACCAGGACCTGCTCGTCTGCACCGCCTGATGCAAAGAAGTCACCTGCAGGGCTGAAGTCCACCCCATACGTCGCACCTTCATGCCCATGCAGGGTGTAGAACAGCTGCCCTTCTCGCAGGTCCCAAACCTGTAGCAATGCAAGAGCCATGACGCTTCTCATTGGTACAAGGGCCATGCATTGTGTGTACACCCTGCTCTGCTTTTATTGCAGGCATTGGGTCAAACATACTTGCAGAGCACCATCTGCCATACATGCATCATTTGCCAAGTGTGACTCAGATTTCATGCAACGCGACGAAGCAACTGGCTGCAAGAATGATGTCATGCTTGAAGCTTGCTTTGGTAAGAAAAAGGCAGAAAGAGTTTAGTAGCAGAGCACATTCCTACTGTGTCTGCCTTTGATCAATACGTCAAGTGTGGAGTAGTCAAATCGGTAGGAAATATCTGCGTCAACATTTCAACAAAACAAGCAGCTGCCACTGTTGCATCAGACTGGTTGTACCTTGAGAGTGGTGTCCAAGGATGATGAGAGCAGGAAGTCTCCTGAGGGGTGGAAGGCCACATTGGTTACTGGCCCTGAATGGGCTGAGTAATGCTGCACCAACTGGTTTGACCGCACATCCCATACCTGCAAAACACCAATTCAGCTGGCATACCAAAAGCTAAGCTTACAACGAAGTCTGATGGACTACTTGAATAAGCTCCAGGTGTTGACACATGCCAGCAGATGCGCGAGCATTGTTGTACACTTGCTGCCTGATCCTATGCTGGTCCTGGTGATTTGTCACATGCATGCAGTCTCCTTTGGGATGGGTTTTTGAAGAGCATAAGGAACAATTCAGTGTTACACACAGCTGTGGGCCTGGCTGACATACATATGTCAGGGACACAATGGTGATTGCTGTGTTGCACAGTCAGTGATGTAGCTACTACACAGGAGTAGATGCAGGTCTGACCACGCATTGCAAGAGCCAGCCAAAACAGCAACAGCACATGGGTGTCAGTCAGTCAGCACACAAACAGCAATCATTGGTCCCTCATGCATGGTAGTCACAAGCCACAATGGGCACAACTCCTGACCTTGATTGCGTTGTCTGTGCCAGCTGAAGCAACACAGGTCCCATCCGGGTGGAAGGCCACGGTGTTGACGTAGCCGCTGTGGTCATCATACACACGAATGCACTGACGGGTGGCCACGTCCCAGATGCGCACTGTCTTGTCATCACTGCCCGAGACAGCCAGGCGGCCGTCAGGGCTGAAGCAGCAGCTCCTCACCCAGTTGCTGTGGCCTGAGAAGGTGAACTGGAAGCGCTGCCCTGGTACTGACCACACCTGCAACCAGGCAGTGCAGGTGAGGGCTGTCATGTAAGCCTGATGTGGCTACATGAACTTGCTGAAGTGGTCCGGCCTGAAGTTTTAACTATGCTGCCCAGGCTTTGGTGCTGGTTTGATGATGTTTGGTGCAGCTTTCTGCTGGGCCCGAATGTTTGCAGTGCTGTGATGCAGGCAGTACAGCCTTACTATGTGTATCACCACAGCTTGTCACCAAGGTCTGTGGAGCTCTGTGAGAGTCTTTCATGATGATAGACTTTACTAGTCTGCATGTTGTGATGGCTGCAGTGGACGTATTGTTGGCATTTGGGTGTAGCTGCCATGTGCTGTGCAAGAACAGCATGCCAAACGATTGCATGTACGCATTGCAGAACTCATACAGAGATCAATTGTACAGGCAGGCACATGCTGTTCTGTTGAGCTGCACATGCTTATGTTCTATATCTCTGTGCTGTGCTGATGCCTTGAGAGTTAAACAGGGAGGTGATATACCTTGACAGTCTTGTCATCACCAGCAGTGATCAGCAACTTGCCATCTGCAGAGAAGTTGACACATCGTACAGTGCCAGTATGAGCTTTCAGGACTGAAGATCTTCCTTCCCTGCCAGAAGTCAACATTTGGGCTGTTAGTTTGTAGGTGCAGTGGCTCATGCATGTTGAGAAAAGGCTGCTGCGTATGGTGTGTTGCCAGCGAAGTGAGTGAAATCTTACACTGAGGGCTGCCACAGACGCACTGTCTTGTCCTTGGAACCAGAGGCAATAGTGCCGTTCACCCCATCAAAAGCTACTGACATAACAGCTGCCTGCAAGCAGCATATGTTATGACATGCAAACACACAGTAGAAAGGAGACAGCAAGTAGCTGTATGATGAGGAACATGAGGTTCAGAAAGTGACCGCAGCTGACCTTGTGACCAGCAAATCGAAAGGCTCGAAGCTGAGGCTTAAAGTTCCAAACCATGACACAGCCGTCCAAGCTACCAGAGATCAGCTGCTTCATGTTGTGGTTAAATGCAACGGATGTCACCGCATCCTTATGCCCCCGGAAAGACCTTTCCAGTGTGGGATCCTCAGGCTGCACGTTTGGCACAGGAGAGGTTCACAAGCATTTAGTCGATAGATACAGCTCTTCAAGTTGAAACTAACCTGTCCCATCTCTGCAGCCAGCTGCGAAACCATTTTGCCCTCGACAGCAAGCAACTGTGCGGTAGAAGCTATAAAATCCAACTTTGCCCAAAGGTCGGAAAGCCGTGACAACAAGGAAAATTTAGCGTTGTGAAAACGTTGATGGCAAAGTTGCACTTGACTTCGTCACATCCAGGATTGTCAGCTGTTTCGATGGCAAAATGCAGTGTCGATGTTGACTACCATTGTCAAATTCTGGTCAAAGCTGGTTGTTTGAATTTCAGGGTCTTGAAACACTCAGTAGGGTTGCCGCAGTCTGGCAGCGAGCGTTTCGGAAAACTCGCAACCTGCTTTGCGCAGTTGACAGACCTCGCAGTCCCGGGTCCACTCGGGAAGATTTGACCAGCGGGTATGGGTAAGGTCAAAAAAGGCGTCAAGAAGTTTCAGAAAAAGATCGCTGGTGGCGGTGTTCACAAGAAGAAAAAGCTTCACTTCCGACGAGACAAAGCAGACGCTGCCAAAGCTGCCGAAGTTCAGGAACAGTCAGTGGCAGCCCAGAGAAAGAAGTCAGGTGCGTCCATCGCGATTGCAGCCTTTGCACGTTAGCGCAAAAGCCAGCTAGGACTGCCCAGCCAAAGCCTATTTGTCCAAGTACACAGGCCTTGCCTGAAATCAACTCAGAGTTTGCTGTCATGACGCTCTTCTCTAGCAGTCTCTAGAAAACAATGTAAGCATGTCACATCATGAATGCAGAAAAGGCAAAGCCTGCGAAGCAAGCTCCAGCCGAGCTCAACGTTGATGATTTCCTCGATGGGGGCTTCATGTCAGTTGACGCACAGCAGGACCAGCTTTCAGACAGTGGAGATAGCGAGGGCGAGGCCGGTGATGATGCAGCCACAGTGGACAGTGATGCAGAGCAGGATGCACATGACATGACAAGCGCAGCTGCTGATGCAGGCTCAGCGTCAGAGTCAGATGGTGAGTCGCATCCTGCAGGATTGTGGGTCACATGCTGCAGGATCAAGTGTCCGGCTTTTATTCAGTGACCCTTCTTTATATACACACATGGGTGTTTGTATGCAAGCTGCTGTGTATGACTATTGAGCATCAGAAGGCTGCATGTCCTGGTTAGGGATCACAGAGACTGGTGTGTAGCAGAGCATGCAGGTACCAGCATCTTGCTGTTTCAACCCATAAGACCTTCTCACAACCTATGTAGGATAATGTGCAGCAGAAGGCTAGGTCCTTTTGTCTTGCTGGTGACATATTCCAACAATGTGTGATGACGTATCAAAATTGGCACACAACTTGTGACACAGACCACACACCACCCAACACATGCTGTGTTGTGGTCCAGATGATGATGCTGACGTTGAGGCTGATCCTGTGCGGGCTCAAAACAAGCAATACAAGACCGAGATTGCATCTCACCAGGCTCAGCTTGAGGCCCTGAGAGAGCAAGATCCAGAGTTCTATGAGTATCTGCAGCAGACTGACCAGGAGCTGCTCAAGTTTGGGCAAGATGATGACGAAGAGGAGGAAGGGACCATTGAAGATGCATCAGAAGATGAAGAGGTGAGCTGGAATCACAGCTTGACCAGATCAGAGTTGTGACTGATGGCCAGGGTGCAAAATTGCATGCTGATTTTGGAACAGTGGAGGGGTTGTGACCTACAAGATTGTTTTCCTGCAAAGTATTCACCAAAAACAGCAAGTAGTGTTCAGGCCTTAAACTTTTCACAGCTACGCGTTGAAAAAGTTGAATTTGCTTTCCAACTCTTCCAAGGGCTGACAAGTCCTCAAATAGCACAGTGCAGACACAACAGGCAAGACATATGCAGCACATCAAATGCCACATTCAGGTGCAGCAGCATTAGTGTGCAACTGGTTGTATACAAATATTGCTGGCTCTTTGAGCTGGACCTGAGCCAGCAAATACATGGCAATAGCACATGTCCTGCAGACCCTTACCAACGTGTTGGCTACAGGAGGCGACTGTGCGTACACCGATGGAGGGAGCAGAAGAACAGGAACAGCCCAGCACTTCAGGTGAGATGATGGGCACCTATGCTGTGCACGCTGTGAACAATCAGTCCTAAGGATATGGTTCAGATGTTGACTCTGCTATTCAAGTTGGCTTGTCAAATGTCGCATTGTATGCAGAATAGTGCCAGAACCTTCACATCTGAGCAGCTTGTGTGGAGTGCTCAGCAGAGCATCTGCCACCTTGCATGCAAAAGCCTGCAAGTGTCAGGAAGCCAGACAGGAACCCAAGTCAGTCCGTGTTGTTGCTGTTAGAATTAGATGCACTCAGTTCAAAGAATTATGGGCCTGATGAGAACCTAGGCAATAGGGTTTTAGTACAGTAGATGGTGGCAAGCAGGATGTTTGCAAGTATGATGATTGGCAGAAGGGTGGGAAAAGCAGTGATGATTCAGCACAATGATTCTGACACCTCTTGTATGAGGGCGTACGCGCTCCTTGAACGCACTCTTGCTTCTGTAGCTGAGCTTTTCCCCAATTAGTTGCAATATGGCAGTCTCATCAGGCTATTTAGCTTCCTGTTTACCTTGTTGAAAGCAAGTATATGCAGCCTTCCCAATGTCAGCCTCTTGAATACAGCATTGCAGCTGCTGGCTGTCTCAAAAATAAAGACAGGCATTGTAACACGCAAGCTGCAGGTTGGTTCATTCTGTAGCTTGTCATGGCTGCAGTGCTCACCACAAAGAGTGTGTGCAGGGCAGCAGAAGCATGTGAGCCGCGCCATGGTGGAGGCCTGGTGCAATGCAGCCAAGGCAAACGCCTCCCCTGCAGCCATGCACAAGCTCCTACAGGTGTGCACTTGTGCTGGCCTCACTTCATGGTCATTCTCACTGTTCATTCTGCAGTTGCTCTGGAGATGCCCTCTTGTCTGGCAATGCCTTGTACGGTTGTCCTGTCCTTGCAAGGCCTGTGACAACACTTGTCATGGCCGCATATGTTGATGTGAGTACCTACATGATTTCCTTGCTGATGTGTCATCTAATTTGGACATTGGGCTTGCTGAGCTGTGCAAGTTGGCCACTGCCTTCTGACACAGGTACACTCATCTGTACACTGATCTGCACTGATCCAGACCAGCTACAGATCAGTGTACCTGTGTCAGAAGGCAGTGGCCAACTTGCACAGCTCAGCAGGCCCAATGACTGGCATGCTAGGACTGCATCTGAGAAGCCAGATGTGACAAGCTTGTTTCCCACTTTCACGTCAATGGGCTGCCATTGTTGTTGTTGTTGTTGTTGTTGTTGTTGTTGTTGTTGTTGTTGTTGCTGTTGCTGTTGCTGTTGCTGTTGCTGTTGCTGTTGCTGTTGCTGTTGCTGTTGCTGTTGCTGTTGCTGTTGCTGTTGCTGTTGCTGTTGCTGTTGCTGTTGCTGTTGCTGTTGCTGTTGC
>JAABUK010005401.1_pt1 | contig 19916 bp, 21 predicted proteins | sample 5559141 | NCBI WGS metagenome assembly JAABUK01 (sample SAMN10711869, study PRJNA513367) | rock metagenome | isolation source: Antarctica rocks | place: Antarctica: Victoria Land, Pudding Butte nord | collected 2016-01-03 | reverse complement strand
CAGGGCAGGGCATGGCAGAGCGGGGCAAGGCAGGGCAGGGCAGGGCAGGGCAGGGCAGGGCAGGGCAGGGCAGGGCAGGGCAGGGCAGGGCAGAGCGGGGCAGGGCAGGGCAGAGCGGGGCAGGGCAGGGCTGAGCGGGGCAGGGCAGGGCAGGACATCACACCAAAGATGAGCGCTGCCTATCAGGTTTAGGCACTCACAAAGACAAGTCCCTGCGCAACCACTCGTACTGGTCACTGCCTACTCCAAAGTCAGCATAGTTGGACAAGAACACCATGTGTGCCGGTCCCACATCCACAGAGTACCACAGGGGACTGCTGGACCCACTTGCAGCAGCTAGTGCTGCTACAGGGTTGCGAGCCACATATGATTGAAACTGGTGTCCACCATCTAGGCCAACGCCGTAGTTGCCGCTGTACTGAGGCTCCAGCTCATGGTTGCCATGCTGAGGCGTCAATGGTATGCTGCAACATACACAACATCTGACACTGGTATGTGTGCATGTGATCTCTGCGCAAGGGCCATGCTAATGTATGCAAGTATACACTTGGCATGAAGTTGCCAGACTTGGCACATGCTACAGCATGTTGTATGCTGCAAGGCACAGCACAGCTGACATGCAACAGGCATGCTGCATGCGCTTTGGCCAAGTCATTTGGGCAGTGCTGCTCTATGTATGATTTGCTCAAAGTCTGCTAGCTGCATATCCCAGTCAGATCCCAACAGCTGTTTGGATCCACAGCGCAATGCATGCTTGTGTATGTGTTGGTCATGTGGATGACGACAGGGACTGAAGCATGAGGTCAAATAGGTTCAGATTGATCAACTGTCAACATAAAAGCTGAGCCGCAAGCCAAACTGCAGAGCAGAAGATTGCAGCCATGATGGGCAAGGAGTCAGCAAAGGCAGGCTGCCACTTCAAGATGGACAGTGGCAAAACTTCGTACACCTGTGTTCATGTGAGCCAAGTGCACATGACCTGATGCACACAGAAATATACCAACAGGAAGGTGAAAGAGAAGCCTCAAGCAGAATGCTGACCTGGACATGATGGCAGTCTGCATGTAGCGGAACCACATGTCCCACCAGGGCTGGTATGTCCCAGTAGGGAAGGGCACATGTGCAAAGCTGCCATTGCTGACAAATGATGAGCCTGCAGCACCAGAGGCTTGTCTGTGCCCTTCGCTGCAACTTTTAGTTGCTTTAATCAGAAAACAGTGTGTACTCCTTTCATGGGGAGGCGCCTGACTCAACAAACATAGTGCTGGCCCGGGGCAAATGCGTCCCCCCCCTCCCAGGGCAAGCAGTCCTAAACATGGTATGGTGCTGACACAAAACAAGCAGTGTCAAGAAAAAGGGTACAGTAACAAGTCAGGGCAACCAGGAATGCAGTTCTGAATCAGGAGAAGCAATACTAAATGGGATCTGGGGCTGACAAATGGCAAGCAAATCAAAAGACAAACAGCAAGTCTGCCATGCTGCAGGTGTCACTATATAAGGTCTCTTTCCAATACAAAAGAAGCGGCACTAGACAGGATCCAGCCTCTCACACAGGCCAGGCAGTGCCAAAACAAAAGTGCAGGTGGGACTTCTCACCATTTGTCAGCAGATCATCTGCGTACCTGCACACCAACAAACACCACAATCTGACTCACAAGCGTAGTCAGAGTCAGATGTTGCAGTTCCACGCAACAGCATGCACCACAGCATGCATGACTGAGCAAAGCTTTCAACAGATAAGTACCATCACAACGTCAAGAGCTTGAGATCACATGAGGGACCTCAAACTTTGCATCATACAGGCAGCTTCTTTGCGCTGGGAACACCACAAACATCAGGCTGCATCCCAGCAACTCAGACTGACTGCAAGACTTACGAGAAGTCCCCGATTAGCGTCCACACCTGTGGCTTGGCATCAACCAGATGTTGGATGGTGACAGTTGTGTTTGGGGTCAGGCCAGTGTCTGACACCACACCAAGGACAAAGGGGTAGGCTCCAACAGCTGGTGGTGAAGTGAAGTTGAACTCTTGGCTGACACCAGCGCCAGCATCTCCACATTTGTAGAAGTATGGTGTGTCTGGGGTTAGATCTTCTAGGGTGACATGGTGAAAGAGGGGCGAAGAGTAGTTGAAGTTGGGATTTGCATTGGTGAAGTTGTAAGTTTGCTGGTAGGAGGTCGTAGCATTGGAGGATGCTTGAGTCGTGTAATGGCCTGGTGAAGTACCGAACCAGACTGTGCTGGTTGGTACTGGTGCTGCATGCTGATTCTTTGTATCTGCTGTGCTATGGATGAGGCCTTGACCGGTGGACCAGGAGACTATCACACTGCTGCTGATCTTGTATGTGAGATGCACCTGTAGTGAATGAACATCGATTGCAGCTGCAGCATTCTGCTGAGGGATAGACTCAAGTAAATCTGCTGCTTGCAGAGGTATCAAGGGATGTACAACCAGCAGCGATGGCGTCACAGCAATCAGCATGCTATCTTGCCTGGCTGGGGATGACACCTCTGCTTGTGTCTGCCAATCGGCTATCATTGAAGGGAAGCTTGGATAGAGGGTCAGAGCCGGTGGCGTCTCTGTCATATGGTATGGAGGTTTGCCTGACAATACTGCTGGGATGAAGCCCACGTTCATTGGCAGAGATCGGACAGAAAGCGGATGATGTGATGATGAAGATAAGCGAAGTCTTACTCCAGTCTGGCATCAAACGCCAGCAGCAGATCAGGTGTCTGCTTCACAAGGTCGTTGTCTGCAGACGCTGCCTATGGTGAGAAAGCGTTGAGTGAAGCACACCGGGACTTTGTGCCACAAGCGTGCGACTATTGCATGCTGTCACCCACTGTCCTGTGCCGCACGCGGCTGCAGCCCGTCCATGTTTGAGATGCTGGCAGTGATCACAGGTCTGACTGCACAACCTGCATATACTTACGAGTCAATTGCCTCGGCCGGATGTTGCTGGTAAGAGATGCTGGCAGTGATCACAGGTCTGACTGCACTACCTGCAAGTTGTAACGCGGGCACTTACCCTGCCAAGCAGCAGGCACACAACACACAAAAGACTCTCTGTAACGGCTGTAACGCCACCCTGTTTGATGGGCGCGATTGTCCAGCCGATGAACACTCCAATGTCTGGAAAGAGGAAAGCGGAGACCGATGCAGGTACAAAAATCTCTCTCAACGCCCCAGACGCACAAATGAACACCTGCTTCCTTGCGTGACCTGCCACAAAACAGGTGATCGCAAAAAAACAAAATATGCTACTTTGTGCCGGCGATACCGGTAAGTGCCGCAGTCTTGAGTCCAAAAATCCACTATTTGTTTATCGTCGCAGAGGATGCCTGGTGGGGAAACTGTAAGCTTTTCGCTTACACAAGTCGAAATTGCTGCAATGCTTGCCGGCTTTGGGCTAAGAACCATCCTGAAACACCCAAGCTACCCGTCAGACATTCCATGCTTACTGCACAAATGAGACAAATGGAGACTGAACTCATCAACAAAGACCTTGGTGCTGAGGCTAGTCCCCAGAAGGTTGCTGCTGTCATAGCTGCACAAGTCGAAACCACCCACAAAGATATCCCTGTTCAGACGCAACTGCAAGAGCAGAAGGAGCCACGTGAGGACAATGATGATTTGCCTGTAAGGATGCGGCTGTTCTTTATGTGGGTCACAGAAATGTAAGCGTGATCGCCGATCAACAGATCTTTGGTTGATCACTAGTCCTTGCTGTGCAGGGCATTGACCCAGCCGTGCATCCTTCAGAGGACAATCAGCTACGCAAACTTTCACTGGAGGCCAGCCAAGCTCTTTCAGCACAGGTATGTCTGTTGGATGGCAGTGCCCTGATCACACCGGCGTGCTTTGCTCATTCACAAACCCATCATATTGGATTGCTCCACAATCTTGCCATCCAGCCATATTTGTTTTGGTACACAGGATATGCTAAGTCATTCCTGCCAGCTCTTGCTGCTGAGTCAGCTACACTTTCACATACAACAGCAGCAGCTTCTGTCTTCCCAAGCCATCATAGAGAAGCAACAGCAGCAGCTGTTGCAACAAGAACAGCAAATGGAGCAGCAACAACAGCGACTGGAGCAGCACCAACTTGAGCAACAGCAACTGGCAGAAAAGCAACGGCAGCTGACACAACAGCAGCAGCAGCTGGAACAGCAGTAACAACAGCTAGACCGCACATAGGTTGGCCAGAGAGTGTTTAGATAGCTCAAACATCAGATTTTATCACATACTCTTGACCTTGAACCAGCACAGTGGCAACAAAGTGGCATTGGTGGTTTGCACTGTACCTTGATAGGTTGGATACAGATACACTTTCCCAAGGATACACTAATTTGCAGAGCTTGGTAACGTGCCAGGATCATAGGGGTATTGCATCAGATACAGTATGCAGTCAAGCAAGGTTGTGCTAGGCTGTGCTATGCATTGACATGCATCTTGGAGGCTATATTTACAGTCATGGAGAGTAGAGTCGCTGACTGAGAAGCTGCTGTGACAACATTGATAGGGCCTGTTCTCCACCTGTACATTTGGAATAGGACTGCAACAGCTGCTTGGTTTGCTGTCAAATCTACACAGAGAAGTGGCAGCTGAGCTGGGCAAATTGCTGATAGTCACAAAGAACAGACTCTGCTCTTCAAGAGTCTTGTGTGACACAAAGACATCACAGGTTTTGGCTGCGACCAGCTGTCAGCTCAAGGCAGACTGTCTTGACTAGCCGCCACACAGGGGAGTGTGCTGTTCAATCAACTGCTGCATCAACTCTTGACACTAGAAATAGACTACATGACAAAGCTGGCTTGTAATCACTCTCATCATAGCTTGCATTCTGTTCTGTCCTCAGGCAGTCATAACAACACTGACATCATCAATGCTGCATGATTATCATGTGCAATCGGTTCCCTCATGCTACTACCCCTGATGGCTGCCTTTCAAATGCCAACCAAACATGGCACTGACTTTCTTAGGCAGATTGCAGTCGTTCATGCAGCGGAAATATTTGACGGATGTAGGACCTTGTTACACATTCAAGCTAGTACAAGCGAAACCTGCACAGTGTAATGCAGCTGACGACCCTTCTGTGGCTGAACATGCACTGTCATGAACACAAGATTGTTGACAGCGTTCTCAAAAACACACATAGCTGCAGAGCAAGTTAGTGACAATAACGAAACGTTGCCAAGAATGCCCAGGAGACGCTGCAAAGTAGTAAATCGCAGTCAAGGGAGGTCACAACTTTGGGCCATTGTGCTTTCTACAAATTTCTGTCTAACTATACCTGCGATAATTGTGCCAGTCAGAACTTCTGCGGTATAACTTCTGAGATATCACTACACACCCCAATGGGCAATAATGCAAGTGTCATGGGAGTGCAATATGACTGATGATCAAGCTGTCATTGAGCGCTTGCCCCAAAGTGTTTGACTATTTTCAGCATTGACCCCCACATGAAGTCCAGAACTTCTGGACCAGAAGCATCCTACCCAGCAGTGGCTGTCAGATTCCCAGAAGTGGGAGGTGCAGACGTAGCAAATGACAACTTGTTGGCGCATGTCATCTGCCTGATGATGTACACAGAGTCCCCAATGACAGCTTCACTGTCAATGTTGCGGTTCCATTGCCAAAGGGCAGTGGTGCTGTTCATGAAGGTCAGGATTCCATGGCCATAGGTTGGTTCCCTGAATGCTGACCAGGCCGGCTGGGAGCTTGCACACTGGCTGGGCGCTCCAGTGGTGCTGTTGGTGTAAGGGAAGATGGGGCAAAATCCTCCAGGCTGATATTTGGGGATTGTTGTGTTAAAGGCAGGGCAGTTGCCTGGTGTGTCTGCAAAGGTCTTGTCTGCAATATACAAATCATACTTAGGATCTAGCCAGACATGATGCTGTCAAGAGGTGCAGGGGGAATGGGGAGGGGGGGGGGGGGGGCTTTGGGATGTCTCAATCAAGCTGTTTGTTGCAGCGTGCAAACAGGACAGCATGTCACAGCCAAGCATGCCCAGGAAAAGGCGTTTATTGGGTCAATACACAGTTAGCTTGCAGCGAGCAGACATGTCAGCATCTGATGTGCAATGCAGCACCAAGCTCAGCAGTGTTAAGGTAATAAAACCATAATCAGAAAATTACTTGTACAACTGACTTGTACAACCACATAACTCAACTTCCAAGGACAGATACATTGAAGAAGAGCAAGGCACTTACATACACCCTCAATGTTGCCTCCATCTCCCATGGTGATGTGCACAGGCCCACACTGGTCAACCGTGAAGTTCTGCATCATCCAGACAAGACTCAGCTTGCTTGCAGCTTTCCATGCAGAGCGAATGATAGCGAATGTCTGCAATGCAAGGAGTAGGGAAACAGGCAAAGCATGCCATACAGGGTTGGTGGCAGTACAGCACGTAGATTGTCAATCTGCAAATGCAGGTCTGGAGCAAGCATGGCAGGCAGTGATACAAGGAATCTGAGCTGCTCTGCTGTGACATGATGTGAAGTTAGCCTCTGCAGCTGTGTTGAGTGCGCACAATGGGCAAGGCAGTAGATGACTTACAAAGACAGGGTTGGTCCTTTCATACTCGTGCAGGTGACCATTGAGGACGACGTCAACACCATTTGAGTAGAGCACCTGCTCCATGGCCTCGCGCATACACTCAGTCTCCAGGTAATGCGTGCTGTCTGCAACAGTCACATCACTTGTGACACACGTGACACTCCTCAGCAGGCATTTCAACGCACAACATACTTCAGCTTGAATCAGCACTTGTTGAGCGCAAAGCCAGGTTGTGTGTGCATCATCAATGCATGGGAGGAATGGCGCACAAAGCGCATGTAATGCTCATGTGCGTGTCATGAAAACAAGCTGCATGTGGCGTTGCAGACATGGGAGGGATTGAAGAAAGCTTACATGATGAGTACCAAGGTGCGTGCCATGTTGCAATTAACCAAGGGGTGGTCTTGCGGTTGAATCTGCGGCAGTCATCACAACAGGCGTCACGTGCGCTTCAAGCCTGGTCATGCAATCACATTCATGCATCCTGCAAAGCTGCAATGCAAAACACGCTTCGACAGCTGTCAACATCAGATGGACCGGGTCACAAAAGACAGCCTTGCCAGGGTGTACCACGATCGAGCCTCATCACAAGGTTCAAGCTAGCATGACAGCTCCTGAAAGGCTGCAGGGTGAAGTGACAGGAAGACATCATCAGCAAATGCGGCCACAAAAGATGGCCCGACACAATACAAGAACAAGATGAAACAGAACAAGTGGAGAAGAAGAAGCAGAAGCGGAGAAGAAGAGGAGGCTTACGAGGCAAGATCGGTCATCAACCAGTTGTACTGGTCACTGCCAACATAGAAGTCGGCGTAGTTGGAGAGATAGATCATGTGAGCTGGTCCCACATTGACAGAGTACCACAGAGGGCTGTCTGAGCCACTGGCACCAGCCAAGATAGATACAGGGTTACGTGCAATGTAAGACTGGAACTGGGTGTTGTTGGCAAGGCCTGTGCCGTAGGTAGCGTTGAACTGGGGCTCTAGCTCGTGATTGCCATGGTTGGGGATCAGAGGAATGCTGCACAGGCACATCACAATGGTACAGGCTCATCACAATGGTACAGGCACATCACAATGGTACAGGCACATCACAATGGTACAGGCTCATCACAATGGTACAGGCACATCACAATGGTACAGGCACATCACAATGGTACAGGCTCATCACAATGGTACAGGCACATCACAATGGTACAAACACATTACAATGGCACGAACACATCACAATGGTGACTTTATATTGGCTTGACTCAGGCATGGGCAAGGCTTTGGGGTAGCAGCAAGGAGTGAAGGGCACAGCCCAAAGGCCAGCAATAGCGCCAACACTTTGGCAATGCCTGCATTGCTGTACTTGGAATGACACTGCCACTGTGCTTCAGAATGTATTTGCTCAGGCAGGCATGTGCCACAGGCAATGTGACACAGACATTTGGTTCAATGTCGTACTGAGCATAAATGAGATATGGTACCTGGATAGAATGGCTGTGGTCATGTAGTTGTACCACATGTCCCACCAGGGCTGGTAAGTGCCACTGGGGGATGGAACATAGCTGAAGAAAGTTCCATTGCTGACAATGGTGGTTCCTGCAGTACACCAGCCAGCTTTTCAGTACATTTGAAGGCTAACAATTTATTTCTGCAGTCAGCGTAAGCATCATTGATGCACTTGCAAATGTTGTATACTCACATGTGATTTAGCAGCTTTGAGATGCATACATGCTTGAAGAAACTATATGACTTTGACGCTCATGACAGAAGCGTCAAAACTTGACTTAGCTGTGCAGTCATGCCAGAATGTAGAAAGGAAGCCGCAGCACTGCAAGCATACCATTGGTCTGCATGTCATCAGCGTAGGAGAAGTCGCCAATCAGGGTCCACACTTGAGGCTTGGCATCAGTCAGATGCTGAATGGTAACAGTGGTGTTTGGAGTGAGACCAGTGTCGGCCACAACACCCAAAACAAATGGATAGCTGGTGGATCCCAAAGCTGGAGGAGAGGTGAAGTTAAGCTCCTGGCTCATACCCAATGTGGGGTCCCCACACTTGTAGTAGTACAGAGTGTTGGGGGCCAGGTTTTGGATGGTGACGTGGTGGAAGAGTGGGGAGGAGTAGTTGAGAATGGGATTTGCATTGGAGAAGTTGTAGGTTTGGGTGTACGAGGTGATGATGGTGGAGGTTGTGTTGGTGGTGTAGTTTCCTGATGATGTGCCGTACGAGACCATGCTGGTGGGTCCAGCCTCCTCAGCAGCATAGGCAGAGACGGGTGAGGCTGTGACAATGCCCTCACCGGTGGCCCAGGACACTGTCACATTGGTGGCACCAGTGTAGGTCAGGTGAATCTGCAGGAAACGCAATGTGCTTATGGAGTCGTTGACGTGATGAGTGTGCCAGACTGAAACATGTTTAAGGATCGTTAACCACACGTTCGAAACAGAGCAACTGTTGCAGCTTTTTTGGTGCAAGCAGATATAGTGATTAAGCACGACTGACAACGAGGGACACACACGCAGGTACGCACGGCTAAATCAGATACCTGGCTGGGGTCAAGACCGCCTGCAGTGTTGGCCAAGCGTGAATCATTGAATTGGAGCTTGGCAAGGGGGTCACCGCCGGTGACGGATCTGTTCCAGCTGATGGACGTTTGACTAATAGTGCTAACTGCTTGCAGGTCTCGCGTTTGGGCAGAGACGCATGAGCTGCAAAAAAGAACTAGCAACAGTCCCGAGGCAAGCGTCGCGCTAGACTTCATGTCAAAATGGACCCGGCCGGGACTCTTCGGTTGCAGCCCTAATTAGCACAGGAGACGGCTTCAGAGAGCGCAGCTTAACTGCGACCGGCTAAAGATCCTGTCAGATGGTGCGTGCATATGATGGCATAGCAAAAGTCATGGGCTGACGTCCAAGGCAACAGATGCGCTGATGAACCTCAGCGAAACGGATCACTGCACTCGAAGTACCTTTAAAGACGAGAACGCTGTTCGCCGGCTCTCAACTTGCGCTGTCCGGAATCTTGCCCGTTTACCAACTGTAGCTTACACGATGTCGGCGCAGATCCCGTCCGGTTGCCAGGTCTGTCAGCACTGCAACTGTTCGGCGCATAAAATATTCCGTTTGGCCCGAAAGGCATCGTCTGGGGTCCACGTGAATGACGTAACATTGAGATTGACTAAGCTTTTGCGTATTGCCGTGACTAAACGCCAAAAGTAATCGCCCACAGCATTTGGTGTGGCGAGCTGCAGTCTCTTCATTAGACGCGAGGACCACGGCCGAGAAACAGGCCTGCAGTGTTTGCTGGCTTCATTTAAGTTTACATACAGTCCAAGAATCTCGTTGGGTGCGTCCGATGTGTCTAGTTGGTGTTGCATGAATACTCTGGTGCATCAGACACAAGTCTGACTTCCCCACAGACCATTTGCGCAAGTTCAACATTGTACACGAGCCCGGCAAATGTCTCGTCTGCAATTCCTGCATCGACAAATGTTCCGATACAGGATCCTGTCTTTGGTGTGAACGGCTGTTGCTGCCAGTGATCAGTCCAGGGTTTATTGCTTGAAGCTGAGGTAGTTGTGAGGGCTATACTGACTGGCTGCAGGTGCAACATACTATCGTCTGCTTTGACAACATACCTAACGTTGTACTTGTGGCATCACGTCCTAAACACCCAATCCGATAAGCGGCCGGCGTGCACGACATGCCCCTGTCAGACAAGCCAAAGGTCCTGACGCTTTCGACCGCAGGTGTGCGGCCTGCTTCGGTGTTTCATATCGCCATGGCCAACAATCTCCATTTTTCCCCAGCTGAATGTACAGTGGCATAGAAGGTTCACTGCAGCAACTGCTGTTGCAGAGTCTATGCAGAATGGAACGCACATCTTGAAGTCTTCAGCAGCAGCAGACTCCCTCAGGGCAGAGCTCCAGGTCTTACTAGCAGAAGTCAAGCGGCTAAGCCTGCATCAAGAGCACCTAAAGCAAGATGTGGCTGCCCTGGACGTGCTGGAGCCAGCATCGAGGCTGCCATCCAAGTCTGCCAATCTCAGGAAAAATGGGTGCCTGATAGGCCCTGGTTGCCCTGGACCTATTCTAACAGTTCCTTTTGGGAGGCGTGTGACCTATGGCAGCTCTGACTGGAGCGAGGCAGCTGTTGACACTCCAGTGAGGAATGTGGTATCAGGTGACATCTTGTATTCAGTCTAAAATGGAGTTTGGACTTGGCATGTAGAGACTTTCTGTGCCATTTGCAGTTCAATGCGTTCCAACTTACAGTACAGGACAGCGGCACCTACTATTGGTGACATGGCTGCCTTACCAAAGTCATACAGCAACCACAGTACAATCCAATCTTCGCGAGATTTCAATATATATTCCACCCATCATACTGTTGCCATCAATAAATTGCACAGGCACTCTGAAGAGGGAGTGAGCCTTGAGTGTATGCCTAACATCCTGCTGCTGTATCTCATTCTTTGGAGCAGGCTTCTGAGCTGCATCAATTAATTGCCGTGATACAGAGTGACGACACAATACAGGGTGACAACACAATACAGGATGCGTGCAGGTGGCTACACAGGCTTTGCTGTTGCAAGGGATCTTCTGAGGATGGATCTGAGCCCAGCACACCAGGATGACTCTGATGCAGACTCCATGAAAGGGGAGATTGAGGCCCCTCCTGCATTGCCAATGACAGCAAACCTCACCCCTGATCAGCTCAGGAAGGCCAGGAAACACAGGCGCAAGTATGGGTTGGCACAGCCAAGGCCGAACAGCCCAAAGCCCAAACTCAAACACCCTGTCAAGACCAGTGAGTAGTACTAATTTTGCAAGCTACCACAAGCTCACTTTGCCTGAGGTCATGCAGATTGTGGATTGTACAGTGCAGGTGATTTTGCACACAGCAATCACACTCAGGGTTTTCTGCAGCTGGAGGACCCACAAATGCTGCCAGCACACTTGTAAAGTACTCAGTCTTGCAGCTAACCTGGCCTCGGACTTTTGTGATGCATATGTGAGATGCTACAGTAGCAGTATGTGCAAGACCGCATGGAGATATGCATCATACATGGCAGAAAGTGCACCTCGATAGGAGTGCTTGTAAGTTTGCTGTACAGTGAGTGCAGTGTGTCAATATCTGTCTGATGAGCGTTGTGTCTCTATACAGGTCGCTTTGGTCTGACATTGAACAGAGCCCGGGAGATTCTGAAGATGACCACCACTCACACTGCAGGTCAGAATCCTGCACTTTGAACAGTCACAACCTTGACTTGAATCTGCTCACAGTCACTGCATTGCACAACATGTTCCAATCCTCACTTTGTGCATAAGTCATTGTGGGCTCAGCTTTCAAGGCGTTTCCCTGAATGCAGATTTGCCAGCACCTCATATGTCTGTGCTGACCATGTATGTAAATACTGCAGAGGCTCAGAAGAAGTCACTGCAGAAGCTGATGACTCAGAAGTCTCACAGCTTCACAGTGGGTGACAGTCCCATGGCCGGCCAGTGTGCTGCACCAAGGTTTGACTTTGGCGCACCTGACAGCCCACTGGTTGAACAGTTCACTGCAAGGAGGTTTGATGAGGTCTTGATTGATAGTCGTACAGCCAAGGGACTGTCACAGAAGCTGACTCAGCACTCAGCTGAATTTAGCAGTCTTGCTAAGTCAAGTGGCATGCCGATCAGCCCAACCATCAGCAGCAGCTTTGTAAACGTGAACCTGCAAAAGCAGCCAGAGGAGCAGCTGGTGCAGAAGGTGGTGACACATACAGTGTATACTGAGGCCCAGCAGCTGGCCTTGCAGACCTCAAAGCCTCGCACCTTCATCAGGACAGGTAGCTTGGAGTCTGACTCAAGTGTGACTCAAGACTTTGCGGATGTCCACACAAAGGGTGAGTCACATGACAACCAGTCACATCTCAGAGAGGAGGACATGCAAGCTGTCACGGTACAAGAAACGACACTGTACAGTCAGCAGAGCAGCAGAGGGGCTCAGGAGGATGCTAAGAGAGGTGTAGCAGTGTATGAGCCAGACCAGCAGGCACCGGCCGGCAGCAACAATAAAGGTGCTAACATGTTCTGCATTGATGCATGCAGGATTATGTGCTTGCAACACTCAAGAGGATGAGTGGCAACATCTTGCTTTGTAATGTATGTGCAAACCTCATCCTGTTGAGGTGCCCTCATTGCTCAACAAGGCAAGTCAGCTGCTCTGCCGTAGGCAAAGTTACATGACACTGCATATGATGTCATGCAGTGCTGGAAGATATGGAGGCAAACGAGCTGCTGGCAAACTTGGGCGCTCAACAGCAGGCAGTTCTGGCTGCCATTACCGGCAAGCACCAGGGCTCCCAGGGGGCAGCAGACAGAAGGCAGCCAGAAGGCACGGCCTTTCCAAGTGGCCTTTCGAGTCTGCCGATCAGCAGGCCCGTTGTCAACATCAGTGCTGCCGCCGGCGAATCAGCAGCAGCAGCCCAGCAGCAGAAGCCTGAGCAGAAGCCCTGGCGAGTACCAGGTGGGCAGTTTGCGTTCGCTAAGATGAATCCCTTGCTAGTGAGTCCTTTGTGTACTACTGACTTTACCTCACCCTATGACGTCCTCAGCCCGTCACTTGCCACCTTTGATTCCTATTTTCTCTCTCAATTTTCTCTGACCTCTGCCTTTGCTAGTTACCTGGGAGCTTCGCTGAGTGTAGCAGACTTGCTATGCGCCCTTGGTTCTACCCTAAGCAGACCTACCTTTGTTGATATCTGACCTTTTCGTTGATGTCTGGCTGATCCTTGTGCAGGCTGAAGCATTTACATAGTTGTGACGTGCATGCATTGACAAAAAATTCAGGTGAAATTGCTGCTTCTTGCATTGCAGGTCGAGCCATCAAGCCTTGAGGTTGATCAACAGCGCAGATTGATTGGCAGTGACCGACACTTTGAGCAGACTGTCACTGGCACACGTGCTGAGTTGTAGATTGCAAACGTATTGCATAGTTTGAATCTTCCAGATGGCATCTGAGCTGCACACGCTCACTGTTGAGGCAGAAGGTTGTGCGAGCTTCACTGACAGAGCTGTATAGCACACTTACACAGACAAAGCAACATCTTGTACAATTCCAATGATGTGCGTTGCAACCATTTCAGCATCCTCACAGTGCTCTGCAGGGTATCGACAGCAAAGGCTGTGCAATGCTCATCAGCCAAAGGTTGTAACAGCACATCAACCTCTACACCTGCTTGATTCTGCTGTTGCCTTCAGCTATATCCATTGCCACAACAGGCTTGCTGCACAAGGAATACATATAGCTGAAAGATTTGTCTACTGAATACTCTGGGCGTGCGGACTGCTATCTGCTGAACATGAAGACCATAGACACAAGATCAACAAAATTGCTTTGTGGCAAAGGTCACCGATCAACACGCATACGTTTAGACACCAAGCATCACATCTTGCACGCCCCCATCTGCACATAATCAACCATCGATACCAAACTTGGGGCCACACTCTATTTGTTCTTCTTCTTGGACTTGCCTGCACACAGCAGATCTGATGTCAGTAACCGAGTTGAAGAAATGCTCAATAACGAGCAACACAATGCTGTGTCAGACTGTAGCATGCACACCCATGAAAGCCATTTTGCTCTTGTGTGTTGTCTGCTGCGACACAACATAAGCGATTCAGTGATGATGGGCGCTGCCACCTGCAGCTTGCTATGCAACACAGTTGCTTGCTGCTTGATGCGAGACATGTGCACTTGTGGCCATACTGACTACTGCACCTAGTAGCTGGATATGACTTGTGGATGAATGCACATGATTTGAAATGTGCTGCATGATTAAGTGGTGCACATGCATTTGCAGTGGTGCACATAGGTTTGGAAACAGTGCAAGATGAAGTAGGTTGGAGTGGACACAAGGGGCATGCCAGAGGGGGCCATTAGCCTGATTCCATGTCCCAGCTGCTCATTTAAAATGAGACCTAGAGCAGGTACCTGAGAACGTCATTTGCTGGCTTGGGGACTACCTTGCAGACTGTTGCTGCAGGGTTGCACATCACATGCATGGCTGTCTACTGCAGGGTTGCACATGCAAGGCCTTGCAGAGACACAATGTAGCACAGAGAGGTAGCAGGCCCACCTGCAGAGCTTGGGGTGAACCCCAACTGCACCCCAGCAGCCAGGTTGGGGACTGGAGCATTAAACACAGAATTCCCCTTTGCTGCTTGCACTTCGGTCCCAGCTTCTTCTTCCTCCTCTGGATGCTGCTGTTCCTCTGCTTCTGCTGCTTGAGAGTCTTTCTTGCGCTGCTTCTCCTCCTGTTCCCTCTGTGCTTCCTGCAGACGAGAACAGATGGCACAGTGAGGGGACCGAAAACGCAGTAAAAAGGAGGGGACCAAGAATCACCAAGAAATGAGGAGACCAAAAATGCACTACCAGTCATGGCCCTATCAAAAGCCAAATAGCCAAGGCATGCGTCCTTGCAGGTGTTGCTGTTCAGGGCTGTAGAGCTCTCAACTCATATATCCCTGCAGGGGTTTGGGGTAATGGTTTGGGGAGGGGAGAGGAGAAGGGGGGGGAGAGGGGAAGGGGAGGAGAGTGTAAAAGGGGAAAGGGGGGACAGGGGAAAGGGGGAGACGGGGGTACTGTGTCATGCAAGACTATGGAACAGCAAGTTTCGATCAACAGTGACAAAAGGCGCACCTGCTTCTTCTGCTGCTTCTTCCTCTGCTTCTCCTCCTGTTCCTGCTGCTCTTTCAGCTGCTTTGCCTCCTTCCTCTTCTGCTTCTCCAGCTGCTCCTGCTGCTGCTTTGCCTCCTTCTTCTTCTGCTTCTCCTCCTGCTTCTGTCGCTCCCGCTCCTCTTTCTCTTCATGCTTGCTTTGTTTTGTCGCTGCCTTATCTGCAACCAAGCACCAGCGCATTGTCAGCCAAAAGCCAATCAGCTATAGGAAATCTACTTTCACAAAAAACACTAAATGCAAAATTGGTTTTGCTGCTTGAAACAAAAGGTGCACCCTGCGTCGGGGTCACCAGCAGAGAAAATTCTGTGCTCCCTTTCTCTGTGGCTGTCAGCAAATCACTCCTTAAATGTACATCAGATATGCTACACATGAAGTGTATGTGTCATCTAGATCATGCCTGCAGGCCATACAGATACTGCTCCACATCTACAGGCATGCATGTGGGTGCAAGGGCAGGACCAGCATACCTGCATCTGTAAGGCTTTTCCCAGTCTCAGCATCACCACTTGGCACAGCCACAGCTGCTGAATCAGCCACAGCAGTGGCCGGCATGGGCGCAGCGGTGCTTGTCACAGCAGGAGTTGCGGTAGCTGCTGCTGCTGCCGCCTCCTTCTTGTCCTTCTTCTTGCTCTTCTTGCCCTGAGCATCTGCCATCTTGGCCTTCAGAGCTGCAAAGGCGTCCTCTGAGTGACCAACAAATCCCAGCTCCTCTGGGGACAGCTCCACATCATCGTTCTCTGACTCACCCTTGGCAGCTGCCTTGGAAGCTGCCTTACTAATTGCCTTGGTAGTCGGCTTGGCAGTTGGCTTGGCGAATACTGAGTAAGCAGATGGCTCGACCTGCTCTGAGTGCTGAGTCTTGGATGGTGAGGCGTGAGATTGCTGAGGTGTGGTGCTCAGGGGTTGAGAGAGTGTCTCAGCTGCCTGCTCTGAAGATGCATTGCTGGCAGGTGCTGGTTGCTGTGCTGCCTCATGAAGCTGCGAGGGGGTCACAGCCTGAGGTGGGATTGGCGAGGCCGCAAACACTGCCGGAGCCGCTCGTGACTCGTAGGCCTGAGCATGACAAGCTGGAACTCAGCTGAAAGCATCATCAAGCGTGAGAGACACCCCAACCTTTGTCATTACACAATGGTTCTTCACTACGATGCAGTCCAAAAGAGACTACACCAAATGCAGCACACAGGGATCGATAAAATACAAATCGGACTTTCTTCTTTGTTTATTTAACCATTTTTGATTAAGGATCTTCAGCCGTGCAGGAGTTAAAGATAGTACTGTCATCTGCATTGGCATCAAATGCAACAGCTAAAAAGCAGCATTGTTCAACCAATTGTCTTCTCTTCTCTGATCAGGGTCAGGTGCGCACAGTGCTGATTAGCTCCCTGTACGAGATCCTGTCACGGCAGTCAGCAAATCAGCAGCAATGTACACTGGTCTACAGAGAGACAGTGACAGCAGCAGATGGGGGTTGAGTGTGCCTGACCTGAGGGACAGGCTGAGTAGGAGCAACAGAACTGGGAAGCGCATCTCCTGCCTTGGGAGCAGTAGCGGCACCACCAAAGCGACTGAGAGCTGCTGCTTGCCCCTTGGCTGCCTTCTTGATGCTCACACCTGTAAGGCAGCACAAACCTGGGCAGCCCGGTATGATACTTGCCTTCTCATCAAATTGACGGCCAAAGGCGTAGTGTTTTCTTTTCTTTTCTAAGGCAGCACACGGCGCATGTGCATGCATGCCCAAGGTACTAGGAAGAGACATTTGAGGTGTTCTGGGTGCAGATAGGCATGCAGCTAAGCTACAGAGCTGAGGTACAGCATAGCACAGGTACGCAGGTCACGCAACTTGGGCACACCAGATGATGGAATGACATGAAGGTGCATTGGGTGTAAGGAAGCCACAGGTAGACTATGGCTGGCTAGAGTAATTTGCAGCAAGCTGTGGTCCTCAGCACTCTGCGTCTGCCCTCTGCGTCTGCAGTTTAAACTGCAAAGGAACAACTGCAAGAACAGCATGCATGAAGATGCAGATGGTTGAGCTCTGTATCACGCCATTGTTCAGCGTGTTAAGTTGCTGTCAAGTCTGGACACCAAGCACATGCACAGATACTTGAGTGGGGAAAACAGCTTACCCTGACTTGGACTTGCCACTGGAGCTGCAGCAGCCTGTTGGTCTGGGGTCCCCTGTTGAGGACTGGGGTCCAAGCCCTGACTCTGCAAGGGGCTAGGGGGTGTGCCGACATCCCATACAACTGCAGGGGCAGGGACCTTGAGAACAGGCAGGGCTTGTTCGTGCAGCCCTTTCTTCCTGGCCTTCTCCCTGTCCTTGATCAGCTCCAGCATGTCTTGCTGGTCCTCTTGAAGCCGCCGCAGAAACATCTTCAAGCCCTTCTCCTCAATCACCCCAAAACTACCTGCAAATTAGGCACTATTAAACTGCATTCTTATTAGATAAAGCCCTTCTCCTCAATCACCCCAAACTTACCTGCAAATCAGGCACCATTAAACTGCATTCTTATTAGACAAAGCCCTTCTCCTCAATCACCCCAAAGCTACCCGCAAACGACACACATTTACACACACATTCTTATCAGATAGTTTACATTTGCACATGACATAAACAACCAATATTGTAAGTACAGTAATCACATTGATGCATTTGTTCCAAGGTTGTTGCATCCCATGTTGCATCCGTGTGTATCTATGGATCCTCAGGCATCAAGCTTCAGCAGCATCTCTCACATACTCATGGTCAGACTCTTCTAGCAACAGCCTTGCAAACGCAGCTGCAAACAGATCCCAAGCTTCCTTCCAACACAGCTACATGCACAGGTAGGCATACGCATTGTTACCTTGGGTTTGGATTTCCAGTGCCGTCAGGCTTGGCATCCGCATGCCTTTCTTAGCAGGCGGTGCATTGAAGACGACAGCCCTGAACTCTTCAGGCGCCTCTTCTGGGCTGCTGAAATCCAGCTTCAGCAGGTCCTTGGCCACATTGAAACCAGTCAAGCCTCCTGTACCACAAGAACGTTGCGTTTGTACTTTGATATGTAGACCACATGCTACAAGGCCACACAGAGCAGAGCAGAGCAGAGCAGAGCAGCAGAGCAGAGCAGAGCAGAGCAGAGCAGAGCAGAGCAGAGCAGAGCAGAGCAGAGCAGAGCAGAGCAGAGCAGAGCAGAGCAGAGCAGAGCAGAGCAGAGCTGAGCAGAGCAGAGCAGAGCTCAGATCAGCACAGGCCAGAATGGGAAACTTTATGCTTTTGACTTGGCATGGTTCAAAACAAGGGGGCAAATGCATGTGCACACCATGACAACATATGCACTTGACAAAAGTCACAGGTTGCAGGAGCCAGGAAATGGGTGAGTACTATTGCAACAAGCTGCTGTTGTGCTGGCAGCTTTACAGTGACACAATTTTGATGCTGGGCTGATACTTGTAGTGCATGAGGGTTGCTAGCTCAGCTTCAGCACGTGCCTGATCAGGAGGATGTTCTGAAGAACGCCATGATCAGGATAAGGCCAACTCAGACTGACCTGAGGGAATGAACCTGTCTGGGTTGGGTTGAGCCTCTTCTTCCTCTGCGTACTCATCCTCCACAGAGGGCCCTGCAAAACCTTTGGGCGGGTGCACTACCAGCACCTTGTTCTGAGCCACAGCAGTCTTGAGCTGCTGCTGCTGCCCCTCAATGCGCTTCAGCTCAGCAAACAGCAGCTGCATCTGTGCCTCTGTGTCTGCACTGCTCTCTGTGATTTGAAAACAGCAGTAGTCACAATCACAGATGTGCTAGCCATTGTGACAGGGATCTACTTTGTTTACACCTAGCAATTGACAAAATATGAACAGAACAAACATTTTGACAGCAACAGCGCTGGCAGCAAGACTTGCCATTGTTGACGCTGCTGCTGCTGGAACACACCTCATACATTCACAGTGAGCTTCAGTGGTAGCTGTTACATAGCGTAACATAGCAGCAGCGTGCATGTCTGCAGATCAGCATCGCAGTCTTGCCTGCAGGAGCAGCTGGTGCTATGATGTTCCCTGCAGCTGCCTCTTGCACAGCTTCTTCACTGACTGGTGCATCCACTGATGGAGCCAGCCTTTCCTTGAGCTGTGAGCTCTTCAGATTGGCGAGCTCTTGGTCACTGAGCTTGAAGCTTTTCAGGGGGGAAATCTCAAAGGTCTCCCCTCTGGCTGTTGCTGCAGCAGCTGCCTCAGAAACAGCCTTCTTGAGCTGCTCCTGCTGAGTGCCAACTCGTTTGAGCTCTGAGAGCAGCAGCTGCTGTTGAGCCTGACCTGTGTCTGCATGCATCAACAGATAGTCAGAAAGACACGTGTAACATTTGTGCCAAGTTTAATATATGTAAACAAGCAATCAGCATTGACACGCATGTAACAGTCAGTCAGTGCAGGAACAAGCTCTCTGCATAGTCATTGCTGTCAATTTGATCTGCTGGCCTTGTGCTCAACATTCTGACTTTCTAAGACTGGGTTTGGTTGAGCACTGGCGCATGCAAGGCATGTAACAGTCAGTCAGTGCAGGAACAAGCTCTCTGCATAGTCATTGCTGTCAATTTGATCTGCTGGCCTTGTGCTCAACATTCTGACTTTCTAAGACTGGGTTTGGTTGAGCACTGGCGCATGC
>JAABUK010005400.1_pt1 | contig 19916 bp, 14 predicted proteins | sample 5559141 | NCBI WGS metagenome assembly JAABUK01 (sample SAMN10711869, study PRJNA513367) | rock metagenome | isolation source: Antarctica rocks | place: Antarctica: Victoria Land, Pudding Butte nord | collected 2016-01-03 | reverse complement strand
AGTTAATCAGAATCTCTCTTAAATATAAGTCTTATCTCTTTTATAAGCGTAAATAATAATATATCTTTACTAAATAGTCTTCTTATTATTATTACTTTCTTTATTATTTATTTAGATTTTATTATTTTAATACTCTTTAATATTACTCTTAAATTCATCTTTACGCTTCTCTTTCTTTTTTATAGATCTATTATAATAAGTTTCACTTCTTTACACTTAATTTTAGTTAAGTGTGATTATATAAGAGGCGATAATTAGAAGAGTAAAAGATTTATAATCACTTAATTTTATAATCTTAAGACGCTTTCTTTTATAATAAGTTATTTCTTAAGATCTTCTATATTAGCTAGAATTTTTAAGAGAGTCTTTAAACTATTATTTTCTATTCTAACGCGTTTTAACGCGTTATTAAGATTTAAAAGTTATTATACTTAGTAATTGATTATCATTCGCTCTATCTTTATTCATTTCTTCTCATTTCTAATTATTTCATCACTTCTTTCTATTATTATTCGGATATCTTTGATGAGTCTTATAATCACGTTATCTACTTCTCTTTCTGATATTCTCTTAGTTTAGCGCGACTCTGTAAGATGTTCACTTATTTCTTCAGTCATCTTTTTCAAAATAGAAAATGTTAAGAATGAGTATTATATATTTAAGAAAATACTTAAAATAGTTCTATTAAATAGAGCGGTTAAATAGGGCGCAGATTAATTAATTATAATACATATCTAAATAATATATTAATCAAGTATTAATCTCATTCTCCGCGTTATTAAGAAAGTGAAAATATCTATAAACTTAATTAATCAAATATCAGTTCATCTTAAATATTCAGATAAGATAGATCTGCTATTTCTATCTCAGATATCTGAGATATTTAATAAAATAATATCAGCTTTATAGAAGACTTTAATTTACTTTAATTAGAGCTTTATATCACAGATAATTTATTAAGGCGTTATTCTAAGCACTAATACAGAGATATATTATGCTCAATATTATTATGATTTATTAAAGAATATTATTACTTCTGATTTATATTATTTAAATGTCTCTTCTATAATAAATCACATTAATAAGAAAGAAAGAGAGTATTAAAAGATGGAGAAAGTAATAAGTAAGCTTATTACCGGCGAGATAATAATATATAAGATGTGATAAAAGATTAAGAGATGTTAGTTTAGACTCAGACTCAGCAGACTGTGAAGGCGTAAGAAGAAGCTCTAAAGTGCTCTCAACTATAAGGGCGCAGATAAGCTGACGGATCCACACTATATATTAAATCTTGAGGGTGACTAGGGCGCTAAGTTAACATAAATAATTAGATGATAGTTGTAGAAGATAGTAGAAACAGATCACTCTTAAGAAGATTATTCACAGGTCATAAATCTTTTTCATGATAAGTAATTATTATAACTCTATTTCTGCGCTATCTGTGTGAGCTGCGGTAGTATTAGGCTTAATGAGGTGCTAGAGCTTTAAAGATGCTCTAACAGTGCTATATCTTGCGTTAAGACTTACTTTTACGCTAAGATACAGCCGCATTTAGTCTTAGAGCTTAAGCAAAGACTTAACGCGATCGCGCTTTTTCTTATTTCTATTCTCCGCCCTCACTTAGATTAATATCAACAACTCAATAATCACCCAGTCATACTTAGCTTAATCAAGCTATTTCTGACTCTCCAGCTATCCCAGTTATAGCGCCTGTTACTCACTGTAACAAGATCTGCCTAAATAGACATAGCTTAATAACTAATATAATATATATAATCATATTTAAATTTAAGTATCTAATTAATAAAATAGAGTACATCTTATTTGCGAATTTATCTTCTAATTCAGCTCTTAAATTTAATAATAAGAAGACTAGAATTAGTTCTTAAAGAGCTATATTTATAAGCTTATAAAGTCGGGCATTTATATTATTAAAGCAGTCTTCTAATACATCTATAATAACTAATTCTCAGATCTTTCTCTTTAATTAACTCTTTTATTATAAATATATCTCAGCTTCTGTTAAAATAATGAATATTTTAGATTTAAAGAAGATTAGATTCTTTCAAAATTTCTTTGCTAAGACTGATACTTCGTACTAAGATCTTATAAGTGAAGATGAGAATATTAACTGACTTTCTACAATTATATTTTATATTAGAATTCGCTCAATATCATTTAATTAACTACGATTTTATTTAATCGTTATTAATTCGTCTAATTAGATTATTTAAGAAGGGGTATGAGAATTTCGAGAGTTCGCAGATTCTGCTGCAGATCTTATAGAGATGACAGGCGTCTTTAAACGCTCACCCCCAGAATTTGTTATTAAACGCGAGAAGGGTCTGCCTCCAGATATTTGTTATTTAATGCGAGGAGGATCTGTTTCTAGGCATTCGTCATTTAACGCGAGAAGGGTCTTCTTCCAGGCATTCGGGTATATAGCAGTTAAGCTATATCAATACAGCTCTGTTGACGCGCTTTTTGAAGCGTTAAGAGCTCATAATCTGATGAATGAGTGTATGGAGTATATGAAGGAAGCTAGCTATGAGAACTCTGCAGAAGCTAAATAGGCCTGTGCTGAGTAAGCCGCCAAGGAGGACCTACAACAATAATTCCATCACTACTCCACTAGTCAATTGATTTAGGGTGATTTATACTGATGACCCCCGCATCACTACATGCTGTTAGGGGCCTTCCTAATTCGGTTAGAGCAATGGGTTAATGCCGCTTGGCAAGGCTTGGCCGGAAGGCAGTTGGCAGCAATACGCATCCAGCGTCCACATCCACCCCATCTTTTGCGTCGATGTTGTCTTATTATTTCTGCCTTTGTTGAGATGGTTTCAGCTGCTGCAGCCCCGCCTCTTTCGACCAGCGCTTGAGCCTAGAATATTCCTCGGAGCGCTTTTCTCTTCGCCGGAAAGAGTGCAAAGCTTGACTCAGCGGGCGCGGAGACATCTGTTATGCTGGCTGACTGCGACTAGCAGCACTTGATTCAGACACAGGACTTCACCCATGGGCACTTCGCATTTGAAAATGTCTTCGACTTTCGATACCGCAGTGCTTCTAAAACCGCCATGTTTTATGATTACTCGCGACTTCATGGAAATCAAACAACTTTTCTCACCGATCGTTGCTGAGAAAATTCTTTAGGATCCGTCCAAAACATCTACTCCCCAACTCTTTCCTAGGTTTTTGAACCTCGCCTTCTTGTCCTGTCCAGCGATAGTTTTCATCTCCTTGTCGCTGAAACGCACATACTGACTTGCAAGGTTCTCGATGATTCTGCATTCATGAATACTCTTGGGGATAACGGCCGTGCCCCTTTGGATTCCCCAAGCGAGAATCGCCTGCGCTGGCGTTGCCCCTTTCTCCCTGGCTGTCTTCACCCAAGAGGGATCCTCCAGTATTGGTGGCAGCTCATTCCGGGAATCCTAGATTGGATTTATGTTTGCAAGCGGCGAGTATGCGATAATCTGTACTCCCTTTTCGTGGTGGTAATCCACAAAGTCTTGCCGCTGCTCGTTCACTGAGATCATCGTCAACGGTCTCATCTCACAGACTCCTCTTTACGCGGAAGCCGATGAGCGGGCTGATTTTCCCCCAAAGGCCGATCTCGAGTCCGCCTGGATGTCCGTTTTAATGCTGTGCCGTGGATGCCTGTTCTATCGGTAAGTTTAACTTTATGCCTGGATATGCCAGCCTGATCTGCACCCCGCCTAGATCAGTGCGAGGGTATTTCGACAGGACCTGATATCATCGTCGCAAACTGGCCCCTGGATCTGCTAGCCTGAATCGTACGTGGGCTAGAGACCCTTCCGGGTACTCGCGGAGTTCGAGGTGGTGCGCCAGCTGGGACCGCACCTCCAGGCTCGGGCACAGGTCGTCGGAGGGCCTGACTTGCCTTTCGGCCGAAGGAAGTTTCGAGTACTGGTGGGGGCCTAGGTATTAAAAGGCCTAGGTACTGCCTCCGCCGGAACAGCGCCTCCAGTTTCAGGGACAGGCCTTCGAGGAGCTTGGCCTTCACTTCGGCCAGGATAGGCTGAGGTATCTCGACAATACCTGATATCCTTGTCGCAGATTGACCTCTGGATCTGGCCGGCTGGTTTACAGTTTGGCCATAAGAGCTTCCGGGTACTTGCCGGGCTCTAGGTGGTGCACCTGCTGGAACTGCACCTCCAGGTTCAGCCACAGCTGCCCCGGGTGGTACACCCGCTCGACCTCCACCCCAGCTGCAGACGCTGCGGCTCGACGTCCAAACAATCCGCAAAATCAGCCCTTTAATAGTCGAGCTTCTTGTTCTCCTTGAGCTCCTTGTCTCATCCGAGTAGGGGCTAGATGAGGGAGTTCATCCCCCGGTATTAACCAGAGGTAATTGCAATTTTCGCCGTGGCTGTTGGCGGGTTTGACGCAATGCTGCTTTCAACCGCTGCGCTCTTTGCCGTTCACGTGCTGATGGGCAGCATGATGGTGATTCGTACCTTGTTTGCAATTCTAAGACCGCTGTTGAAATGATGGGTAACCCCGGATCAAATTTTCAAACATCAGCATCTCGTCCACATTGGCTGCGTTGCAGGCAACTTTATGTATAAACTTGTCTTGCTGGCTGGATCTGCAACGAATCATTATGTCTGTGCAACCCACCATAGAGGTTCGCAAGTCTCGTATTCGCTCTGACAGCATGCGAGTTCAAGACTTGCCTGTAGCTGCACTAATAATACTTCCAATCCTATTAGCCATAATTGAAACCGATGTTGATTTAGACCGAGATATTTGAAATATATAAAATTATGCAGAACCAACTAAGATGTGTGCTCATCTCCTCATACTTCAAGCTATGTTATTCAATTCTGCAGCCCCGTATGAGTATCCTTATTCCCCCGCGAATTGTGCCTAGTTAACTCAGTAGCTTGAAATTTGAAACCCGTTTAACATCGCCGGAAGATTCAGAACTTCCCAGCAGTCGAGAGAAGCATCCTCGTCGAAAGCCGTGGTAGAAAATGAAACTCAGTGATCAAGTCATGCATGAGTCAGTATTCGTTCGCATCTTGAGATTTGGCCAAGAGCGTAGAATCGTGCTTGGTTGGCTGTCGGTGGCCATACAGGGGAATCCATTTCTATAATTTTGTACAACAATATATAGATAGTAGATCTTCAGATTATAGAATACGTGTATAGATATATGTGGAATTGAGGATTTAGCTATGTATTTGGTGGTGACTCTACACCTTTGTTAACCATGCATTTGGCCGTGAATTCAACTGTGGATTTAGCTATGGATTCAGCTATAGATTTGTACATTTGACCGTGGGTTTAGCTCTGCACACTCGGCTGTAGATTTGGCCGTGGATTTAGCTGTTGATTTTCACCTTTGTAGACTATGAATTCGATTGTAGAGTTGGTTGTGGATTCGTATCTTTGTTAGCCGTAGATTCGGGTGTGGGATTGCGGCAGCCTCGGGAGCAGAACGGCTCAGCTCAGAAACCCCAATAGAGTGCAATTGTTTGACACAGTGACACCACATCTAAACAGGTGACCAGGAACCAGATTCAGACACGGAGAGGATTCATATGCTTACTTACTGCGCATGGAAGACAGCAAAGGCATGCTAATAACTGTAGATTTTGTGCACCTTCAAAGATCATGGCCAGGCAATCCTATGTTAAAGCACAATTGAGCAATCCTCCAAGGAATCGTCCATGAGAAAAAGTCCTAACACAACTGAGTAAGTACAGCAACATCTGAGCCAAAACATATGCCCATCTCATGGTAACAGGGGTCGCAAAGTAGCAGCCTGGAGTTGCTTCTACCAAGGCATGGCAACATGAAGCCTGTCAGGAAAGTCGCATAGCAGACGATGAAAACCATGTAGGTCAATCTGGACTTTGGAGACGGAAGTGGCAACACAACCCAGCTTCGCGGTTCAGGATTCAGTGGAAGGTGCCACTGCGAGCGCAAGATCTCACACCCGTAAGTGATAACGCCGGCAGACAGTACAAGGGAAGAAGATTTATACTCTTGCAGTGTAGATCTGTATCAAAACACTTGTCATTTGGTTAGTCTGATGTAATGAACTGGGGACCATCAGGCGACAGAAAACAAAACACGGATGAACTTCAGGAAAGTTCAAAAACTGATTCACCTGTTCTTCTCAGATTGGTACACAAGAATGGCTCGCCAGTGTGTGAACTGATAGGAAACTTTAACTGCTCATTCTCGGAAAGAAGTCTTGTCAGGTAAATATGTAGGAATCAGTCGGTTCAGCTTCATACCAATTCAGAGGATAGAGCGTCTAGTCGATGTCGTTTCTATGTGCCGCAGCTAGTGGAGAAGGCAACATGCTGTATGCGAGCAGTAAACAGGCGCAGTAGCGTTGTGGCCAGAGGTGTGCACCGTAGTGAATGAATGACCGCGTGTGTTCAATGTCAGCGTAGTTAGACCATCGCGTCGTGCGCACAATCTTCATCTTCTCACTCTCAAAACTCAACAGTTGCAGCACATGCTAGTAGGTTCGCTCCTCCCAAACTCTGACGCTCTCACACTCATCAACACAAATATACAACAAAAGTCACAAGGCGGATCCCGAGTGGATGCTTTCCGTGATAGTGAAATCAAGCCGTCCAGCTCAGGGGCAGCGGCAACGCTGTGGTTCCAGAAGAAGATCGTAATTTCAACGACCGCTTTCTGACGTCATTATTATGGAGATGAAGGAGATCATACTCAAAGTTAAACAGACGGCACAGCAGAGCCATCACAGAGGATCTGACATTCGTCAAGCAGGCAGATTGAGGAAGCTATGTATTTCGCAAAAAGGACAAAATTGGTGAGAATGATCCTGCGGCACCAACTCACTGGACTAATGAACGACTTGAAAGCTAATCAGGGGGTCGTTTGGGATCGTCTGTGTCTGCCGTGAACTGCCCTGTACAGTCATCAAGCCGGATGATCGGCGAGCTTCCTCCAAGCGGAAGTGGATGGTCCATCAGCGACCAAGTGAACAATATCCCGATGAAGGGCTTGACAAAGTGGAGTGATGATAGCTTGGTTTTTGTCATTTGAGCAAGCTGCTGCAAGCACCGGGGCCCCACCGAAATCTCAGATGCTTGCAGATCATCCAGCTGAGGCTTAGTCGGCCTGCGAGGCGCTGCTCGAACAGGCATTGAGAAAGGCCGTGTGTCGAATCAAGAATAGCGTTGAGCGTTAAACGACACAAAGACCATTTTTGCTTGGCTTGGAATAACTGGGGCAAGACGTTATCAGGCGCTTGGTGTGATAAACCCTGTGAAGCTGTGTCCTGGAGGGCACTACGATAAGTGCGAGACTGAGAACCCGCCTTTTCCTATCATCAAAACACACCAGTCCCAGCCTCCTGGATGATTAAGCTGCAGCCCCGATTCCCGTACTCCGCAGTGCCCGTGGGTTGAGATCCGATAAGAGCTGCATCGCATTGCACAGAGGGGAAAGAGTCTGGACTGTGGCAATGTGGTGGTTCAGCCGACTAGCACAGAGTGTTACTGGAGGACCGCCATATGTCTTGATGATTTGGATGAGCACAGCGGATCTGGAATACTTCTGTCGTTGCCACCCGTATGATCCGTGCGTATACGAGCACACTAGATACTACTAAGGTGTCCTTGTCTGGCAACGCGCTCCGGCAACTGGGTGTTGGAACCATGCATCAACGCAGAATGTTCAGAACAGACCATTCCTGGCCTGTCAGGTCGATCTGAAACGTGGGGAAGCAGAAGTGTCCGAGTGTCTCTCAGTACTGGTAGCATTCCACTCCATCAGCGACTTCATCGTGCTGAAATCGTTCATTCATGTTGGGAACCCATGGCGACCTTGAAAGCTCTGACTTCGGAGGGCTACAACGCAGGTAGACGCTGGACGGATCCCTCCGCTCGCTGGAAAACACAGCGGTCACATGTTAGCCCCCAATGTAGGACAGTGGCTGTCTCTTCGGCATTGATCCTCAAGTGACCAACGTCGACAACTGTTGAGTCCACACATGGCGGTGTATGTTGTCCTCTCCCCAGGATTGATACGAGTGCTTGAGCATCCAAGTCACACGTTAGTAGTCTCCACCAATTCATCCGGCTAGATTGCTTTGGGTTGGCATCCTCATTACCTGAGCAGTACTCCTACTGACTTTCTTCGGTAGTGCAAGAAGCCAGGATCCCCAATCGGCTCAATATTGCACTACAGCCAGTAGCTTGAACCTTGATTCTCTGCACGGCGTCTTGCAATAACTCGATCCCATCCTCGTTGTCCTTTGCCCATCTGACCGGCCGCGCCTCTTCCTTGACATCTTCTATTGCTCGTCGTCGTCTGGATTATCCATTGACGACGACAATGTCCTTGATCTGCTGCTGAGGCCATACAGCGAGCGATCAGGAGGTTGTGGCTTGTAGATGCTTGTCCATTGATGGTCTACCCACTCCAGCGCTTATCACAGGTCTGTCGACGCGAATGAATTGGAAGACGTTGCAAAGACTGACACCAGTATAGCGAGGTGGGATACTGCCTACTCTGACCGTCTTGATTGTTTACTCCGTGTTCAGTCGACGACTAAGCGAACCTCGCTTAGCCTCCACCTTGTACCATACTACCCCCCTCCATTTTTCGAACATCCCATTTTTCTGTCGCACACTTCACGCGTCAACTCGAGCCTCTACACCGAGTCTGTGTTGCAGTCTCATCGCACAAAGTCCTAGACAGGTGAACAGTGCTATCGTGGACCTCGCAATACATCTTGCAAAGTCAGGGGATCTCTTTAGGTTGCGGTCATACTATCTACAAAAACCACATCCGGTCAACGTACCTACTCCTTCACCATGGCCCTTTGTTGCTGGTCCAGTATGCTAGCACAAGCTCTGCTGCTTCTCGGCTTTGTGCACGCGCTTGATATCACCTATTGCACGCCAGACAATACAGGTTCCAACTTTCAGCAAGGTAAAGATCCGATATGCTACTCCGGCTGGACCCCATATTAACGATTATTCCAGTGCAGAACCTCTTCCAGTCCAACGGAGCTTGTCAAGACACCTGCTCAAGCAAGTACGCCTTTGCCGTTATTCAAGGGCAAAATTGTTGGTGCTCGAATTATGCTCCTGGTTACATGGTCAACACCTTGAAATGCAACGATGCTTGCCCTGGCTTTCCTAGTGAATGGTGCGGCTCGTCTTCAAGTGGCCTATACGCATATTTCCAGCTTAGCATTTCTCCATCTGGAACCTCGTCACGATCATCTGCTCAACCGTCAAGGACACCCGGAAGTTCAGTGAGTGGCCCTCTCACTACTGAACCCCCAAGCTTTCATACATTCCCTGGGTCTCCGCGTTTCTCTCCTGTGTCTTCCCAAGTCGAAGCTTCGCCTTCCATGCCGCCACAGTTGACCGTTGTCACTACACAGAGTACCGCGCCGGCCTCCTGGGCACAGCCCACTGTGACTGTCGCCGAGCCAGCGTCCTCGCAGAGTCCTTCGTCTAGCGTATGACCCTCACCCTCCCCCTAGTGTATATATCGGTGTCCGAGAAGTATGCATTCGCTATGTGAGAAATTTGCTGACAAAAGATCAGCGACCTTCTTCCGCTGTCGAGATAGTTCCAACTACGATTGAAGCGACATCGACACCGACGCCAACACCTACGACACTGGCCACGTCTCCCAGCACCTCCAGTCCTTCCCCCACTCAAGGTCCTAGCCTCGTTCCATCGGTCGTCACTGTCACGCAGAATGGGACAACAATCACAAGCACAGCAAGTGTGACTCCCAGCCCTGACCCAGCTCTGGGACAGGCTTCGCCGCAATCGAGCGGGTCTAACCCTGGAAAGACGGCGGGCATTTCAATCGGCGCTGCTGTGGGTCTGGCAGCCGTACTGGGGCTGGCCTTCTGGCTGTATCTACGAAAGAGAAGACGAAACCAGTCTTCACCTGGAACCCCGGAGAGCGATCACGGCGCTGTTGTCAATGGCCTTCCACGACGTCATGCGAGTCAAATGTCGCAGGCAGGGTTGATTGATAAGAATCCTAGAGTCGTCACTGCTGGCCTTCCCGTAGGCTCGAATGCCAACAGCGCTGGCACTTCGCTTTCTCAAAGTAATCGCTACAGTGCTGGAACAGATTTGAGGCTAAATCCGAATGCCATTTACACACATGAAGAGAGCCAACACAGCAGTGTGTCGCTTCAAGACAACCGCGACTATTCGAGGCAATTGCAGGTAAGTACCATCTACCAACATCAATCACGCTTCAACATCCTGGATCATCTCTGACCACTTTACAGATTCGAAATCCAGACGCTTGAGCAGTCTCATACCATCACAAAAGACTCGCGACACGATCAGACATGAAACTTCTTTAATTGACATTTGGAGTAGTCTACACGACAGACCATGCTCTCCAGTCACCCTCGTTCCCTTCACCTTGCATCGTCTCTATTAGCGTTTCTCTAATCATTCAGCGTACCACTTTGCGCTCGACGACTTCCATGACGGAAGGGATGAGCCATGCGCTCTCCCATGACCGAGCGTATGAGTCAAGCATTTCACGGAGTTTGGGGAAGATAGCTCTGTACATCAGACCCGTCGGGAGGCGTTTTGTGTGCCTACTTATTCTCGTGCTTTCTCTTCGGACCTGCTTGTCGGCAGAAAATAAGGACCATCAGACAACAAGCTCTCGGGCAGCTTTGCACCGACACTTGGTGGTCGTGGCGGATAATAATCGGATGAAATCAAGTGTCGTTCAAGCATGTGCAGGAAGGCGCCATTGGAAGTGCTCCTTGAGAAGGTGATGGTGGCCTGGAGGCAAGTACATAGATCAAAAGTATACTCGTTGATCACATCTTGCACCCAAAGAAGAGTGTTGTCGCTCTGTAAGTACCCCAATGTGGGTTCTGCGTCCAGAGCCTGAAGCTCGTTGCAACGGAGACATGGCTTGGAGCAAACTTCTGCTGCACATGTCCTCGATCCTCGTGTGATGGTTTTTGAGTTACGGGCCGGGGCCGGGGGCAACATGCCTCAGAATGGTCTCCGCCCCATCCTGTTGAATCCATGTAAATCCCGCCTGCCATCATACACGCTGTCCTGCGCATGGGAGTCTGGCATATTGGCCAAATGGATTTTTGAAATGTTCACCATCTGCCTTCTTCTGGCATCCAAAGCGTTGAGTATATGCCTACCGAGGACCGCGGACGGTATTACATCTCTATGCGTAACGACGTCAGTTGGGCAGTAACGCTCTTCTCTTGGTTTCGCTCCTTGCCCCCCACTCGATCATCTGGCAGCGAAGCGGACCCATCAATTTTCAAATCTACCGATGCCCAATCTTTCTTTCTCCACTGAGCGTTCTGGGCAGATTTCCTACAAGCCCTTTCGTTGCAGCGGCCACCTCAATCTCGATTCACAAGCCTTAGAACAGTTGACAACATCAATTCACTCCTGCCGCCGCCGGTCGTCTACCCTGAACCGCACCCTTTGCCAGAGTACCAAAAATGGCAGGACGTCGATACGCTCCCACCGATGTGTCTGATCGCTACGATGCCCGAAGAGATTACGGACGGTCTGAGATAGGACGTCGGGATGAGCGCATCTGGGAAGAGGATTTGGAATTTCGCTCACGACCACCACCACCACGGGACAGAGAGAGGCAAACTGTTGTAAAGGAAGAAGTACGAGTTAGAGAACACTCACCGCCGGACTTTCTCCGAGAGGATTATGGCCGCACAAGTGCAGGACCAATGGTTCTCCGAGCCAGGGAAAGGGAAGATTTTGAATTCGTCCCACGCCCACGTCGCAGATCACCAAGCCCAGAAATAGAGCGCAAAGTCGAGCGGGAAGAAATAATCGTGAGAAAAGAGCCAGATGTGAGACGTGAGCCGCTTCCGCCACGAGACCACGAACGGGAAGAGATTACTATCCGTCGTGGGGAACGAGAGCCTGAACGTATTAGGCCACCTCCGCTGCGGGAAATCGAAAGAGAGGAATATGGTGTTCGCAGAGATGAAAGGGGTGGTAACCCTAGGTACTCCTCTGTATATGAAAGGGATGATATAATCGAACGTCGCCCACCGCCTCGAGACGACTATGAGAGGGAGGAGATCATCATTCGCCGTGACAGAGAGGATTCTCCTCCGCGATATCGAGGTCGAAACGATCCATATGCTATCCCACGTGCTGTCTCTCATGAACGAGAGCGCTCTCGCATGGGTCGCGGTCGCGGCGATAGCGAAACAGATGAGATCATAATTAGGCGGGATGAGCGAGAGGTTGGCCGCAACGGACGAGATAGGGAGAGAGAAGAGATCATCATTCGAAGACATGATTCTCGGTCTCCGAGTCCAGCGTCCACTCGAGCTCCTAGCATTAGACCACCACCAGAACCTCAAGTCATCAATGCCCCGGCCATACACCAACAAGTGATTACACATCACAGACATGTTGATCATGGTTACGAATTGGCCCTGGCTCCTATCGCTCCGCCAGCTCGCTCACGACCTCCATCTCCTCCCACTCCACCTAGAGAAGAGGATGAAAGGATTGAAATCCGCCGTCGTGGCGAAAGGAATGGCAGAGCTTACGATGAGGATATTATTATTGACCGCAATCAGTCCAGATCTGCCCCTCCGATTCGCGACCAGGAATTCGATCGCCAGTCATACTACGAAAGTCCAGCTCCATTGAGAAGGCCAGCTCCTCCTCCTCCAGAGCGGTGGCGTGATCCAAGAGATTCACGAGATATCCAAGAAGAAGCCGAGTACTACAATCAGCGAGCACTCGAGCGCTCCTATCCTGGAGAGGCTTATCACGGATCGACTAGAGATTGGGCCATTGTAGATGTGCCACCAGGGACTCGGCGAGTCCGCATGGACGGAGCCGGCGGAGGAGGCCAAGAGATCACGTGGCAAAGATACAACGGTGTGAGAAGGAGCAAATTCATGCCGGATGGTAGTGATGAAGGGTACGGCAGCGAAGTCGGTAGACCAGCCCCACTCCCCGCTGCTGGAGGTGAGATTGGCCGACGATACGCTGGAGTAAAGGATGCAAGAGAGGGAATGTGGACGGAAATCACCAAAGATCTGGTGGTGAAAGAAGCTATTACGGAAGCTGGGTATGAGTTCGAAGAAACGGATGATTTTTTCTACGTTATTGCCTACTTGAAATATGTAAGTTCTACATTGGATTTCACTCAACGAATCCAGAGGATTCTCTGACATCTCTCGCAGGAGGACGTTGCTCGTCTGGTTGGTCTGAGTGAAGACATTCGTCATGCTAGACGCAAGCGCATGAAAGAATTGGACTGGGAAAGAAAGGCTTTACCTCCCCCAGAAGCACCCCGGAGAACATTGGCCATTGAGGATGTTCCCAGTAGGCCAGCGCCAGGCCCATGGGATCGAGAGGAAGAACGTTTGGTCGAACGTGAGTGGTATCGTCCTCGAGCGCCACTGCCACGGCGTTAGATGCAGACGTCTTGTCTGCTTCGGAGACAACAAGTGTCGTGTTGATCATGATGCTTTTTATGATCATGATGTCACGCAGCATTGAATTGGATGAGTTCATATCAGTGAAAGCCAAGCTGGATTGTGGCTATCCGAGCCCAATGAAATGTGCCGTGTTCTATCGACGGATTTTGGCATCTCACCAAGCGATGGGGAATCGTATCTAGATCCGATCTTGGGATATACGTCTGGGCTTATGATCATCATCAAATACAGGTATGACACTCACGACTCTTCTAGATAGCTTTCAAATTGTTTCTCAGCGTCGTTGATCTTGCTGTCGTCTAGCAGTATCCACCCAGGCAGCACCGAACTCTTGTACTGCGACGCATACATACATGATGCGTGTTTGATCTCGAGCATCCGCCTCTGAGCTTCAATGTGTCCATGTGCTGCTTCACTGTTCTCCCATAGCTCACGGCACCACTGACCCCACCGGCCAGCACCCTGCTCTTCACTCAATGATGCTCCTCCCCATGACCTTCACCATGCCCAGGATGCTCATCCTTCATAAAAGCCGCCTCGTAGACCAAATACCCTGCGAATGCAACCGTCGCTATCCCCAGCCCTGGGAAGGCTCGCTTGAATCGATTGTATCGTGTGAAGGGACCTGTGTACCGCCATTGTTCGCTGGGCGAAGACTCTGTTAGAGGAGGGCGAGGTGAGGTGCTGGAGCTTCATGAACTAACGCTCTTGCCCATGGGTCTCGTGACCGCCATTCTCTGCTCGTCGACGCTTCGATTAAGGTGCTCTTGTCGAATCCGGTGGGGTTCTGTGGTGCCATTGCGTAGGCCGTATCGAGGAGCCAGAGGAGGGTGGGATGGTTTGATAGACGGAAAAGCTCTAGAGAATGAGCGAGGCCGTCGCAGCGCTTGGTCCTGTTGTCTCGCCTATGTCAGTGGCATGCGGCAGTGGAGGGTGAAGCTCGAAGTGCCAAGAGACCTGAGATAGAGAGAGACCCCGAAACACGCCTCCAACTTTTGGTTCGCAAACACAAATTTCACTTACAGAGGTGCCCACACTTTGTTTTGAGTAGGTGCTCGAACTTATGATGCGTTCGCGCAACTCAAATTATTAGGAGTCCTATTCATCCAATTCATCCTTGCGCAGAGATTGATCTCACAATGAGACGGTCTGGTGGATAGCTTGGATGCACCATCACTCACCTCAACTTCGCAAAACCCGATCTCCTTCTCCGAGCCTCCTCATACACCAAGATGCCGCCTCCTGGTCGCTATGGCCCGCAGGGTGTCAACTCAAATTTCCAACATATGCAACAGTCACAATATCAACATCAGCAACCCCATCAACACCACCAAGTGCAACACAATGCTATGCAATTACCTAGCGCTGGGCTTGGAGGGCATCCAGGCTTCATGTCTGGCATGTCACTGCCGGGCTCAAACATCAACAATGGTGGTTTCGATGGCGCTAGATTAGCAGATGGCGGAGGTACGGGGCTGGCCAGTCATTCTGCGCAAATGAGCTTTGCACGAGGAGGGCAGATGCCACAGCAACAGCAGGCGCGCATATCGGAAGGACAGATTGGCAATGATGGGAAGACTGGTCAATTAAAGAGCAGAATACGGAATGTATGGAAAAGTAATCTCGCCCCTGAAATGAAGACATTGAGGCAGCTCGTGGACCAGTACCCCTACATTGCAATGGTATGTCACATATGCCAATTTATTGCTCTTCTTCTGTACTGACTGGTGTAAAGGATACAGAGTTTCCTGGAATTGTGGCACGTCCTATCGGACAATTTACAACAAAAGCTGATTATCATTACCAAACCTTACGCTGCAACGTCGACCTGCTGAAGATGATACAGCTTGGAATCACACTCTTCGCGCTGGATGGCAGCCTGCCTGCGCCAACAGATCCTGCTAATCCTCGGACCAACTACCTTACAAACTTCACACCTTCGCCATATTCTTGGCAATTCAACTTCGCCTTCTCCCTATCCTCAGACATGTATGCGCAAGAGTCGACTACAATGCTCGAAAAGGCAGGGATTGACTTTACAGCACACGAGAAGAACGGAATCGATCCCAAGGAGTTTGGCGCTCTTCTGTATTCCAGCGGACTCGTGCTCGATGAGGATGTCAATTGGATCTCGTTTCATTCCGGATATGATTTTGGCTATCTGATGAAGATCATGCTGCAGAAACCGCTTCCAGAAGACGAAGAGGAGTTCCACAACCTTCTTACCATCTTTTTCCCAAGCTTGTATGACATCAAATTTCTCCTCAAGCACGCTGCACGCAATCAAAATGTAAACAACAACCAACAGCTGAAAGCAGAAGCTGGCACAATCCTACAGAAATTGCAGACCAAGTCCGGCCTTCAAGACATTGCCGATGAGCTGGGCATAGCGCGTGTCGGCATCGCACATCAGGCGGGCAGTGACTCACTGCTGACGGGACAGGTGTATTTCAAGATGAAGGAAAAGATCTTCGGTGGCGAGATCGATCATGAAAAGTACTCAGGATTGGTATGGGGTCTGAATGGGCAGATGTCAGCAGCTACAAACAGAGATTTTGCGACGCCAAACATGAATGGGGCTACCTTTTACAACGCCAATGGCAGGCCCAGCACGCCTCAAACTGGCAATGTGGGCCTGGCTCAGCAGAACCATACGCCTGTTCCGCAATCGAATCATGGTGGTATGGGACACTTGACGCCAGGTGGATTTAGCCAGTATCAGTATGATACGAAAGCATGACCGGCACACGGCATTATTGCCAGCTCATTTCTGGAGTATGGATGGCGGCTCTGAATTGATGTCGATTAAGATCTCTCCAAGCATAGCACCAGGGCGGGAATGGCGCAGGCTAGGTGGGAGACTGGCAAATTACGGTTCGACCTTAGCAGGCCGTCATGTTTTGTAGATCTTGCAGGTGGTTTCGACCTGTGTTTTATGTTCTCACCATGCCTCTTTACGCGTCGCTTATCAGATGCGATGAAATGTCATCCGCTGATGAGCCGATATTTCGAGTTGTTGAAGCTTTTGCCAGCCCAAGACGACAAAATAGATTTCGACTTCGCCGCGATTTAGAGGATGTTCCATGACTATTCTTCTAACCTTTGTCATACACCAAGGGTGGAACTCAAAGGCCAGGGCGGATCTAGCATTCTGACACTGCAGAAACCTCAGTCCTCCCCGCTACAAAGAGTCTGCTGCTCGCGCTGCACCATCTACGGCAGCGAAGGAGGTATGCAAATCACTTCTTATGGGTCGAGGCCATCTAAAACAACCAAGAGGACATTGACGAGTGGAGCTCACAGGCTCGGCTTATGAGTCGCTTCTACCAAAAAGTGAAGAACGCTACAGTGTGGCTCCACCATTACACTTGGGAAGACGTGAGAGAGGACTCTGAGAGGTTCGTCATCGCAAGAAGGCCTGTTCTTGAATCACCGTCCCTCCTTCTACCACGGCTGCGCGCCTTTTCACATCCATACTCCCTACGGGTTTGGATCCTCCAAGAGATCGCTTTCGCTCGAGACGGTGAGGTCACAATAGGTAGGCATGTAAGGTTCTAGGGGGACGGCATGGACATGGCGACTACTTACTTCGACCGAGACCAGAAGGACCGTCGTAATACGGAGTACAAAGGTCACTGAAGCATTTGAGCTCTCGATGGGCATGGTGACGGTGATGTAGTGGTGGAGACCAGATAAGGACATGGAAGTCAGCCTTCCGCCCATTTCAGATATATTTTTCGCGCGCTTCCGATGTGAATACAGACATATTCGAGCTAATTACCGTCCAAGTTGGGACAAGATCTGGGTGCGTCTGACCAGATATCCTGTCTCAAGCCCTAGACTTGGTACAGTCATCGCTCTGGTTCCTAAGAAGTTGACAATGGCCGATCAGTCACCAATCACTGCTGTACAACGCTCGTGGTGATTGAAGCCCATTGCTCCTTGAACCGGGCCAGGTCAAGCCACCTTCGTTCGACGGGTATTCCAGTCTTCTTACCATGATCTCGATGCTTGATGAATGGTATGTTGCAGCCCCAGAACCCCCAGTATTTGCAGAAGATCAAAGAGTGCGGATTAATTCGCTTTGGGGAGCAAAGCAAATGAGTCGTGGGCAATCAGCGATAGAACAAGAGATTGATGATGTGTACCACGAGGGAAAAGGCTGGCATTGGCACTTCCGCAAACTGCTCGGCGAGGACGTTGGAGACACACGGCCAGGGAACCAGTATGATTTTGATACTCATGACGCCGATCTGGAAGACAAAGACATCTTCAACCCTGAGATCAAGGGGGTAAAACTTCTCGATGCTAGGGCTAGAGCCGTGATGTTCGATCTGGTTGCCGACCCAGTTTCCTGTCTGTGGGGCAGATGGCGTTGTTTCCTGCAGATAGAAGAAGAGGCGGTGAGCTTTGTCTATTGTACGACATCTAATTGCCATTCATTGTGAGGCCATGCGGACATGGGAAACATGAGTTCACTGGAGCGTGTTACATGCATCAACATTTCAGTTTGGAGATCTTTGGGAGCACGGAATCTTGGAAGAAGTTGCAATGGATCACCTCTCGACAAAGAGAAGGTTATACTACCGAATCGTCTTGCGTTTGCTACCCAGAGCCGGATGTGGAAAGCAAAGGTGAACGATTCCATCAAGAGGGCCCAACAGCAGATGAAGCCCAAGGCCAGGACGGACTGACTAGCCCCTAATCGGCCAAAAGATGCGGAAAGGTTGCCAAGCCTCGACCCCTGAAGACCTCGGCCTCTATCTGAGTCTTATCGTGCGGTCGTGGAGGGGAAGAAGGCCGTGCTGGGTAGGCTTTCCTCTTTCATCGACGGTATTCCATCATATAGCCCTCACGACCAAGGCTGCAGCTGCTGAGTTCTGCTTGGGATTCCCATCGTGCGTGCCTTTGCCTTCGGAAACTCCTAATTACAGCTTCATCCTGCATCATGGTTCTCGACAGATTGAAGCAGTTGACCCAGCAGGTCAGCAACACCCTTTCTCCTCCTCACCCGTTGGACCCCCTCTCCTCGCTTGAAATTGAGAATGCTGTTTCTCTTGTCCGTGGTGAACATGGTCCCCTCTTCTACAATGCTGTCACCCTACACGAACCCAGAAAAGCAGAGATGCTTCCATGGCTTGCGAATCCAGACCATACTTCCCGTCCACATCGAATAGCAGATGTAGTCGCAATTGGGAAAGGCAGCAAGGTTTATGACGGGCTTGTTGACCTCGACGAGGGCAAGCTCATACAATGGGAAGAAACTCCAGGCGTCCAACCACTCATTACCATGGAAGATCTCCAAGTTGTGGAGCACATCTGTCGTAAGGATCCTAAGGTGATTGAGCAATGTGGCATCATTGGCATTCCACCACAAGATATGGATAAAGTTTACTGTGATCCGTGGACCATTGGCTATGACGAGAGATTTGGAACTGGAGTCCGCTTGCAGCAAGCATTGATGTATTACCGACCACACGTTGATGACAGTCAATACACATATCCTCTTGACTTTTGTCCAATATTCGATGCCGACCAGCAAGAAATCATACATATTGACATCCCCACGGAGAGAAGACCCGTCAATAAAGCACCTCCAAACAACTACCATCCTGCTGCTGTCAAAGAGTCAGGTGGTTATCGAACCGATCTCAAGCCTATCAACATCACTCAACCTGAGGGTGTGAGTTTCAAGGTGACTGGCAGAATTATAGAATGGCAGAACTGGTCCGTTCATGTTGGCTTCAATTATCGAGAGGGGATCGTCTTGAACAATATCACCTACTTTGACAAGACAGAGAACAAAATTCGCCCAATCTTCTACAGATTATCCTTAGCCGAAATGGTTGTCCCTTACGGCAATCCTGAGCATCCCCATCAGCGAAAGCATGCTTTCGACCTCGGCGAATATGGTGGCGGCTACATGACCAACTCTCTCGCTCTGGGATGCGACTGCAAAGGCTCGATCCATTACATGGACGCAAACTTCGTCAATCGTGCCGGAGCAGCGATGTCGATCAAAAATGCTGTCTGTATCCATGAGGAAGACGCTGGTATTCTGTTCAAGCACACCGACTTCAGAGACGACTCGGTCATCGTCACCCGTGCCAGGAAATTGATCGTCTCGCACGTCTTCACGGCAGCCAATTACGAGTACTGCGTATATTGGATTTTCCATCAAGATGGCACGGTGCAGCTCGAGATCAAGCTTACCGGGATCTTGAACACCTACGCCATGAACCCAGGTGAAGACACGAAAGGTTGGGGAACAGAGGTCTATCCAGGTGTCAACGCTCACAACCATCAACACCTTTTCTGCCTGAGGATCGATCCTAACATTGACGGTCCTGACAATACAGTCTTCCAAGTCGATGCCGCGCAAGGACCTGGTGATGTAGGTTCAGCAGCGAACGAGTACGGCAATGCCTTCTATGCA
>JAABUK010005399.1_pt1 | contig 19918 bp, 31 predicted proteins | sample 5559141 | NCBI WGS metagenome assembly JAABUK01 (sample SAMN10711869, study PRJNA513367) | rock metagenome | isolation source: Antarctica rocks | place: Antarctica: Victoria Land, Pudding Butte nord | collected 2016-01-03 | reverse complement strand
TGCTAGCTTGTAAGCTTAGTCTGCTATAAACAATTTAAGCTCTTTTTGTGTTTCTGATTATGATGTTCTTGATGCCAAGGCTGCACCCAATTTCTACGCTATAACGCGGGAATGCTAATCCCAATCTGGGATTTTGGCCATTCAGTGACACAAGGGATATTGATCGAGTTGTGGGTATTTGAAGATGGGTGGTTGCTGAGCGCGTTGAACGCGAAAGTGGCTCGCGAAGTGGGGTGGTTCGCCAAGTGGTCTTGGCCGTTAGATTGAATGATTACTAGCTTCTAAAGACTTCTACAGCAGACTCTGAAACACATGAGCAGTTAAGATGATGTTGGTGTTTTTCCACCAGCAAGATCTAAATGTTGAGTCATCAGTAGAGGTCCCCATCAGTAAAAATCCAGTCCTCCTCCCTCCACCAGCACTCAACCAAGCCCCGCAGAGCTCCATAAGTCATTTCTTTTCTCAAATTCCACTGTCCATTGGTGCAAGGATAAGAGACGAGCTCTACGACAAGTTGTGGCTCTGGGTTTGCCATCAGTTGCACCGCCAAGATGATCGATATGAAGGTTCCTCTTGCTATGCAGAGGCGACATGCTGTCGTGTGAGCCGAACACTTGTATGCCGTTTTCAAGAGTGTTTGGAAGATTGTTTACAGCTCGAACGATCAGGGAAGGCCAAACCATTGGCAATTGTGTGATCTCCGGTTCTCACAGCAGGAACAATCAGTTGAAAATTCTCTTTCTTCCAAGCTGCCTGGATGTTGTCATCGAATGCCTCGACAGCCGAGTACCAAAGTCAACCGTGAGACTGTCAAGAAGCTGAGTCTGGATGGTCTGCTTCAAGCAACATCTTCCTCAGTAGTTTCGATGAATGACATCATTGCGATTTGACTTGGTGCACGGCTTGAACCCTCCGTCGACATGTAGTGATGTCTAAGGTGTGCGCCTCCATGCTGCGAATTTAGAAGAAATTCCAGGATGTCTTGGTCAAGTCCTCCACACAGTTTAGTGTACATTTCCTTTAGAAACATCGCTCCGGCTTCATTGATGTCGCTGTCGGGCCCGCGACAACCGGCAACAATCTTGTGGTGGGTTGCTGGCAGAACGTACCAGTGCTTATGATTGCAGAGCCAACTGTGGCAGAAGTAACAGGCAGGTTTGCTGCATCCAATGTATTTGTCGTCCTCCACAAATTTCATGTATCGGTCTCGACTGAATCTGTCTGCGATTTGCAGTTCAGCATGGACCCTGGTTACAATGCTTTTTCGAGAAGCCAGACCAGTACGGATCTTGCTATTCAAAGGGAAGTCGAGGTCAACAATAGCGTGAAGCGCAGATTGAATCTGCATTGGATTTTGAGACGTGGACTCCTTGCATATCGTCCACACAATCTCATATGGGGTCATGTATTCTTGGTCAATCGTCACCTCCCGGGGCTCCGGCGCTTCGACTGTGCGAATATCAGAGATTTTGCGGAGAGCTGAAACTTTCATCATTGCTCTGACAACAGTATTTGCAGATGAACGCGTTGCACCTAGCCGGCCAATGTAATGTGCCAGTCTGCTGAAATCATCTTCCGCGTCCTTCGATCTTCTCCTGATTCCATCGACTTCGGGTCCTCGTACAGCATAGCAAAGGTCAATGAGGTCCGCGAGTGTCATACTTGGTGGTGGTTCCGAAAGTTTCCTGAGCTGTGACCGAAGGTTCCTCACTGAAAAGGTTAGTAGTCGTCCTTAACGCAGATCGGTCTTGCCGCACCCATATCATCACGCATTTCTTGTCTCAACTGCATCCGGCAGTTCCTTGCGTACTTCTGCATCTCGTTTTTGTAGAACTCGATTCTAGGATTGCATTTCTCCACCGCCAGCCGGAAAATGTCATCTTCAACGGCCTTCTGAGTTTCTGAATCCACCTCCTTTAGTTTCCGCAGAATGCTTTCCGCATAACTTTTGACGTCCCTGTGTATTCCTTCATTTGTGTTGTCGGATTCGTTGTGGCGAGGTACATAATTGTCGTAGTAGCACTGGCTACTGCGATTTCGCTTTTAGCCCAGCAGATTAGCTCCATCAATTTGCCGCTAACCAGAGGATATTGCTGAGAAGAAGCTTCTGCAATCCAGCGGCAGTCACACTTGCTCCTCCTTTCTCAATATCGCAGAGGTAGGAAAATGAGTCTAGAAAATCTCTGCGAGCTTCACAGATATCGTTACTGGATTGTGCCCGCCGTTTATGTCCATCTTTGAATTTTGCTAAGGCTTCGAATAGTGCTAATCTTGGGTATAGCCTTTTGGCTGCGTCATGGAAGATTCGCTCTAGGGACAAGGCTGTAGAGTCAATTCCACCTTGCTGCACCATGGCACGTGGTGCTTGCGGAGCTGCGGCTACTGACATTGTCGACGTTGGACATCGAATAATTGGTCCGACTTCACCCCCGTCGTCTCAGACGGTCGTGGGTATGATGATCTGCGCTGGCGTAAGACTTGAGGTCGTGGACTGCTGGTTTTTGCAAGCGATAAGCCGCGCCTGCCGAAAGCCGCTAAAGGGCGCAGCAGCGCCGACAAGGTACACTTGATAAATTCTGATCTTTTGGTGGGGGAAGAAAGAACACACCGATCGTGATAGTAGAGCAACGATGCAAGGGAAATCCGCTAACCTGCTTTGTGTGTGCTCTTCAGACGGGAGGGCTGCACGGCCAGCGTGGAGAGTCGTGACCAATGATTGGTGGACATCATCCGTCCCACTGGCGCCTTGATTCATGACTTGACGTGCCACAGAGAGTCATACTTGTTGAAGGTCATGTTCTTGATCTGTGGAAAGTCCAAAAAGTAGACATAAGAGGCCTGACAGTGCTTACGCGAGAGGCTTCATCATTCACCTGAGCCGGCGCCGGTAGTGGCATGTTGACTACATCCAAAGCTGGGATCACGCTGGAAGCTCCTTGCCATATGCTGCTGTCGTTTCTGCTGCGTAACCTTGCCAGATTTCGTTCTTGTGGACGTCTGCATAATCACAAATACCTCGGAGCACTATACATTGCCCTTCACAAGCCCTTTCCATGCTCCTTAGGAACAGTACCTGAAGAATGTCGGGCTAAAGGGTATCAATGAGAATCTTTGAGAGGTCCTTACCATGAAGAGAAGATTCCCGGCGCTGGCGCGCAAGAACCGGTCACTATGGTATGGCGTAGTAGTTCTTCTTTCACGTCTGCCTCCTGCAATCATCGATCTGGCCACTGGTTACCAACGGGTGGTCAAGATCGAAAGACGGATGGTCTTGTGGATACGTTACTGTCACAAGATCATCTGCGAGATTCGTGCGCAGTCCGTTGTCGGACGAAGAGGTTGAATTGGAGAAGCAGCAGCACAGCCAAGCTCCTCTCGCACCTGCAGCCCTGCAGAGGAAGCAAGCCAACGAAGAGAGATCGGCGGGATTGATGAATGGGAAGTTCTCGAGGCAAGATGATACCGAGGAGGGCGATGATCGTATCCCCGTAGGTCTGGACATCCAGACGCAATCCTGAGGCCAAAATCAATCGTACTCGAACGCCACATTTGAATTCATTCACGTCTCTACAATCAAAGCGTGGGAAAGCAAATATACTGTTGATTGCCCAGATACGGCACTCAACTTGTCTCTCTTTGTCCTCACGTACTTGGGTTCTGGGGAACACTGCCATGTATCGAAGCGCGAGTCGCCAGTCTGAGTTTTCAGCTCTCCAAACCCGCTCGGCAGACACTCTCAGTCAGCGCCGTCATCATCAAGCTCAAGCCGCCATGTCTAAGGATGAATCTTGATCAAGGTCATCGTATGCGGCGTTTTTGAACCGGAAACTTGCTCTGCATCTGGTCCCTCTCTGGCCACGACATCTGATTGAATCTCTCGCTTTCGACAAAGTGGTTTCTAAACGTATGTCAGAAAGTTCAATACAAGTCAGGATATCTGACAGAACGCACGTTCTCTGCACGCAGTTGTAGAAGTTGTACGTATATTCCCATTCTTCGTATCGTGTTGTGCAACAGGCTGGAAACTCGCAATTGACGCGATCATAGCGAATTCCCTGTGCGGTACATCCTGGACGTGTACAGTTCATTCTACAAAGTGTAGTCGTGCACATTTCGTATAGAATTGTCTGGCCTGACCTGATGAATCAATGTGCAGTCGTGCTGATGCATGCAGGCACCCAGCAGCCGCTGCGAGAAGATCACCAATTTTTGTCAGACAGCCTGTGCCTCAGCCTGCGCCTCACGCTGTCCATCGGCCTATTTGAGCCAATCTCCGGCCTATCTTGGCCCCATTTTCTTCATATTTAGGCCTCATTTTCAGGAGGCATTCTAGATACTTCCTAGGCAGTTGATTCTGTCCATTCAATCAATTCAATTCGATTCTATACAGACATTTAGAGCTATTCTGGCCATTTTGTCTGACAATTTTTGAAACATCTTTCACTCGCCAAGACAACACAAATCTGCGTCGAAAAGGACTACCGGATGATCAAGCTGAGTGAATGGGGTCTTGACTAAGACACTGCACGGCACGGACTTGTGGAGACTGACGCCTAGATTCCGCCCGGGAGAGACTCAGAAGCTCCCCTCTTCCTCTCCCAAGACATTGTCAAATCTCGTCAGGGTCGCCAGTAAGATACATGCGTTCGGAGCGCAACCAACTCCCGACTGGTGATCCACTCCGAATCCTCGAGTCTTCGGGATCAGCTGGAGCGTGGTGAGGTGGACGCAGGTCGAATGTTCACCGTCCTCGCCGTGGAAGATAGTCGCGTAGACCGCGACAGTTCGATCGGTGGAGGCGAGACCGACCGTGGCCGACGGAGGGTTGGGGTTTGAGGGGGGACTGCGGGGGTGCCGACGAGGATGTAGATGTCGGATCGGTTGCGGGTGCGGTAGAGGAGAGGAAGGTCTCGTTGTTCCATGTCGAATCCGAGAGGGAGGTTGGTGGGACCGTCTCGTCCCATCTGTTACACGGAACCAAACCAACAAACAAAGACACGATCGTGTGTAGACGCTGATTCCATGCATGATCCAGGAGCGCAAGACACCATCAGACGACACAAGAGCCTCCTTCAAAACGTTCCCCCCTTTCAGGCTGCACCTTCGCAATGTCGTTTCTTGACAATCGAGGGCCACGCCCAAGGCGAATAGAGTAGGTAAATATGGGTTACACTACGTTATCAACCCTACAGTGTCGTTGGCAATATTGGGTGAAGTTCCTCTCCGTGTCCGCTCTTCTCCCGCGCATGCCCAGTTCTTGCTCGAGTCTTGCTGTGTACGTGACCAGCAGTCAAGCTCGCATGACCCAACGTGGTTGCCCCCGATCCAACGAAGTTTGCTAGAGGGTCTCGGGCTATAAGACGGAGCTCTCGCCCATAGCACTGACTGAGCACGATAGCCTGACCCGAAGATCAAAACCGTATATCAAGCCCGACTTACCAGCAATTCCACCAAAAAGAAGCTCGCAACAAGATCGTACGTTGCCGTGCGCTCACTTTGGTGCCGAGAGCTAACAACATTTGGCACTATGGAAGCCCAACCTCAGAATAAGGGCGAGTTGAAGCAGCCTTGGAAGACGAGGTACAAGTCCCTTACACAGGTTGAGCCAGGAGCGTACTTCGTATGGCCAACTCTGCTTGCTGGTAACGGGCCTGGAAATGGCGCAGATCATGTTCAGTCACTCGGAATTGATCTCAATCAGCCCAAGCCAAGACCACAACCTCGGACAGAGGTGAAGAAGGAATAGCCTCAAGGAATAATCTGCGAAGGACAAATGGCACCAGTGAAGAGGAAGGTCGATATTTCTGCAGGATAAGAATGAAAGCTATCCAGTAATTGGGCTCGATCCCGCTGCGTGTCTCTCCAGAATGTAGTAGTATTTTTATGACCGTTCGAGGCGAGACCCTCTTCTTTCCAGTACTGGCCGGATCTTGCGTCTGGAAGACATTTCGCCACGGAGCCGGTCATTGGTAGTTCCAGGGAGAAGGATGCTGTAGGCTATAAGGCTAGATGTGATCCCACTCTGTCTCTGCCAATTTTACAAACCTTCCATATTCAGGCTCCTCGGTATACGAATAGATATGGCAGCCACGTCTGTTTGTGAAGTGCAGACAAGTTTGCCGTACCTTGCACGAGATGTGTTGTACGACCATGAAAAGCCATTTGGCGCAGACTTTCCAGTCGATCGATTTGACGGCGCTCAATTGGCAAACCACAAATTCGATAGCTGCCAAGTGGTCATCCACGACGTACGTGGATCGAAACCACCGTCTCTTGACGAGAACGGATTTCAATTCATCAAAGCTTCAACATCGCTCGCGGCCGCCGATGCGACCAATACCAAGACGCCTGCAGTGGACAAATATCTGAAAGAGGTCGAAGCTTTACTATATTCAAAGTTCCCAGGATATGAGCGAATTGAGGTTATGGATTTCCAGGTACTACACTGATAACCCCGACGAAATTACAAGGAATGTTGACATTTCGACGTAGGTGCGAAAGAGAGCTCCTGGGTTTCCCCATGAGATAGGCGCGTGCGTGGAGTACGAGCAGCCTGCTGCTATGCCTCATACCGACTTCTCCGTTGACGGTGCTTTTATGCGGATGCAGGAAGCGTTCCCCGGCCAAGAAGTTTTCTACAAGAGCCACAGTTTCGACTTGTTGAAGTATATCTTCCCTTGTGACAAGGAATGGGAGCATGCTAACAGCGCCCAGCGTTTGGCGGGTCCTCAAAGGCCCCAATGATGACTGGCCGTTGGCTCTTTGTGACTATGAGAGCGTGGACATGCAAGTAGATACGGTCGCGAATGACTGTTTGCATCAGACAAGGACAGGGGAAAATTAGCTGCTGCAAGCGAGTCCTCTACACCGATGGTACTACATGAGTGCCCAAGGTCCTGACGACCTGATTATCTTCAGAAATACTGACTCGGAAGGCAGAGAGCACGTGAGTACGAGTCCATATCGTGCATTGATAGTGACTGACGTAAGAGATTCAGGGGCATTCCACTCATCGTTTCGCAATCCACTGGCAGATTGTGAGCCTAGACACAGTATTGAAGTGGCCTTTCGCTAAAGCTGAACGTTTTACGTCTCGAGCAAGTCCATGGCTCGATGGTTGGCACCTGAGTGGCGTAGTCTCGACTATGATCTGTGCATCTTATCGGCACGTGTCGGAATGCAAGCTTGCACAACCCTTGTTGTCGGTTGTCGTTGACACGTACTGTGTATTCACAAGTCCCGTCATTCGGACTCGGGCGGGCTAGGGCAAGGGCAAGGATGGCGGGAGAACGCTGCTGACTCGAATCGCTGGACGCGTGCCAGAATGTTGCAACGATTCCAGTACTGGCCTACTCGTTAGCTGTGAGACTGACCTTCTGTCACGCAAATGGCTAGAATGGCTTGAATTGCTTGTAGAATTGAATGAATTGACTGTCTAGAATCTATCTAGAATTGCTTCTCCAAATGAGTGTTATATATCAAGAGAATCGACGCCCGGAAGCTCAGTTTGTTTGACAAATAAGCATTCCGACTGATATTCTGCAGCTATCTCGCGCACACTTTAATCACCGATTTTCAATCCACCATCTTCACAATTGAGCACATCGTTGCCGACCGCACACATGTCCACCACGAAATCCCTCGTGGTCGGAAACGCGAGGCAGAATTTCTGGCTATTTAACAACCGTCATGGTTTCGACCTTACCCACCCTGGTTCTCCGTCTGCGTCGCCAGTGAAACCTCGACTTACCTTGCAATCCAAGTACAACGCTCCAATAACGATAGCACCTTCCAAGACGGCACTTGTTATTATTGACATGCAGAACTTCTTCCTCTCAACAGCGATGGGAAGATCTAAGGGCGAAGGTCATGCCGCAGAAGAAACTCTTTTGAAGCACGGCATTCCGGCTGCGCGAAAAGCAGGTATTCGGGTCATGCACGTGACCTGGGGCATTTCGGAAGAGGACTTGCAGACTTTGCCGCCTTCTGTCTGGCGAATCTTCGGCTGGAACATCTGCGACGACGGGATGCATAAGGTTGAAGACGACGAAGACATTGCTCAAGGCAAGATCCAGCGTAAAGAGAAGAAAGGAGACGGGGGAATCGGCACGGACATCGGTAATGTGACTCTTGGAGACGGAACATCTCAGGCGGCGGGAAAGGTGCTGATGAAGGATCAGTGGAATACTGGCTTGCACGGTGGACTTGTGAAATCGTTCGAGGAAGGACAGAAGGCACAGCTTCCTGACGTGAGGTTTTCCAAGACACGACCCTCAGGGTTCTGGGACGTCTCCTCGAGTCTCCATCGCTTCTTGAAGAAGGAGGGTATCACGACTCTATTATTTACGGGCGTCAACACTGATCAGTGTGTCCTCGCTTCCATCCAGGACGCCTGCAACCAAGGCTTCGACACCGTAATGCTTAAAGACGGATGCGGGACTACGAGTCCTGAGTTTGCGACAGAAACGTGCGTGTACAACTGCCAGAAATCTTGGGGCTTCATATCAAGCTGTGATGAATTGGAACAAGGGGTCGAGGAAATGCAATAGAATTGAGTAGCGAGTTGCCAGACACCAAGAGCTTTGCCTCATCTCCAGAGAATATAGACTAGACTGTCGTAGTCTGCCCCTTCACCCGCTGTTAGTGCAGATGGATATTGCTCCTTTCGTCGCGACAGAACCAGAGTTGCTTCTTCCTCGAACTCAAGAGCCTCAACCTGCCCAGCATTCATTTTACCCAACACTTCAGAGAGTTTGTGGAGAACCCTTGCATAGTCACCACACATCACAGCTTTATGCAATTGAGCCACCACCAGAGATTCCCGGAGACGTTCACTATAGTGGTGTCAGACGGACCGAGTCAACATGGATGACAGGAAACCTACACTGCTTCTTCCTTTTCGCCCATCTCGAAGGCCACCCAGCCGAGCTTGAACATGCAAGCGCCGTTGAAATGATGTGTCCGTAATTGACCCTTTGTTAACCATGTATTCTGTGCCTCCTTGAAGACAGATCTGGCATGCCCTAGATTCCTCTTCCTCTGGTACAAACAGCCTAAGGCGAATTGGGAACTGTAGAGAAGCCATTAGCGACTGATCTATTCCGCAGTACATGTGGCTCACTATGCAAGCATAGCCCAGTTTTGAGAGCTGAGGAGGATCTGAATGGATTCGATCAGTTAAGCGTGAGCCACCTGGTAGTGTCCCAACAGTCGATAACAACGTCCAATATTCTGTGTCAGCAGCCCGTTCGGGCTCAAAGGATTGTGTGTTTCGTCGCCCCATTTCCGACGTGCTTCCAGAGCAGATAGTTGCCAGCTCAAGGCCTCATCACTCCGGTCAGTAGAAGCAGTCACATTTCCCAGGTTGACACTAGTCCAGCTCAATTCCAGCTGGTCTAGGGGCCGGACGCTCAAGCGAATGTCATTAGCTTCCCTTAGATTTGGCTCACTGAAAACGAAAAGTCCCCTATGGGCCCACATAAGGCCCGTACTTGAACATATGTCAGCCAAGAGTCCTTTGTCTTTCTGCGACTCCGGCAAAGAATCAAAAGCTGATCGAAGCGCCTCCATCAGACTCTCCAGCTCTACATACGATGCGATTTCGAGCATGTATCTGGCACATCAATCAGCAAAGTTCACACCAGAAAATGATCGGACTGACTTTGCACAGCTCTTCAGTAACAGACAGAATTCCAAGGTTGATTGCAAAGCCTCGGAAACTCTGCTCCCTTTCGTGTAATTATCTCGAAGAGACAAGACGTGTTGTATATAAAGCTGACAATGGGTCCACCGAGCATACAGCTGTCCTTCATACGCGTTCGAGCTCGGAAATGCCTGGTACAGAAGATGCGCGGCATTTTCGAAGCCCCTCTGACGATCTTGTGCTGTAAGGAAATATCTGAATTGTGTTTGTACGAGTCGATGTAAGGACAGTTTTCGTGTCTCAGTATCCCTCTTAAGAAGTGCCAATGCTAGAAGTGTCTCAAGCACTTCCGACAGGCTATGCGAGGTCAGCCAACATACAGGGAGTCTGGTGCAGCAGTGAACTAACTTCAACTCGTCGCAGCATTCCAGTAGGGACTCGGGCATTGTGGATGTGTCGGCAGGTTCGAACAAAGCTTGGGGAACGGAGTCCGGCATGATGTAAGATAATACGGCTAAAAAAGCTGAGCTCACGCTATCAAGCGACTTGAATGACAAATACCAAACAGCATCAAGCGAGGTACCTCCGGCAGTGCCATGGAGCCGTTTGGTATTCCTGTCGTAGATAGCGAGGAATTCTTTGATAGACCAAGATCTTCGGTGAATGAGCCCAGCCATCTGAGCAATTGCTAGGGCGTGACCATCAAGCTTCTCTGACAAATCCATTGCGGATTGCGATTCGACTGCGGTAATTTCTGCAGCTATGTCTTTCGCTAGGAGATCGAAGAGAAATTTAGACCCGGTCTCAACGTCGAAGGGCAGGATCTCTAGTCCTTTTGAGCTGGTTCGAACCGAGCGCGTGATTTCGTGTTGTAATCAAGGCCCAACCAGAACTGGCGACCGGCCAGTATTTAAGTAGCATGTCCGACTCTTCGGCGTTGTCATACACAAAAAGCCATCTGCTATCTGGAGGACAGATCAGCGCAAGGTACCAAAATCTTTTGACCAGGACATACTAGTCTGTTGGAGCCACGTGAGCACCATGATACGATTTTCTTCGTGATTTTGAGGCGTCGCATCTGGCAGTTTGAGCCGGATCGCAATATCAGTGAAGCTTTGTTCAAGAGCCACGGGAGTCTCGCTGTGAACCCACAAAACGGCATCGAGTGCGTGGGACTGAGCGTGTGCATATTTGAGAGCGACATGGCTCTTCTGGTTCAGTAGTGAGCATTCACGGTTTCTGCATGCTTGCGCATTATCCCACTCACCCCTACACCACCAAGCCCGTGAAGAGCGAGCGATCGAAGCTGCATCTCCTTTGCTTGATCTGTGAGATGTTTGTGAATGCGCTCTATTATGTGGTCTCGGTCGTAGAATTTGGCGTTCTTCGATGGCGGAAGTAATATGATAGGATGCTTGATCTCCTCTTTCATACCCGTTGACGATAACGAGAGTAAGCTTTGCAATTTTGTCAATTCTTCCACGTGTGAATTGTACTTGGTGAGTTGAGTTAGCTTCTCAATTCGAGAAAAAGCCTCCTCGATATGTTGTGAGGCATTTTTGAATCGCTGTGTCAGGGGCTGCATTTGTTGTTCGTCGGTCAGATCTGAGCGGCAAGATTAACAACAGTCATCGTCCCTGGTGCGGAACACCATAGAAACGGATATGACGGACCAAACATGTCGTCTCTACGAAAGTGCTTTATAGCGAACGTGTAGAACGCCAGCAGCTCCAGATGGACGTCGAGAGTTGCTTCCTTTACCTGGCCCGTTGATGTTTCCTGTTCACAAGAGGCGTTAAACAGCTCCATTTTGTGTCCGATCGCTTTGAACATTTTTGCAATATCGAGAAGTGCATTTGCCTTGTTCGATAGCTAATCCAGGATAACGTTAGCTTGATACAATTTACTTCATAGCGGAAGTGCTTGCCTCGACAACCAGGTACATCATGCCCCACACACAAGATGTATCTACATTGCCATCGATGCTGGCTTTGAAGCAAATGGAGAAGGTGTTGAAATGGGGTAGGCTTGGTATAGTGGTTGACAAGCCTTGCAAAGAGGCTGTGGACTGGCTTTCCAGGTGCAAGCGTCCCAAAGCTTCGTTCAAAGCCTCGATGCTCTTTAGCTCCTCGACTTGTCGCTTATCATCACGTTCAAGCCCATCCAGACAACTTATGACTGCGGTCTGCCATTGCTCCACTCGATGCTCTGGTCTAAATGTGATCTCAACACATATAGTGGAAGGAGGCATAGACTAGCTCATAGAAGAGACTTACGAATCTTCGCCAGCCATACTTGTGCGAGTCCTCATTTATGTCGGCAAGTGGCCACAGACGCTGCGCTTGAAATGGAAGAGTGCTAAGGTACTGGCTCCATTCGGTAGAGGTCAATTTCAGTGGCTCGCAGTGATCTGGGCTTAGTGAGCTGCCCGATATATGAACCGGTATCGAGGACGCGATAGTTGTTCTCACAGAACGTCGCACGGTAACCCGCAAAGTCTGCTCGAAAACGTGGACACGCGTGTATGAACGGCGCACGAAGATGTCAGAGCAAACAATGAGCAGATGACTTTTGAGGGACGCAATTGTAGGCTTGACGCAGTACTCTGACCTTGCCAATCCCCTCTGCCTATCAAAATTGTCTGGACTCCCCGGGTCAACCAATCACCATGGCGCTGCCACATGTGCCGGGAGCACTGCATTGCGGGCGGTGGGTGGTACGACCTGGGCTCCAGAGGCGGATGGCTAGGCTTTGCGTCCGTTCAATACACTTACACCCGCCTCGAATGATCCCGCCATAATTCTTCCTGGTAAATCCATCCATGTGATCGATGCGGTTGCTCGAACGAAGCACGCTAATAGCCCGGGGGAAAGACATTAGCAGCGTTTGGGGGCCCAAACGCAGCCTCTGCAGATTCGCGACATGAAAGTCTGAACGAGGCTCAAGCCCACGCAGCTGCATTATGGTTATGAACATTCTAATATTACCGGCGGTGATATCGATGCTATTCAAGAGACTACCCCTTCGTTCGCCAACAGCGAAAGCCTCTAATGCCGGTGAGTTGGACTGGTGAGGTCCATCTTCCAGTTCACCTGCTTCGCTGGGTTGTATTTTGGTCGAGCATAGACACTAATTAGATCTCTCTTAGTTATGGGTAATGCTGACGAAGGCATTTGGGATAAGAGTTGCCGATGTTGGCCCGATTTGGATTCTCTTGTTTTGAATGCAATGGTGATGGTGGACCTATGAACGGCCATCGGTGCGAAGAATATCGCCTCATGAGGGACGTAGTTGCTCGTGAATCCTTCAGCCATGACTAAGTTCCCCCAACTCTGATGGACTAAGAAGTTAGTCCAGTTCTCTGTGATTCTAGATATGAGATCCGAGTCTGACCTTAAGATTGGAGTTCCCTTTTGGTCTAGTGGATTATCACATCTCTAGAAGAGTATTCGTTCCAGCGAGTGTTGACTTCAGCCTGCGTTTCATGGACAAGCGCCAGGATATCCGTAGAGTCAAGGCACGCTGCCCTCAGTGGGACTTGTCCACCTCTGACGCACCCCTTTTAAGTCTAAGATTTCTTTCAAGTGGAGTGATCTAGCTGGAGCCATTCTTATCAAAACTTCTCAATCCTCGATGGTCTGGGTCGTCTGGTTAGATGTCAAGAGACATTTGTCAAAATTATTTCAGGAGCCCCGTCCGTCAGGTGATCTGCTGCTTCAATTCCATCCATCCATTGTCTATATTATGTACTATTCGAGCTCGGAGAGAAGGGGCCCAGTCTCCGTACAGGCTGATGAGATGGTCAAGCTTTATAGCGATAGCTGGAACGGTGCACGAGCTCTCAATTTGGAGCTGCTTCGGCTCTGCATGTGCGATGAGTGATTGGAGCCCATATGCTGCAGATCTGGTAGAAGATCTGGGTCAGGCGTTGCACTTGTCCCAATTCAGCCCTGCAGCTCAAAATCCTGGTAAGTGGGAGTTTGTGACGTCAGCCTGTAAACAACACTTAGATATAAGAACATCCACGCTTGCAACCAAACACTACATGGTGCAGATATTCTAAATCGATCCACTCTCACGCACAAAGCTATCTCTTTCGAAACCGACATAATTTTGATAAGACTGTGAACTCTCTTAGTGAGTACGAAACTCAAGGGACAGTGAAGAGAGTCATCAAGACCAAGGCACTCCAAACAAATCTCTAGACGCTTTCCAAGGACCATCACACCTACTTCAACATGGAGAATTATTACGACTCTGTTGCGCCCAAAGGCGATGCCAGCGGCTTCGCATCTGGTAACAGAGATGCCACAGTCGACAATCACCTGACCAAAGGCCCTCACAACACGACCATTAGCAACAGCACCACACAGAGCTCGTCTGTTGCTGGTGGTGGTAGAATAGGTCCCGCGCCCCACACCAACGGTCCACATTCTTCTGACTGGAAGAACATTATGGACCCTCGACACGACGCGAACAGCAACACGGCCCAGATTCGAGCAGAGGCTAAGGCTGATGCTAGGGCTGAGGCAGAGGCGCAGGTGGAGTCAGATAAGAGCGCAGAGATTGAAAGAGCTATAGCAAATACAAAGGCTCAGGGTGATGCCGAGGAACGGGACGAAATCGAGAGGGCAGTTGCAGCCGCCAATAGACAAGCCGAAGCAGGCAAACGCGCAGAATTGGAGAGAGCACTTGCAGACGCTGAAAGAGGACACCGTACTCAACTATATCAAGCTCGAGCAGACGGCCAGGCCGAGATCCAGGTTGAGGCAGCGCGGCGTGCTGAAGCGGAGAGGGCAACGGCGGAAGCCGTGCGCCTTGCTGAGGCTGAGAGGCTGAGAGCCGGAGCCCCTCCCTCCGCTTCCCACGGTATTGGAAAGGCAGCCAAGAACATTGCCAAGGTGGTCCATGGCGCTGGAACCTCGGTCAAGGGAACCGTGCAGGGCGCTATTGACCAGAAGCTTGGGCACCATGAGGCCGCGAAGAAGCATCAGGAGACAGCGGTGAGAGGGGAGAGGATGATAGCGAATAACGATTTTGTACACGCAGATAGAGGAAATAGCACATGATTGATTGGCCAGCAACGGACACAAAGAGTGCATACGTGTTGGAACATATGGTAGCATATTCGACTGAGGGGTGCTGCAAAGCAGCCAGCCCCAGAAAGTGTCACACATTACTTCATGCTGCAGCCCAGTGGTCGTCCATGGTACCATTCTCCTTTTCTCCCATCTAGGACTTGCAACACGAACTCTTCGGAAACTCCAATTCACAGACGGATAGGAACAGAGCAATTTGCTTCCTAAGCGTCAGGTATACTGCCATGCAGCAGGTATTGGACCGTCGTAGTCGCTCGTCAATCCATCAAACCCAATGCAATCTTGCACATTTCCACTAGGGACCCTAACATTTGGTATACTTGCAAAAATCACATACTGTGGCGTCCCGCTTGAATTGTCCGGACAAGCCATCAATCCAGTTGCGCCAAACGCAGTTGTAGTGATATGTCCGTAAGATTCATTCGAGCACTTGAAGTATGAGAATCCACCCGGAATCGATCCCGTAGGCATGTAAAGGGAATGAGCCTGGGTATATCCAACCCTCCCTCCTGGTTCAACGTATTGCTGCTGACCTCCTGGAACCGAGACACTGATACTGTTTCCCAAGAACGCTGTCTGATATCCGGGTGGACAAGACGAGACGGCCGGTCGCGGGCAGTAGGAGCCTGTGCCGCCCCCGAGGTGAAAGCCCAGGCCTCCTGCCTCCATGGGCAGAAGGTGAATTGGCGAGCCGGAGTGAGCAGATATCACAGTGTACGCCTTAGTCGGGGTAGTGATCGGAACACAGGAGGTGGTGGAAGCTGGTGGGATGCTTGAGGTTTGAGTTGGTGAAGGACTGCATGAGGTTGAGTGATGATGGCCTCCGTGATGGTCATTGTGGTGGTCATCTTCATCTCCACGGTCCTCGTCTGGATAACAGGGAGCACAAGAAGCAAGTAGTGCAGCTGCGAGAAGAAGGTATAAGAAGGAACGCATCTTGATAAGAGTTATTGAGACGAGACTCGTTTACTGTACCTTAGACCTGCGATAAACCTAGTATTTCAACACATTCAAGCTCACGAGGAAATATATCTCTGGGTCGATAAACATAGCTTTTGGCTTAGCCGAAGCTTGTGAGCCAATTAAATCATCAGGAGATGCCAATTAAGACATCAGGAGATGCCAAGTAAGACATCAGGAGATGCTCATTATAACATCAGGTGATGCTCATTAAAATATCATTATTCTCCGTGGTCTCAGCCACGCAACTCCTAACTATCCTGCAAACGGTGTAGACATCACACTAGCACAGTCTAAATGATGCACTTTGGCGAGATGTCTCAAAAATTCTCGCCTGGTATCCCGTTCGGTCTTGATGCTAGTCGTTGCTATATGGACTGCCTTGGGCGTCACCACATCGACCAGGGTCTGAACTTTCGTGATGGACTGGATGAGGAAGGTTGACGCAGCGCAACCCCGCAAAATCTGGTGAGTAATAGTAGTTGCTTACAAGCTCCCTGGTCCGGAGCCTTCGTATAAGCGCTTTGTTTAGAAAAGACTCTGTTAGGCTCCAATAATGCATGTCAGAGCAGAGTCAAGATTCCATAGCTTACTCAGAGCAGAATCTACTCGGTAGGAGAAGTGAACTTCCAGAAGCTTGAGCGAAGTGTCAAGCGCCATGAACCACATGAGAAATCTCGTCTGTAGGCACCAATTGTTAATTACAAGCCAGGATCAGATTCATTGGTACATACTGAATTTGGACGACAATAGTTTGGAAAGCGAAGACCAAGGGTTGCAACTAGTATCACAACCCCTTCATGACTCCCACGGAGTCCCACCTTTTGGAAGCCAGTCCTCAAGGACAGGCAGATAGGGCAATTCCCTTACCATAAACTGGTCTGTATAGATGTTCTTTCAGGGGCGGATGTAACTATTGTGTTACTGCCTGCTAGAAGTTGTTTTACTTCTTCATTTTCCAACCGCAAAGCGGTGTGGCTCGGAAAGGTTCAGGAAAGCTGACTGTTGAGCGGAGACTCATCTGTTGCTGAACTGTGGATGAGCACTCTAGAAGTGTATTGAAACATAGATGTTCCCTCCGTATTGATATGCTGTTCCACACGCGGATGGGTCACCCAGATGAATCGAGCCATCAGTGGTGGAAATTGCGGGGTGCGTGCGAATACTGTGGCCGCGATGGGGGGAGGAGCAGCGAGGTTGCCCGAAATGCTGCCATCAAGGCCTGCTGGGTGCGTGGCATTCGCAGCGAACGTTCCGGGGAGAAAACCGGCGATGACTTTGATCCGCTACTGTACGTGCTAGATGTATATTTTTCTCTTGCAGTCGACCCAACGATATTCTCGCATTCAGCATAGCCGACCAGTTGCAGCCCATCATGTCGAACAATCCTGCCTTAACTCTGCCGGCATCGCAAAGCTTGGATTGCTGTACTCCTAGACAGACACCACGACATCGGAGGGAAGAGGATTTATCCACGTCAGGTTCGGCAGGAGACGAGGAGCTGAAGGATGGGAACGAGAAAGCGCGCGCGAAGACCGTGGGAACCTCGAAATACGATGTTGGATGGCGGAGAGTCGTGAGGCATTTCAGTCCTGCGTAGGTCTTGCTTCAATTTCTCAGTTGAATATTGGCCATTGTTTGGGGGGATTGAAAGATGAAGCTTGGTGCCGTGGAATATCGCATCCGGATCATGAACGTGCATTGATGGGCAATCCGTTTGGGAAGCTGGGCTACGATCTCCTCTCCAATTACTAACCAATGCAATAGATGGTTTTCTACGACGATGGGGACAGGTATCGTCGGCATCCTCTTGATTACCATCCCGTATCACGCACGGTGGCTCTATTATCTCTCGATCTTCTTCTTCGGCTTGAACACAATTCTCCTCTTTTCCGCCTTCACCATCTCTGTTCTGAGATATACCCTCTATCCTGAAATATGGGGGGTCATGATTCGCGATCCCACGAACTCATTATTTCTGGGCACCGTTCCGATGGGTTTTGCCACGCTTGTGAACATGTGGATCTATGTATGCGTTCCTGCTTGGGGATCTTGGGCGGCCATGGTTGCGTGGGTTGGTTGGATGATTGATGCTATCTTGTCGGCTGGAGTGACTTTGTCCATGTCGGTACTGCTGTATGTGCTCCTCTTCTCTGCCTCGAGTCCAGCAAGTGAGCACCAAGACGATATCACAGGATCATTAGCATCCGTGTTGCCCTCTTGCAATGGCGCTCTCAGACAGTAATTGACCTAACCAGAATGTCCCAGGAGCATCAGAGCTCACTCGAGAAGATTACCGCGGTCCAGCTTCTTCCCATTGCAGCTACCATTGTTGCTGCCGGCACTGGTTCTGCAGTTGCACAAGTTCTGCCAAATATAGATCATGCCCGCGACACAATCATGACTTCGTATGTGATGTGGGGCATGAGTGTCCCTCTGGCCATGTCGGTTCTTGTCATGTACTACCAAAGATTAGCGATCCACAAGCTACCTCCACGAGAAGTGATTGTCAGCTGCTTCCTTCCACTCGGTCCACTTGGCATGGGTGGCCACACGTAGGTGGATGCACGGAGTCCCTTGAGTTCTCATCTGACAGGTTCCAGCATCTTGAATCTCGGAAGAGCTGCGCGAGCGAACTTTGCCCAAACACACGTGCTGCACGACGTTGCTGGCGACGTCGCCTACGTTTTAGGCTTCCTCGTCGCATTGATAATGTGGGGTTTTGGTCTGGTGTGGTTGGTGTTTGCACTTGCAAGCATTTACAAGAGCAAGCCTTTCCAATTCAACATGGGGTGGTGGGGGTTCACGTTCCCACTCGGCGTCTATTCCATCAGCACCATCACTCTCGGTGTAGAGATGCTATCAACCTTCTTCAGAGTCTTTGGAACCGTGAGAAAACAACCCAGTTTCGCGGCTTCTGAGCTGACATCGAGCCAGATTCTCAGTGTGGCTGTCTTGTTGCTGTGGATTGTTGTTGCCCTGGCCACTGTCAAAGGAGCATATTCTGGACAGCTGCTATATGCACCGTGTCTTGCGAATCTCAAGCCAAAGGAAGCAGATGCCCTCCAAGATAGCGAAAAAGCTACTGACTGATTCGCGACGATGGTACATCCAAGCTGCGATGAAGTAGCCTTGCCTTCGACCAGTGCTAGCCAGACCGCGTGTTTGATAACACTCGTTGGCACAGGGTGCGACATCAGCCGCAATTAATTATTATGTGCTCCATCCAGAATTGAGCGAGTTTCAGCCTTCTTGAAGCTGTTGAACGACCTTGGCCAACCTTTGATAATCACTGAGCAGGATCGAGATATCTCGCACTTGGAGTTCACCGGCGTCTTTCAAATCAACAAACTTTTGTAGGGGAGGTCCAATGTTTGCGGGCTCGGGTACTTTTGGCCGAGCAGTACTGGCACCGAGAATTTTTGTCTTCTCCTTCTCGGTAGATACAGACGGTGGTGTAGGGGTCTGCTTTCCAAAACCTCTGAACCCTCCACCAAATGCGGATCCCAGATGGCTAAGAGGGTTGAGCGAGTTCCCAAGGTTTTTAACCGATTCAAGAGCATTTGGCGTGGTCGGTGTCTGTGCAGAGCTCGAGGAGTGCGCTGCAGCAGAAACTGTACGTCTGCCGCTGCCGTTGGACTGCACGCTATCGACGCTGCGATCTCTGACATTAGACGACACCCGACCGCCGATCATGCCTAGCAGCTTGTCTTCATGTTTCTGAGGTTGCTCGTCTTTTTCTGCAATGGAGCTTGTTTCGCTGAGTGCACCCTCATCCAAAACCAAAGATTGGCTAACGAGCTTACGGGCGTCCTCTAATGTCTGTGGCATAGCAGGTTGCGATTCATCAGTACTGTGCTCCCGAAGGCGGCCAAATAGGAACTTGAAGCTATTGTCCAGGGTGTTGCTGATATTCTTGAAGCCCTCCTCTGCAGTGTTGCGGACAGCATCGTTAGCTGCACCTATGGCTTTCGCTGGTGGATTAAGGAGATTACTAAGTCGTCGCTGATGTAGTGGTAGGCCAGGCCGAGGAGGTGCATGCATTGAATGAGTAGATTCTGACGACATGGACATTGCTGTGGTAGCTCGACTTGGGGGTGGCGTCATATTCGGTGCATGCAAGCTATCTGACTTCTCAGACACTGATCCCGCTGGCGAATGTGCAGGAGCTGACAGAGTCGCCCGAGAGGGTGGTTGCAAAGACTGTGCAGGTGTA
>JAABUK010005397.1_pt1 | contig 19919 bp, 25 predicted proteins | sample 5559141 | NCBI WGS metagenome assembly JAABUK01 (sample SAMN10711869, study PRJNA513367) | rock metagenome | isolation source: Antarctica rocks | place: Antarctica: Victoria Land, Pudding Butte nord | collected 2016-01-03 | reverse complement strand
CCATTAATGCTTTGCAATCTTCTCTATTGTCCTCTGTACAAGTCATCGCACAATTCAAAAGCGCAGTTTCGACGCAATGTACCGCAGAATCCGTCGCAGAACTGCCGCAGAATACAAGTAACAATTGCGTATTAATCAAAGTAATAATCCATGCAGATCAAAAGTAGTAATCCGCAAATAACAATGGTTTTGCGGATCTGAGCGGCTCCGCAGAATCTATAATTACTAATTAATAATTACTAATCATATTGAATTAATTAATACTGCGACGTACTCTGTGCATGGCAGGCTTTTAGATACAGACTTTTGACGACGTCATAAATATAAAGTCTGTATCTAAAAGCCTGTCATGACTGTGAGCCCTAATGAGCATATTGAGTGCAAGGTCGATTCTCTCCCCCATGTGAGATGTAGCATATCTGCAGCTGCACAGTGGGACGCGATGGACCCTCCCGATGACGAGGACGATGTGTCGTTCAGCCAGCTTGTTGCGAAACAGCAAGACCCTGTGTTGCCAGATCACAACTTTGATCTGAACACGCCGACCGGGTCACCGGAGTTTGCAGCGTCGTACAACAAGCAGCAAAGGCGACATGGCAAGATGTTCAACGACCCTGTGCACAACCTGTTTAGGCTTGATCCCCTGAGTATTGATATCATCGACTCCGCTCAGTTTCAGCGGCTTAGAGACCTCAAACAGCTTGGTATGACTTACTACATCTTCCCTGGAGCGTCACACAACAGGTTTGAGCACTCTTTGGGAGTGGCGCATCTAGCTTTTGAGGTTGCTGACAAAATATGGAACAGTCAGAGAGCTGAGCTGGACATGGACAGAACAGACATCAAGGTCGTGGAGCTAGCAGGTCTGCCCAGCACTCAAATTGTACACGGGCATCCAGCGCGAGGCTTACCACATGGACATACATGCATTGACTCAGTCTTGACTGTGGCAGGTCTGTGTCATGACTTGGGTCATGGTCCTTTCAGTCACGTCTTTGACAGGACTCTGCTGCAAAGCAAAGGCGTCTACGGATGGTAATTGCTTCCACATATCCAGCTTCAGCATGATGTGGGTGCGTGCAGTCACTGCATACATCCAGCAGATCTCTGCCAGCGTCTGCGTTTCATGCATGGCAGCATTGTGCTGTTGGTCTGTGGTGGCTTTTTGGTGGTGGTGTCATTTGTCATCTCAGCATTGTCAAAAGCATCCCCAGAAATGCTCAATCTTCCAGTGACAGTGTACTGCGGCGTCCAGCACGCATGCTTTGCAGCAGCCTTTCTGGTGCAGGCCAAGTGAATGCTCCTGGTTGCAGGAAGCTGCATAGAATGTATTGTCACACAGTTGTATTAGTTGCAAGCACCACCAAAACATGCAGTCCACACAGCTACAGCTACCCTCATCCATAATTGGAGTACTGATGCTTGACTGTATACATCTTAGGAGTCACGAGGAGATGAGCGGCGAGATCCTGCAGACCATCATCGATGATGGTCACATCAAAGATGACGCTCTTGATGACATTGACATGAAGCGCGTGCAGCAGCTCATTGTGGGATCCTGTCCCAACCACCAGCCTGCTGGCAATGGTGCTCCGCCACTGAATGACAAGCGCTTTCTGTTTGACATTGTGGCCAACGGACGCAACAGCATTGATGTAGACAAGTTTGACTACCTTGCCAGGGACAGTCACTACTGCAATGTCAAAGTCAGCTGTGACCTCAACAGATTGCAGCGCCTCACCAAGGTGAGCAATGATTAGTCTGTGCTCAGTGCACCTCACGACCGTGACCTTAAACATGCGCAACAAGCACATCTGTGTTATGCAGTGCATACAAAGTGCGACTGTCACCACAGAAGACAGACTTTCTGAGTTGTGACTGTACAGCATGCCATGTGTTGTAAGCATGTCATGCACACTGTTGCTGGGTTCTTTGTTGTGATGTGCCCATCTGCCCATTTACCCATCTGGTCCCCACAGCAACTAGGCTTGCATGCTCTGTCAAATCAGGGTTCTGCTGTATGTAGGTGCTGGACAATGAGATCTGCTTCAAGTGGAGCGAGTATGAGAACATCTTTGAGTTGTTTCATGCAAGAGCAACCATGCACAGACGCGTCTACACCCACAGGTGACTGCTGGTGCTTTCACTGCTCTTTGCGTGACATGTCATGAAAGGACACATACAGGTGCCATGCAGAAAGCTTGTTGAGTTGCAGCAATGGCTGCTAGGCTTGACAAGACATTCATTACCTTCCAGTGTCTGTCCATCGCAAGTCCATAGCCTGTCGGTAGGTAACAGATTTACATAATATTCAGTAAAAAATAGCATTGGGACGTCACAAATCGGACTCGTGCCTGCTTAAGAAGAAGAATTGTGATCCTTCCAGGAGAGTAGTGCTGGGTCCATGCTACACGATGTCTGTCCACCGTGTGTCCACAGCCTGGTCAACTGCTAATCTGCTGTCTGCGACTGCCCAACAACCCCCCTGACAACCCCCCTGACAACAACTACTGCAACTGCTACTGGCCCATGCAGGAAAGCAAAAGCTATAGAGCTGATGTTGGTGGACGCGCTCATCGCGGCTGATCCTGTGCTCAAGATGACTGAGCGCATCCATGATCCCCGGGAGTTTGTCAAGATGGATGACACACTGCTGAAGCAGATAGAGAACTACAGCATGCTGCATCCCCACTTTGAGGATGGAGATGACCATGCCCCTGTCATTGCCTCCCAGAAGATCATCACCAGGTTCTGCTGCTTGATTCGTTATGCATGCCCAGATACCCACAACACTGGTAAATAAAAAAAAACCTAAAAATGCCCAGATGCTCACAGCACTGTCTGTACTTGGTATGCAAGTCTTTTACACCAGTGCGGTCTTCAGCTGGCCCATTTTCATTCTGGTTTTGCCCGGCATGAGGACTGTACAGATACAAAAAGCAAACCTTGTAATGGTAAATGTGCAGGTTACGGAAGCGGCAGCTGTACAAGTACTGCAGTGAGGTCATCATCCCCCCCAACGTCATTTCAGCAAACCTCTGGAAGGTCCCTTCTGTACAAGATGTCATCACCTGCTACTCGGGTCCTGTACACATCAAGGTCGGCAGACCTGAACCACATTTTGTTTCTGCTGACGGTGCAGTGCAAAGCTTTGACTATACACTTGATGCAAGCTGGCTTATTTGATGTAACAATCGTGCAGTCTGTCAGCTGCTATCTCACATTTGTTAGCGGCTTGCAAATACAGTCTGGCTGAGCTGTAATGTTTTTTGTCCTGCACATTTCTCCCTTGTACAATCGAGATGTACATTTGTTACATACAGATGTCTTTTGTCATGGACACTTGACCTGTGTACAGTTGTCATACATACACAGCATGCATCAATACGATTGATCTCAAGACTAATCTAAGGCGTTTCTGATATAGAGCCCAAGAAGAGCTGTGAAAGAAAGTCAAAAAGTACACTGTTGACAATCATACTGAGAGCCTTCTGAGGCGGCAGCCCAGCGCCCACAATGACTGCCCCTGTTCCTACTTGTTTGCAGGAAGAAGATGTGATATTGTGCGAGAACAGCATTGACTTCGCCATGAAGAGCAAGAATCCGCTGGACAATGTACATTTCTTTGACAACTTTGACAGCCGGGACAAGTACTCCATGCTGAAGAACACTGTCAGCCCCATGTACCCTGACATCTTCCAGGCAAGTCCATGCTTGAAGGGCACAGCCTGAACCTGTGAAAGGCACACAAGGGCAATGCCCTTTGAGCTTGAAAGGCAACACTGAGAGCTTTAAGAAATCCTTGTATGACTAAGGTGTGCCAAAAGCACTGGCTGACACACCATGAGATTGTCACATGTCACCAGGTGGCACACAGAAGACATGCTTATGACATCAGCCAAACACGCAATTGTCATGACATCAGCCAAACGCGAAATGGTGCAGAGCAAAGGGTCTGTGATGTAGCACTCAAGGACAGGCAAAGTTGGTGCTAATTACAGACTAGATAGAGCACCTCGCTTAGCGGCCCAGACAGCCCTATGTGTGTGCAGGAACGCAAACTGAGAGCGTACAGCAGAGACGGCTCGCCAGACCATGTTGATGCTGTCAAGCACGCGTTTGACCGATGGGTGAGCAAAATGTGGAATGACAAGGTGGTGACCAGCACCCCTCTCAGGCCCCCTCACACCCTGGTGAAGAAGGCTGCTATCCCTGCTGGCCAGATTGAGATTCCTAGGCAAACACTGCAGCAAAGTGCAGTCCACTTGAGCGTGGATAGCAGTGGGAGCAGGATGGAGAAGAAAAGGAAGATCCAGCTGGATTCTATTCCAGAATGAACGAATCCCCTTGTGTTGCTGTGTCACATGTCTTGTGAGCTGTGCTGTTGCTTTGCAGTATGGTAGGATGCTCCAGCCCAACACATGAGTCCCTTCCCATGTTAAGACATTAGGCAGCTTTTTTGAGAAGACTTTGCTTTCAGTAGCAGTTTGACAAACTGTGTCTGGGTTTTATAGCTACATATGCACTTCACTCTTACAGGCTGCTGATATGTGGTCACTTTTGTAATTCAATTTTTGTAAGGCAGATTCCCAGAAATACGCAAAGGCAAGTTGTATGGCTTTCTGGGAAGGTTTGGACTGAGGCAGCAGAGGCAATGCTGCAAAATATGATGCTTTCAGGGTAGCACCGCATTTTGCTGTCGCTCATGACACCTGCACAGCTGTTGTTTCAGTCTATGCCATCTATGCAATCATTGCATGCAAGCTACGAGGCTGGATGATGTGCAACAGAGGTTGCTGTTGCTCTTGCTGATCATGGCAACATGATTTTCCCTTGCTTTGTCATTGCCATGTTTGTTACATCTTGTAAGTCTCTCAGAATGACTATCACAGGCTTGCCAGCGAAAGGCCACCAGAGGGTTGACTGTATTGCGTGTGAGGACTACCGCAAGATTACCTGTGCCGCTTGGTCACTGACAGTTTCTTGCCTTGGGAAGCACACAATCACAAAGCTCACCCTACAGCTCACCAGTTGGTCAACCAGCTCACCAGTTGGTCAACCAGCTCACCAGTTGGTCAACCAGCTCACTGGTTGGGTTACTCTGCATTCCCTTGCCGTTCATGTACATCTGCTTTCGAATCCCTGTTGTGTGTCTTGCTAGCAAGGTCGTAGCACACATACTGGTGCACAATTGACCATGTCTGAGTTCATGAACACTTGCTATGTATTGCTGCAGCAGTTGGCTATAGCCTCTAACACCACTTTGTTGCTGCCATCAACAGACGCTGTTTCTGTTGCAGGTTGGGTCTTTGTGGACTGGAGGAGCCTCTGTCCTCAAGACAGCTGCAGAGCAAAAGGGTGTCATTGAACACTATGAGCAGGTGGTGAATGAACTGCAGGATCCAAATTGAGCAGTAAGTATGTGACCATTGTGGATCCTGGTCCTCACGCTCCCACTGACAAGATGGACTGTGTACATGCTGCTGTAATCATCGGATAGCCCAACGATGGTGTGTTAGATATGTTATTAAGTGTCAGTGCAATAGCAGACTGCAGCTGCTTTAGGAGCTTGTACAAGCCTAGGCTACACTTCGCACGTGAATGCCGAGCCTTACTGAGTGTCACTTCGGTGTCATCCTACTGAACGCATGCTTGTGCATGCATGCATATGCGAAGTTCAAAAGACCATCTGTTTCACCCCTACGTTTTGGTGAAGCTGCGCCCGGGTAGGCGTTCAACAATAGCTATCCTGCCAGTATCGGTCAGACGGAGCTTTGCTACACTTCCAAGTCGTGCGATTGCATTTAGCTGGGCGCTGTAACTATGTCGTCCTGGTTGTTCACGGAACACTACTATCAGGTCCCTGACGCTGACAAAAACTTGCTTGGGCAAGGTGGCTCTTCAGTTGTCGTAGAGAGGTAGCCTTGTCTCACGTCAGAGAGCGAACGAATTCTGACGTCAAAATCAACAACTTGTGCTTGTTGCAGATGCTTTGCCAGGGCCACAAATCGGGAGTTTGCGGTCAAGCGCCTGAGTCCCACCCACTGCATCCTTTTTCCTTACCTCTTGTCAAACGAGATTGATGGTCTCATCCACATCGAGTGGTCGAACACCCCGCGCATAGTAAAGTTTGTAGAACTGTTAGGTTTGCTAATAGGCGAAGCATTTCTCGTCTTAGAGTAAGTCAGCATGCCATCAGAGCTTTCAGCTGTCATCTGTGACTTTTGAAGCTCTGCTGAAAGCAGCATATTTTGTTAAGGCTTATCAATGGTGCTAGTCTGGTCAAGATGCTGGAAGGCTGGCGCTTGGGTACCCAACATGCACCTGCCTTGCATCAGCATGAACAGCAGGTCATGCAAACAGCTGCACAGCTGCTGCAGGTGAGCTTCAAACTCTGACTGGCCTGCATCATTCTGTCCCACATCTCTGTACTGCTACTGCTGACAACATATTCCTTGACTCATGTCGACGCTCGTGCAGACAGTCCATCTGCTTCACACGGACAGCAACATGGCACACCTGGACATCACCAGTAGCAATGTCATGCTGCGCAATGATGACTTTCAACCCTGGGATGACTTGAGACTTGTGGACTTTGGCTTTGCTCAGAAGTGCAACAAAGGTAGGGCTGTTCAGCATCTTAGACGGCACAGCATCATGTAGTCGCTGTACAGAGCAACCTCACCATGATGTGGGATGCATCACATGTCATGGCATCATCACGTGTGCCTCATGTCTGCTGTCTGTCTCACCGTCTGTGCGCAGCAGCTGATGTGCGCTCGTTTTGTTTGCAGATCCTGCAGTGCTGGATGTCGATCCCCAGGGAGCAACAGCAGCATATGCAGCCCCCGAGCTGCTTCTGTCTCTTCAGCTTCAGTTTGAGGGGCAAGACATATCAGCAGGGGTCCTGATCAACGGCCCCTCTGCTGATTGGTGGGCTGTGGGATGCGTTTTGTTTGAGATTCTGACCGGCGAGGTGCCTTTCAAGAGCAAGGACTGTCCTGCAGCAGTGGAATCGCCACAGACAGTGCCTGCTGAAAGTCGAGCTCAATGGGAAGTGTATGAGCATATGCTTCAAGCTCAGCAGACATGGGTGAGCTTACTTTAGCAGCAGTGCTTTGTGCCAGCTGAAATACCATTTGCAATGTAGCTTCTTGCTGCTTGTGTGCCCAGCTTGTACACATATCAACAGCATGTACCAGAGCGAATGCTGCATGTTGGGGAGCCTCATGTTATAGCAAGCTCAATGCTTCGTTGCTGCACGGCCATCATCAAGTCAGACAGATCTATCTATGTGCCCATGCTCGCCGAGGCTTCATCAAGCAGACCAGTCATGTATGCTTAGCAGTTTGCCTGTGATCAGGTCAATGTGCCAGTTGCAGACCATTTACCTGTACGTTTGTGCAGGTCGATGCTTGTGAACTGACGCACACAACTCAGTCGGGAGTGCAGCACGCACTGCTGGACAGAGTCAGGCAGTGCAGCACCGATCCAGATCAGGCAGCACTCTTCTTCCAGACCATCCTGAGCCCAGTTCCCCAAGTCAGAGTCAAGGCTCTGGAAGAGCTGTGGTGCGCTGCAACAGTGAACAGGATGTTCTCAGAGACAGGCACCAACTTTGAGGCGGGGACAGCAGCTGCAATGGCAGCTTTGCAGAAAAGGAACCAGAAGCGAAAGCGTGGATTGTGTGCAGCACTATTGGCATGCTTCAGCACTCCTATCTCTCAGCGCCAAGAAGACAGCAGTTGCCTTCCTCCAACAAGGGTGCTAGAGGCAGAGGCTGTGACTGATGATGACACACAGCTTCAGACTGTTGCTTCCTCAGATGGGTCCTCGCATGATGGTGAGCTGGAGACACACACCATGCAGGGTGCTGCTCTGCAGACACCTGCACATGTGTCCCTGACGCAAAAGTGTGTCAGAAAGCTCAAGAGCGCATGCAGACGCAAGCTCAAGCCCAGCAGTAGTGCCTCCACTCAACCAGGTATCGAAGGGAGAGACAATCAGCAGACGATTTTAAGTGATGCCAACAGCCCTTGTGCAGCTGTCTCCTGTTCTCACAGTAGCACTGAGCAGAAACAGGATGCTATCAGCAAACACAGCTTGCAGCCTGGACGTGTCCATGTGACAGTGAAGGCGCAGAGCAGTGATGGATGTGCAGCGCAACAGCAGCTGTGCCATCAGCAGGCAGAAAGCAATGAGGCTGAGTTGAGGCCAAGCACAGACAGGTACCATACCTATCAGCCTGCTGCTTGCAATGCTTTGACAGTGTGGTGTGTCTTGATAAGCGGCAGCATGTATAATTGTACACACACTAGATGCCATCTTGGATCCACCTGCTATGCACTGTGGTCTGACAACTTTTGGTCTGAGCATGTTATGGCAACATGGTTGACCCTCTCACGGCAACATCTGTCTCTGCAATTGTGTGACGCTGTGTGTACTTTGTGTCTCACAGGATGCAGAGCTCCACTGCTCTGACAAGGTTTGTGCAGAGAGGCCGGAACCTGCTGAGATGTGCGCGCTCAAAGATGTGTGTGTTCAAAGGCACCTCTGAAGGATGAGCCTGCTCATTGAGGATTGCACAGCAGCCAAGAGTAGCCATGGGAAGCTGGCCACCCCGTTGCTGCATACAGGTGATGCTTTGCTTTCTACAGCGGACCTGGCAGCAGCCAGTGCTGTCTGACAAATAGCAGCAAACACTAAAATTGCTGGCTGTCAATATTCACAGCTGACTGTGCTGTGTGAAGGTTGCGGTCGTGTGTTTGTTGCCACTCTGTTGTGCTATGCCCACATCGCAGAGAGCTTTGCTGCTCAGCAGTGCATGATGATGCAGGTCATGCTTGCCAAGGCTTGAAAGAGGTCAGGGCAGCTGTCCAGAAGTGGAGGGCCAAATGTCATGCGCAAGCAGGCTGTGGCACTTCAGAAACAATTCCAATTGCCCTGGGACATGCTGGTGTATCTAAGTGGCACTCATGAAATTGACAGCAGCTGTTGATGATCACGGCAGCACATACATCAATATACTGTTTTGTGCCCAGATTTTAAGAGTGAGCAGTATGTAGTGACATACCATGTGGTGGATGTAGTTGGACAGCAGCTGCTGCTTCCTTCAGCAAGATGCATTGAATTATGCAAAGTGCTTAGCCAGGTGAAATGCATTACAAGCCTTCTTCACTGGTAGCACCATGATGACATGTTGGCGGGGTTCTGGTTGGTATTTTTGTGACCGGGTATAATGTTACTTGTTTTTAGTGACGTTGATTAGAACCAATCTTTGATATTGTACATAAGCTTGTGTGATTAGCTTGTTCGACTACTAGCAGTTCTGTGATGTACTGTTGGGCACATGGATCATCGCGCAGATGCTTGTCTGGCTACTGACTAAGTGAATGTGGTAGACAGTTACATTAAGACTTGTTTTGCACAAAGACAATGTGTTTTGGCCGGTGCAACTTGAGCTTGGCTTCTGAACTTGTGGAGCTAGATTAGTGTTGAGCATATGGCGTTGCAGTACTAGTGTTACAGCATCACTACAGCAAGTTCTTTAGGGCTTTATTGTCCATCGCCTTGAACATATGTTGTGTGTGGTTTTCCAGTTATTGTCTGTTGACTACCCTGATGAGTGCTACAATAGGGGATGTGAATTGCTTGAGTGTTGACGTGGCGACGTTGTCCCAACAAAGTAATTGTCAATTGGGCACCAACGGAATCCGCTGTAAGCAGAGATGTCACACAAAGCAGACACCACTACAGTATAACACTTCAGATGGTGCTCAAGACTGCATGCCAAGTGCAGAATGCCTTTACTAAGTTACTAAGTGAACAATAACGCATGTGGATGACATGAGTGTCATCAGTTTCAGCAAACTGTCTTTACAAAACGACTATAGGTCGTTGCAATCACCACTCATCCTCAGCTCCAAGGTCTAGAGTGCCAGCCAGGAATTGCAAGATCAGGAAACCAAACAGGGGTGTGAAATCAATTGTTCCCAAAAGCGGGGGCACAAGCCCTCTGAACAGGTTGAGATAGGGGTCAGTGACCTGCAAAGCAATCAGGGCAAGCATTACCTCATAGCAATACCCATCAAGCACAAGCAGCGGCACAAAGGGAGTGTGACAATTGCTGACAATGCATGCAGTGGAGCTGCACCCGCAGATTTGCAGTCATACAAAATGTGATCATGCAAGTGCATCGAGCACAGTGCTCTGATTGCATGAGTTGAAGAGCATGCACCACTCACAAGTACAGCAGACTGTCAACACAAACACAAGCATGACGTACCTGACGCAATGCCAGCCATGGCTGTTTGTCCCATCCAAAGGCCGGGAACCAACTCAGCAGAACCCGAAGGAACAGCAGCAGCAGATACAACTGCAGCAAACATGTGATGTGAGGGCAGATTCGAGGACAGAATAGATGCTTAGTGCAGAAATGGAGGTGTAGAATGTGCTTCAACTACACGTATATGCAGCTGATACAAGCAATGGACTCATTGTCATGTACAGGCTGACCTTGATGAAGCTCCCAACAGCCTTTGTGATCAAAATGAACGTGTTTGTGCTGCCGGAAGCTGCAGCAAAGGGTGCAACAGCTGCAAGACAGCGCATGTTCTTGATTGAGGCTTTGATCTGAGCATTGATGTCCTGCAACCAGACAGCGATGTTTGAGACTGTTTGGCCAGCGTATTGCAAGTAAACAAAGCGCCTCTGTCACTGTTTCCTGATCTCAGAGCTGGGACATGCTGCTTACATGACTGCCAGCTTGTTTCTGTTCTGGCTGAGCAGGCTTGATCTGCAGAAGACTGGCAAGCTGTCTCAAGCTATGCTGCCAGAATGACAGCACAGTGGCAGCAACCCTGTGTACTGGACTGGGATGTGCTGAGTGCAGGGGCTGAGCTGCAGTTGATGCTGTACACGTCAAAGTCTGCAGCTTTGCTTGTCTGCAGAGCCTGAATGCGCTAGGTCGTGGTTTGAAATAGGGGCATGCTTGTTTCTGAGTCAAACCTGCAGCAAGACGCAATGATGACAACTGTTTCGACAGCATTTTCGGGCTAATGGGTTGTAACACTTACCCAATGCACAACGAGCTGGGCGGTATACAGGTGGAGTAGTATACGCTCCAGCCGCAAAGGCCGACATGGCTTTCACCAAATCCTGTCAGCCCTCGCCGCAACAGTAGCAGCGATTTTAGCGTCAGAATTGGACGCTTTACGAAGAAGGTACCGCCTTCAGTTTTGCTAGACAGTCGCGATGCAGCAAGCGATGCGAGCTCGATGCCTGCAGATCACCTTTGAGCATAAAGTGACGCGCTGCTCTTCTTCTTCGGCCCCATGCTACTTGCACACAGGCAATGCTCTGATGACAGCAGATTGTCAACGAGCCGCTAAAGACACTGTGCACAAGAATTCGTGAGGTGCGGTCTCACAAACATTCAAAAGCTGGTGCAGTACATGAATAGATAGGTTGTTCAAGGTCCTGAGGAAGCTACATATTGTAAATCATGGCACTGTACAACTGTATGCACACAGAAGCCCCTTACACTCACACTACTGGACTAAATATACACCGCTCTCAGCTCTACACACTAAACTCAATCACAGTCTACCATCAGCAAATATCATTCATGTTGCTTGTCATTCAAAAGCAGAATCCATATTCATTCCACACTCAGCATCTGCTGCGTATACATGACCTTTGCCTGCAAAAATGCAGGCAGAAAATTCCATCAGCAGGTCTGGTGCATGGGACTGCTGTATCACTGATGAAGCTCAGTTGTTCCACACACAACGGTTCATGGATTGGTTGGTTTATGATCAAAGCTGACATTATTGCTGGTGGACCCATCAGGGCCAGACCCTGCAGGTCCTGAGGGCAGTTCCATCAGGCCTTTCTCCCATACTGCAAAGTCATGACCAGTGATGCAAAGCCTCCAGCCTTGTGAGGGTATGGGAAGCAGTGTGCCCATGTCATGCTGTGGCCCCAGCTTGATCACCACTCTGCACCAACAACTACTCCATCCTTGATGCACATCAACATGCATCCTCAGTTAAAGAAGTAGGGAGCATGCTTGAAGGCTGCAGCCGCATTATACTCTAGACAGATGCTAACATTCACCGGCTTTGGGCATGGCACATCTGTACAGCACTTGCAATGTGTGCATGCATTCTGGCACTCACATGGTCGCACTACACATCCTATGCACAGACACTGTAACTGGCTGTAGTGACACCTTGCGCACTCTGCTGCAAACTACATACTTTGTGTACAATAGTATGTGTGAAACCAAGCGCAGTTGACCCACCTGTTGTCAATCCTGGCCACATACATCATCCTGTCAGCACAAAGGATCTCCAGTTTGCTGCCGGCATGTAGGTCCTGCCGTCTCCTCATTGCCATGAGCTGAGTGATGATGAAGGTGTGGCGAGGATCCCACATGTGCTCCCAGGCGACACATGGCAGCCCGGGGTGGGTCAGGATGTAGGCATACCCCAGACCTATGTGACTCTCAGGGAATGGCCAATGCTGTTGGCTGCTGCCTGCATGGGCAGAGCGTCTCAGTGTGCAAGCCATGCAGTGCCTGCACAAGATGCTACTGACTGAGCAAATCGATGGGTGTGCCGATTTGTGGCTTGCAAGGCCAGAAAGACAGGAACAAAGATGCAGGCGTGCCTGTAATGTAAGGGCTGTTCATGTGAAAGTCCAGTGCTACAGTTGGGCGCTGCATTGCAGATCGGAAGCAGGTCCCGCTTGTAGGCAGCAAACCTTGCCCTAGTATATGCATTTGGCGGTCCCATATACCAAAGGATGGTGCAGAATGTTGAGTATGAGAAAGCGTCTATTGGGCTGGTTGACATCTGTCTGTCTGTGTGCTGAAGACATGTGCCAGCTAACAATATCAAGTAATTGCTACACTGCATTTGTCGCAAGATCAAGCATATCAAAGAAGGGATTGCCTAAAGCTTGCAACATGCTTCTGGACAGTTCTTGTGCCAAGTTGCACTTTAGACCTTGCGCGCTGCACATGCTTTGGCAGATATCATCAATGTGTGTGACTATACGCCAAAGCAGACAATATCTTCTGTTGCACCATGTTCTGGCGCACCCTGCACAACGCAGCACTTCAGTCTGCCATGACACAGACAAGCAGCCATGCAATGAAGTGATCTGCATGACACCATCATGAGTCTTGATATTGCATCTCTCACCTGTGTCATGGTTGTCAATGAAGGTACAGGCTTTCTGCGGCCACCATCCCAACAGCCCTGAGGCTCTCCCATTCCTGTCCCTCAGCCTGTCATACTGGGTATACCTCACAGCCTCTTGCAGAATGCCCTTGGTGGGGAAGTCAAATGCAGCAACACCGCCTCCAGAGTTGGTGATCCAGTCACAGAGAACTTGCCTAGGGGCATCCTGGTCGTAGTCCATGGTGTTGCCATACCACCTGTCCAACAAGGCAACCCTTCAGCTTGGAAGCAGCACATGGCATCCAGATACCCCCATCACACAGATAGCCAGTATCCTGTTCTTCTCCTTGGCTTATGTTTCAGTCATAGAGTACATGGCATCCTTCATGCATGGTGCACAATTGCTGACCAGAGTTTGCTGAAGGGCAGTGCAGCCTGGTGTACAATCATGATGTGCCAGACATTGACAACCATGAAAAGCCTAGTCTTAGAGCAGGACTCTGTACAGCATTGCACTGGTCCAGGATGTTCTGTGCTAGCCTTCTGCACAGGTGGCAATATCCAAGCCTAAGGGCAGTGGGAAGCTCACCGCATGTCAACCCAGAACTCTGCCACATGCAATTCATCCCCCACAATGGAGGCATCCACATACTCCTTCACATACTTCGGAGCGTACCTGCAGATCAATACGGAAAATTTTATATAAACCTGGTCTGCCAACATATCCAGCAACTCTTTCTGCATGGAATTGTCAAATCATCAGCACTGGATGAAGCCAGGCCAGGCAGCTGTAGCATGCAACATAAACCAGACAGCTGTAGCCTGCAACCCAATCAAGCTGCAGACTGGAATTCAGGCCATAGCTGTCTTTGCATGGCTTTCAGGATACCTTGATATGCTCAGACATGACCTGTCCCTGCACTGCTCAGGTCTACTTTTGCTTTTGCTGCAACGTAGGAGACTAAAGCAGCAGTAGCCTTGGCAGGCCTGCACTGGCTTTCCAGCGCTTACTCTGCATCACAAGCGGATCAATGATAGACATGGGTTGCTGTGAAATACTCACCCCTTGACAAAGTCAAAGCGCCAGCCCATGAAGCCAATTTCATGCCGCAACCACAGGAGCCAGTCCTTCAACGCTGCTCTCAGCTCATCATTGGTGTGGTCCAGATCTGCAGCAGGATAGCACCATCAGCTGATGTCTCTGCTATACTCGGCGCCTTACACTGAAAGACGTTGCTAGCAGCCAGGTGCATTATCAATGCCGCCTGCCATTGAGATGCTTGCTACTGTGACGGCTGTGCCCGGCTGCGTTAGCTGCGGCGGAATGCTGTCATTGACATCATGGCAACTACTGACAGCAGAGTGCATGCATGTATGTGCATTCTGGCGAAAAGCAACAGTACTGGAGCAGTACAACTGGATAAGGTAATAACCTATGGCCTTACAGTTCTTGACTCCTACATTCCAATAGATGAAGTGTTGCTTACCAGGTGCAGGGTGATAGGAGGCTCCTGTTTTGAGAGCGCCAGTGCCACCAAAGTGCCAGTCATCCCTGCACACTGCCCAGCTGCCCCAGTCTATCCTGCGCCCATGGTGGTGCACATCATCCCTGCACAATACCATGATAGCAACACTCACAACAACAAAACTCAAGTCGACAATCACAATCATGAAAACAACAGTACTAGTAGCAAAATCAACGGTGACAGCAACAATGACAATGATGTTATGATGACGATAAGTAACATGTGGCTTTATTGTATGTCTTTAGCGTTTGGATTAGATAGAGCAAAGCTTTTGGCACAAACTCAGGCATGACGCACATCTGTCGGCAAAAGAGCAATATGAAAGCCTCCAAAACAAGCACCAGGGAATATCGCGCGTGCTGTGCAGCATTGCCAGTATGTATGCTGAATTGTGCAGGATGAATGAAGTTATACCTGTACGAATTCCAAATGCCTTCTGCATTCTGTACATCTGCACATCGGTGGTTGATGACGATGTCAGCAACAGGCTTAATGCCAGCATAGTTTAAGGCCCATGTGAGACTCTGCAACTGCTCCTTGTTGCCATAACACGAGTTCAAGTTGTATAGCTGCGCTGGCAGGTAGCCCTGCAGGTGTTCAGACACACACTGCTTTCTAGGCAGGTGCATACAGTGCAAGATACGAACACTCGACATGTCATGCAGTAGGGCACATAAGCTTGCAGGGCTAGGCGAACATGCCTCATTCTAGGGCAAGAATGCAGTTGACCGCATGTTTACAGGCTTTTCAGGCCCAAACTGCAACAAGCAAAGCTGCTGAATTGAAACGTACCTGTCTGGATACTGATTGACTGGGTGGTGGCAGCCAAATGTGTGTAAAGCCTGCTTCCTGTGAAGCAAGGCAGAAAGTGTCTGGCAAGCAAGAGTCAGGCATGATCATTGCCACCACAGAAGCCATAGACCATGACGCACTGTACCTTCAGCTCTGGCACCTTGAGCTTGATCTGATCGTACCAGTCCTGCTGGTCGCAGCTGGTCCAGCCAAAGCCTGCAACAAGGTAAGTTTTTTTTTTGTTATAGCAGATCCAGTCTACACTTCAAGCTCGAGAGCTGACACTTGCCCTGAATCAACACGGAACTATCTACAGGTGTTCTTTTGACCGGCTCCTCAACTGCTTGTACGCCTGGCCCGGCTGGAGTTGGCAACGCTGCCGAAACTGTAGATCTGTGGCAACAGCCGCTGCGCCAGAGAGCTCTACGAAACGTAGCACCGATGCGCTTTTTGTAGAGCAAGTTGGGACGCTGTACTTGTGGAGGCTTGGCAGCTGCACTGGCTGGAAGAAACGCCCTACTAGGCTGAATCCAGACAGCTCTTTCATGCAGGTAAAGCCCCGACAGCGTTGTCGACATCTCTCATTGCAAAGCTGTCGACACAATTGTAATCCAGAGCTTACTTGAAAGCAAGCAACACCCTGTGAGCGTCACCACTCAATAGTCAACATGCTCCTTGCCGGTCAAGTGTTCGATGCTACTGAATGGTGAAACGAAAGCCTCGTCGAGGGCCAAAGGCGATTGCCCTTCTTGAATTAAGCCCTAATGGAGGCCACCTGGCTGAGTCCAAGCGAAGTATAGTCGATTCCAACGCTGCACTGCTCGCGCTGTCCAGAACCTGCCGGGTTCGAGCAAATGAACGCTGCTATGCAGGCTGCAGTTCAAGTCTGCTCAGAAGCATCGCAACTGCGCACTTCAAGGCAACAGTATTGCTCGAAGCCAGCGAGCATGAGAGTGCATACGCACGATTCCGTTCATCAGCTTTCTGGTGCGGCCAATGCCGTGGCATGCTGTGGAAGAATAGTAAATTTGTGGCCCTGCCAGGCAGGTGACAGTGCAGTGTTGGCTCACTGCAGGACATAGGCAAACTTTCAGCAGCAGAGCTACTCGGCGGCATAGGTGCAGGACGGCCACAGCAAGCTCCAAGCCTTATGTTGGGAGCCTTGCAGCAAATGAGCTTAAATTTGCAATAGTCATAGCAAGGTTCAATGACCTGGTGACCAAGCTTCTACTTGAAGGTGCCTTAGAAGCCTTTGACCGGCATGGTGGTGACAGGGACAGCGTAGATGTGAGTGCTCAGTTGCACAAAGCCTTTGTCAAGCGTTGGCTTGCAATGACTGCAAAAAATATGATGTGCATCAAGCGTCTGACTGTATTGCTTGAATGCTGTGAAGTAGGTGGTTTGGGTGCCAGGCAGCTTTGAGCTCCCAATTATGGCAAAAGCTATGGCCAAGAGCGGCAAGTATGATGGAGTTGTGGCTATAGGCACAGTGGTAAGCATCTGCCCTTTCATGCCTATTGAAACGCGTTTTCAAGCACCAAGCAACAAGGCATATACATGACGCTACCATTGAACACACAGACAAGCTTGAGTAGCTGTCACTGTCTTACCACATGTCAGCAATCTGGCTGCAGAAACACAGTCCCTATACTACACAATTTCATTGATAGTGGTGCGATGTGAATGACTAAGCCATCCATAGTCAGATACCATAGCACATCACAGCATACAGAACCTGCTCTAATGTTGGTGGTGCACTTGAGCTGTACAGACATTCTGCATTCTGAGAAAAATGTTGTTGACAGTGTTGCAACTACGAGCCCCTCTTTGTCTCTGTGTCTCTTCCTTGTTACTTGACGTTCTCAATCAGGACGCCTAAAAGTTGTTCCTTAAACAGCAGTCATCGCACGCATCACCTACCCAAGCTACTCATACAGATGTTCAGCGCATTAGTAGACATGAATGTCTCAGACAGATCATGTGCATCTTGTTCCCAACAATCTGCCTTCTGCTTCTTTTGACGGGTATGCTGAGTTGCTGTAGGTGAGGGGCTCAACAACACACTATGAGGCAGTTGCAAATGCAGCAGCTGGAGGTCTGTTGGGTGCTGGTCAGGACTCTGGTGTGCCTGTCATCTTTGGAGTGCTCACTACTGAGAACATGGAACAGGTATGACCGATTTCATCAACCAAGGCATGCATTCTCCTCCAGCTTGGTGTTGATGGACATCTGGCTCAAGACAGTGGATGGCTCATCAAAGCTACTGTGCCATGTTCTTGTGGTGTGCCCATATGTAGTTGGGTGGCAGCATGCTGGCATTACTAAGCTTTTCAGAATTTACTTTGCATCTGCTTGATTATCATGCGCGTATGCAACTTGCAAGTACATTGCTACCAAGGCCATGTGCAAGAGTCGGCAGTCTGTCTGACTGCCTCTGCAGGAAATGCTGCAGCGTAGTCCAACGTGCCACATGTGTCAAATTGCTGCTGGCTGTATTCAAAGATGATCTTTGTTTAGGTGGGATTCGTGTCCTGTGACATCTGCCATGTTCTTACCCGGCTTCTTGCCAGTATCCCACATATCTACAAAAGCGCACATTTACCATCTACTTGGTCAGCAGGAGTAGGTTCAATTTCTGAATGCAGCGCAACGCTGGTCTGTTGTTTTGCTGCAACTCTGCTTGTCCCTTTCAGGCTCTGGACCGAGCAGGAGGCAAGACAGGTAACAAGGGCGGAGAGGCTGCCGTGACTGCCATAGAAATGGCAAATCTGCTCAAGACACTCAGAGCTGAAGGCAAAGCTGCGCCTGCTTGGTGATCTGAAATGCAATGGTGACATGCAGGCATACAAATTGCCTCAAATTGCCGTAGCAATGCTGTATTACTATCAGTCCATCAGCTGACATGCAATCACCACATCCTGGCACTGACTGTGCTGTATGCCTGTTTTGCTATGCAGAATGCTTGAGCACAGTGAACTGCAGTGGTGACAAAGAGGGAATGCCTGTGATTGAGTGAAACAGTACTTTATATTTGAGACACAGTGTACTTCTTTGACAGCAGGCCTTGTCGCATGCACACAAGCATCTGAAACACGCGCAGACTAAGAAAGGCATATAATCACACACGATTCCCGGGATCACCGGTCAATTGCTGAGTGATCTCGACCACACACACACTTCCGATTTGTTGTCACAAGACATTGGTTTTGGCACGCGTCAGCTCCAGATGCAAGCACGTGCATTGCCGTTATCAAACGTTGTGCCATCCCATGAAAGTAGCAGAGGAAAGCTCCTGCAATGCCACATGGCTGTTCTTCGCTCCTTGCGTCAGCAGATTAGTCTGACCACGAGTCATCAGCTCGAATCAATCATCGACAACTGGAAGACGGCCACAGCTTATGCTTCTAGCCGTTATCAAGCTTCTCAAATGCTACAAGTGAGCTAACGTCTGTGTGCAGTCTAGCAGTTCATCGCACGGCCAGGCAGCGTGAACCAACAGGTTGCTGACAGCATTCCGCGGTTGACCTGCCTGCTGCTGCTGTGGTCAGTGGTGCTGCACAGCTGAGCCAGTTCCAGAAAGCGCGATTAGGATGAGGAGCAACACGGTTTTTGTGGCCGTGGCCCTGTTGGCTGTTATCGGTGAGTCTTGGTTCTGCAGCGTGCCTGCTGTGCGTCCAGTCTTTGGCAATCAACCTGTTTGCAGTTTTCTGGCCTCTGAGTCAGCTGTCGTACCTGCAAACGGTCAGCTACAAGAGCCACGTTGCTGGCCTGTTCTCCGCTGCTTGCAGCGTACTGACTGCTTCTTGCATTTTGCAGGCTCCGCCGTCTGTGAGCCACAGAGGTTGCAGGCGCATCGTAAACTGCAGGACGCTTCAGCAGCCGCCTCAGCAGCCTCAGGTGCCGCTTCAGGCGCTGCGGCAGCTGGCGCCTCGAGCGAATCCACCAGTGCAGCCGCTGCTGCTGCAGCAGCCGCTACAGGTGAGGCGTCTCACTCTTTCGGCACCCGCTGCTCAAGCTTGCGTTATGTGCTGCATACAGCCAGTCTAGGCTGACACGGTCGCCTGCCGTTTGCTCTGCTTACAGATTGCTTGTGTCCATTAGGCTGCGTACTCTATAGCACACGTCTTGAGCCGTTACACTGACAAGGGGCACGTCTTCTAACACCTACTTCCTCCTGTGTGCAGCAAGCAAGAGTTACGAGTACGTCTCGAAGTCCACCCCGGCCCCCAAGGTGTACGAGGTACCAGAGGTGGTGATTGTGTCCAAGTCTCCTCCCCCACCACCACCTGAGCACAAGTCTCCCCCACCCCCACCACCAGAGTACTATGTGAAGGTTGAGACACCTGCAGCCACTCCAGCACCCGAGGTGGTTGTCTCTGGTGTCCGCTTGTTGTCGCCGCCTCCTCCCCCACCA